>ERZ1463038.26-NODE-26-length-36253-cov-14.596166_pt1 | contig 36253 bp, 49 predicted proteins | sample MGYA00564479_ERZ1463038 | MGnify/ENA primary metagenome ERZ1463038 (study PRJEB39244, sample SAMEA3635134) | Helicobacter pylori | study: EMG produced TPA metagenomics assembly of PRJEB11511 data set (Assembly of a 5300-year-old Helicobacter pylori...
CGCATCGGGCATCGCGCACCCGCCTCGCACTGCGTGGCGGAGGCGGACGCGCGCGAGCCAATGTCGACGGGGACGAGGGCCGACAAGGCCCGCTCCAGAATCGGATCGGGGTACAATTCCTCGTAAGGCTGTAGTACGCTTCAGTCGAGGACGAGGTGGCGTAGGTGGGGGAGGCAGGCTCAGCGCACCCAAATCAGCTCGTGCCCGTCCTCGCTCGTGCCGGGGAACGGGTCGTCGTCCGCCAGCACGGAAAGAAAGGTGACGATCGTCGGATCCTCGCCCGGATTGGTGTTGAGGAGGATGATCCAGGGCCTTTTTCGAGCGAACGCGACGCTCAGCGGCCCGAGTCGAGACAGCCGTGTGCTCGGGTCGAGATGCGCGATAGTCAGTGTTCGGATCGGCTTGAGAGTCGGGCTGGACATTGGTGAGGTGGAAGGCCGTGGGAAGGAAAGCTAAAAGTATGGAGCGAGCATCACTTCTGAGCGCGCGCGAAGTCGCACGGACCAGGCGCGTAGACGACCCTCACGGAGCTCGAATGGACGCTGAACCCTCCTCGCTTCATTCCGACATCTCCAGTAAATCGTACAACAGTACCAACTCGCTTCCGACTCCCTTCTACCCCCTCAAAGCACCGTGGCGCCAGGCCTGGCCGCGTACGCTGTCTGCCCTCGAGATCGCGGTCAGCTCCACGCGTGCATCGCACTAGGGTGGAAATAAGACGCACCTGCTCCTCAGCGAGCATGTCGCCCAACCTCGACTCGTCGGCCGCGTTCTCTGCCGCGCCGTTTGCGGTGGCGGGCGTCGATCCTGCCGGTGCGTCGCCCTCGGGTCGTCTCCTTCGGCGTCTCCTCCTCGGCAAGGTGATAAACTTTGGCGGTAGACGAGTATCTACGCCGTCAACTAGGATGAGCGTCTGTCCCGTGCGAGAAGAAGGGGGAACGGATGAGAGACGCACCCAGGTCGAGCGCGACGTTCGTCGCGGCCTGCAACGCCTCGATCAAGTCGATGACGCCCCGATCGTCCTTGGCCTGGAGCAAGAACTGCTCGCCCTCGGCGCGGACCCTGACCGCATGCTTCCTTTTGATGTAGTCCGCGGCGAGTCCCGACTCGGCATTCTGGAGCGAGTAGTGGCGCAGGAGGACGTTCGCACCATGACTCGGCGTCGCGATCCTGCTCTTCGCGATCGCCTTGGCGTCCACGATCGACGTCGGGAACTTTGATTTCGGCGCGACGTCGGCGCCGTACTCGCCGACGTGAAAGTGGAGCGGTAGGGGCCCATCCCGGCCAGCCATGTCTGGCGTCGCTCCGGCCCAGTCCTCCTCTCCGGCGATGGGGTGCGTGCGGAGGTCATGCTTGTAGATCTTGATCGCGGTGCCGTGCAGGACGACGTACTGGCGCTTCCAGGCGCGGTCCTTGGCCTGCACGGTTGGCGCGGTGAACTCCATCTTGCGGGGCATGTACGCCTCAAAGTGCACGGCGCAAGTGTAGTCCGGGAGGCCTTCCTTGCCCTCTTCCTCGCGCGGGAAGACGATCTGGCCGGCCTGCAGTCCCGGGCGGATGTAGACCGAGTGGTACGCGGGCGGAGCGACGTGCAGCTCGTACATCGACCGCGGGCGGCCGAGGCGCGGCGAGAGAGGTTCGAGCGGTCGTGGAGTCGGCGGAGGCGCGAGCGAGGGCGAGAGGAACGTCGGCGCGGGCGTCTCGGCGCCTTGGGGCACGCCCGTGCGCCAGATGGGATCGAGTCCGTCGACCGCGGCCGTGCCGATTTCCTCGCCGTCGCTGCTCGCGATCCCAAGCGAAGGGCTCATCAGGTTCACCACGCTGTGGCTCCGGCGGCGGTAGATCTGCAGCCCGCTCGTCTCGCCGGGAGCGTCGGCCGACGACGGCAGCGGCGCGCCCTCGTCCTGCCTCGTCGGCCGCTTCCCGCGCGCGGCGGACGACATGGACATGGGCAGCAGGGGGCTCATGAGCGGTCCACCGGGCGTGCGCTGTCCGCCGCTCGAGGACCCGCGAGGGAGGTCAAAGTACGACGCGGCGCCTGCGGTCTCGTCTGACGGACGGGCGGTCGGGAGCGGTCCGGGCGTGGGCGTGAACGGGTTGAAGGTCACCCACGAGTTGGTCGGCACGATGGGGGAGATGACGGGCGCGCTGAGCGGCTGGAACCCGAGGCGCGGCGTGACTGGCGCCGCGTGCTGCTGCCCCTCGTCCGCCGAGGCAAAGTCGTCAGAGTCGTCCGCGTCGTCCGTGTCCGTCTCGTCCTGCTCCGTCTCGGTCTCGGTTTCGGTCTCCGTGTCGTCGCCGGGCGAGCCACCGGCGTCGTCGACGCGCGGCGAGGGCGACGGCGACGCACCGTCCATCGAGAGCGTGCGCAGGGTTGGGAACGCGTACCCGTCGCCCGAGAGCAGGCGCGGGAGGCCGCGCAGTCGTCGTGCGGTGCCGGTCGAGGGCGAAGTCGGCGGCGCGGCTGGCGGAGCGTCGTCTACCGGGACTGGGCTGGCCGTGCTAGTCGCGTTCGTGGTCGGTGAGACGGTGGAAGGGAGGATGGTCGAGGTCGAGGACGACAGCGGCGTCGGGGACGGGTGCTCGCTCAGCGCCGTCATCGAGCCCGAGCCCGAGCCAGATCCAGGGGACGCGCGCATCGACAGCGGCGGGCTGATGCGCGCAAAGTCGGCGAGGTGAAGGTTGTCGATGTTGCGCGTCTGGGTGCGCGCGTAGAGGTGTCCGGCGGGGACGGGCGACGCGGGCGGGCTGGCCGGTTGGGATTGAGATTCGAACGAGGCGACGAGGGCGGGCTCGTACGACGCCGCGGGGCTGGGGATAGTCGAGGGAGCAGAAGGGCGCACGCGGGTGATGCTGACCGACGAGAAGGGCGCTGCGAGCAAGCGGGAGGGGGTCAGCGACGATGACGTTCGAACGCGCGCGCGAACCCCTCCGAGGCCGAGTTGCGCGTCACGTACCAGATGGGACCAAAGGAGCCGCTTCCTGCGCTGCGAAGCTACCTAGATCGAGTTCTGCGCGAGGAAGAAAGAGCGGCAGAGAAGCCCGAGCGTGGTCAGCTCGCTGCCCTATTCTCACGCCCCGCACGGCGCGCTCGATCCAGAAGCGGAGCAGGATGCGCACCTTCATCACTTGCAATTCCGTTCACGGGCGCGGCTGGCGGCGCAAAGAACCCGTAGCCGACGCTCGGACGCGCTCCGCACCCGGCGGCGGCGCCGTTACTCGGCGTGCCCGTCGTCGTGACACTGGATGATCGCGCCCTCAGCGCGGGTCTGCTGGACCCGAGCCCACCATGAGTCTCGTACGAGAACCCGCTCGAGCCGATGCCAAAGGCGGGGCGCTGGATCTCCTCGCTCATCGCGCGCGCGCGGGACGGGACGAGCTCGGCGGACGGTGGCGTCGCGTTCGAGTTGCGCCGAGCGCCGAACAGGCCCGACCGGTTCGTCCAGCTCGACAGTAACTCTTGGCTGCTCGTACGGCGGATGAGCGGCGGCTGCCCGACGGGCGACTCGGCGTCGGACGCCGACGAGAGCCGCCGGCGGAGAAAGTTTGGCAGCGACACGGGCGGTTTTGAGGAGCGCGGAGGGGAGGACGGGGGAGTCGGTGCAAGGCCGGGCGAAGGTGGTGGCGGCGGAAGCAGAACGGACGAGTTGTTCGCGGTGCCCGAGCGCGAGAGGTGCGGTACGCTACGAGGCGCACTGAGCGCCGGGTCGTCGAGGCTCGGTCTGCTCGAGTGTGTAGGCGTAGACCGCGTCGTCGGGATGTCCGTCTCGTCGCTGCCGTTCGACCCCGAGCTCTCGCCGCGCTTGCCCTTGAGCACCTGTACGAGGCTCGTCGTGAGCCGCCGTCGGCTCGAGTCCCGACTGCCCGTCCGGCCGTGCTGCAACGATCCGGGCGTCGGTACTGGGATCGGAAGGGGTGCAGGCATTCCGCCGGCCGCGAGCATCGGCTGCGTCGAGAGCATCCCGGCGCGCGGGGCTGACGGCGGCGGCTTCGCGTCGTCGCGCGAGTAGTCGGCCGTCGTCGTCGAAGACGACGCACTTTGTGTCATTTGCGGTCGTGCGGGGGCGGGGAGGAGAGGAGAGGCTGGGGGCGTCGAGAGCGGCGACGAAGGCGACGGACGCGCGAGCGCGAGCGACGGGAGCCAGTGTACGTTCGTGGCTGATGGCTTGGGCGGCGACGACGGCGCGGTGGGCGGGTAGGTGTCGTCTGTGAGCATCGCCAGGCGCAGGTCGGGGCGGCGGCGATAGCGAACGGAGGTTTCGAGGCGTGCGGGGGCGTCGGGTCAGCGCGCGTCTTCTCGAGAGCTGGCGAGCTGCTGGGCACGGCCAGCAGGGGGGGCGTCTGATTCGGCGAGCGAGAAGAGAGCTCGGGCAGGTGAAGGAAGCGGAAGGAAAGGACGACTGACCGAGGATCCGAGCTAAGCTTCAACACCGAGCGCGGTACCACCAGGGCCCTGTCCCGCGCGCCCCAACTCTGTTTCGCCGGGCGGGGCTTGGTCTTTGAGCCTCAGCCTCCACCAGTGATGTCGTATGCGTGTCGCGCGAGGAAGAGGAATACAGAGGTCGACAGGTGCAGAGGAGACGAGTCGGACGAGGAGTCCGTGCCGGTTTGGTATGAGTAGCTAGTGACGCGGGTCGGCTCGCGGTTCGGCCTTCGTGGTGGGTCGCTCGGCGCGCGTCGTCGCACTTTCTGGTGGTTACCAAAGGAAAGCCGATCGAGAGAAGGTTGGAGAGCAAAAGAGAGCTCCATATCGCCGACCCCAGGCTAAGCGGGCCCCAGCAAACCTCGGCAGCGGGTGACGTCGATCACCGTGGTGCTGCGCAACGCGAACGCGCGGGGAGTCCGCAACCACGCCGTGCGCGCTCGTTTTTTTCCTTCGCCTGGCTCGAGAGAGTCCGTGCCCCCCATCGGACCACGCGAACATCACCTCGTATGTGTCCGAGCGTACGCACCGCATCGAGCTGCGAAGGCCTTTGGGACGGGAGACTTTTTCATCGGCTTCTGCCAGCGGCGAGAAGGCCGATCGAGCAAGGGATCAGCCATGGAAGACTTAGAACGTGGGCATCTGTCCGTCCCACCACTCCGGCCAACACCAGCCCCTCGGCGGCTCTTCCGATGCGAGCGCGCTCGACAGGATATCACACCCGCCACTGTCCAGGCCATACGAACGGATGGACGACATCGCATCTGCGTTCGATTCGAGGGCGTAAACAATTCGACCACCCGCACGGCTTGTCGGTCTGCATCGCGGATGGTGGAAGGGCTGCATGGCAGTCGACCGCGGGTGGCTCAACAACGGGCTTGCGAAGACCCATTTCGCCAGATGCGATCAGGGTGCGCGCACTAAGTCTCTGTACTCGCGGCGAACACATTCGTCCTCCTTGCACGATCCCGCGCGATCCCGCGCGAGGCGGCACCCTCGCCGAGCGGGCCGTATAGGTGTGTCCGAGGGACACCTGGACTACACTTTGACCCAAGCGCTTTCGCTCAGCCCTGATAAATCCGCTTGTACTACACTGATCTCTTCACTCTCGCTGAAAGCGGCAGCGCGTTTCCGTCTGATGGAGGCCGTCCAAGGCGTGGTGGCAAAAGGTGACTCGGTGCGACTTCGCTCGACGTCTGCACGCGAGCGGCGTACCAGCTCGGTCCGACGGCTCCCCCGAGACGCTCAAGCACCCTCACCTTACACATATGAGGTCACAGGATCAAACCTTACACCTCCCTCCTGAAGTCCTCACGCAGGGCACAGCTGACCAGTCAGCGGACTCGACGCCACGTCGAGCTCTTTCTACGGAATGTATGCGAAGGATCAACGCCCCCCCTATCGGATCGCTCTGGATGGTTAATGTTGAGCTAGGGACTGCGAGGGGGAGGGATCATCCGGACGGGCGTTGCGATCCGGGCTGGAGAACGCACTTCGCGAGCGTTCGACGCGAGTCAGCAGGCGGCGCCCCCCCACACCCTTGAAAAGAGAAGAGCAGCTAACCGAAATCAATCGAACTTCTGATGCCTACAACGCTGTCAGCGAGACCATTCGTGGACCCGCGTGACGCTGCGCGCGCTCGCGTCGGGTCTCCGGTATTGACCACCGCTTGATCATGAGAAAGTTGGAGAGCTCCCGCGAGCTGGTCTGCCACAATCCTTATTTCCGGCGCATACGGCTGTCTTTGCGATGATCACCCTGCGCGGAAGCGATCTGCTGGAATCGTCTGGCAGACAAGGTCAGCGCGTCCGTCGTTGCTTCTCCTTTTGCCACTCTCTCGATCGCCACCTTATCCTCAACACATCCCCTTCAAATAATCGAGTCGTATCTCACCGCACACTCTCACCGCACTCTCCACTCCACCCATGGACCCCTACGTCCACTCCAGCGCGCATCACGCCCAGTCGCCGTCGACGTCCTCGCGTCCCAACATCGGCGCCCCAGAGATGATGCGCAAGTACACTGGTGGATCTGTAAACTCGGATGGAGGCGAAGCCACCGGCAACGAGGAGCTCGGATACGCGCCCACGTCTGCCCCGTCCGCGCGCGGCTCGTCGCACGCGCTTCGCAACGACACGACGGCCGCGCTCGGCGAGCTCTTCGGGACGTGAGTCCTGCATCTGATTTCTTTACATGGAATGAGCTCATCGTATTACGTGAAGGTTCTTCTTTCTCTACATGGCATTCACCGCCACCCAATCGGCGCTCTTCCGCAAGGAAGCCGACACGAACGGCACCAGCCAGCTCGACAATCAAACAATCCTCTACATCAGCCTGTCGTATGGCATGAGCCTCCTAGTGTCCGCCTGGGTATTCTTCAGGTCCGCACTTCCTCCACTGTGACAAGGTGCGCGTTGCTGATCCCGCCGCGCCACAGGATCTCCGGCGCGGCGTTCAACCCGGCCGTCTCCCTCGCGCTGTGGCTCGTCGGCGGTCTTCCGGGCCGCCGGTTTGTCATGGTTGTTCCTGCTCAGATTGTAGGAGCCATCGCTGCCGCGGGGCTTGCCAAAGCGACGTCGATCGGTCCCCTCAACGTCAACAACACAACGGCGGCTGGCGTCTCGAACGGCCAGGCGATCTCGATTGAGCTCTTCACGACAATGCTACTGGTCTTCACTGTACTCATGTGTGCTGCTGAAAAGTCCAAGAGGTACGTAACGTGCGTTGGAAGTCCTGCTACGTGCTGATAAGCTAACTTGTCGCAGCACTTTCTTGGCCCCGGTGGTGTGAGCCCGCTTCTTGCGCCTATTCGACTCGGGTACTGACATCACTTCTCAACAGTATTGGTCTCGCCGTCTTTGTGGGTCACTTGACTTCGGTCGGCTTCACCGGCGCGGGCAAGTCCTCCCTCGCGGCGCCCTGCGAGACAAGCTGACATGGACGCCGGATTTCCGATCAGGCATCAACCCTGCTCGAACTTTGGGCCCGGCCGTCGTTAAGAGATCTTTCCAGAGGAACGAATGGGTGTACTACTTGGGCCAGGGCGCCGGGTCGCTCGCCGCGAGCATCCTGTGTGAGTCGCCACCGGCGGGCTTCGCAGGGTCGGGCGCTCACTCGCTTCCTCTCTCAGATGTCATCTTCAAGCACTTGGACTGTACGAAACATTCCAATAAATCCTTTGCGCTGGAACTGATCCGACGGTGGGCTAAAGACTCCGAGGTCGTCTCTGGCATCGACACCGCGGACCTCAACGCCTCGCAGGACATCAGCAAGGCGCCGCTGCTCAAGGTAATCGGCTACCCATCATGGAACACGCTCAAGGATCCTGCCTCCGACCGGTACTCTCGCACAATTGTGACGAGGGATGGCACCACGGCGATCATGGGCTCGCTGGGCAAGGAGTCGGCGTAGCTGCGCGTGCCAGTGTTTACTGTCGTACTTGTAGTAGGCTCAGGTTCCCAATCTTTGATATTTCTTCAGACTCGGTGGGCATACTCGGTGCACTCGGTGGCCAGGAACTTGGATGTGAATTGTCTCGACCGCACATCTGTGGCATGTAATCCGTGCACCCACATTTGGTTGGCCGTTGCTGGGTTGCAGCCCAATCATGGGTTTGTTTGCCAAGACGCGACCCAAACTCTTCGCAACGGCCTGAGCGACCTCTTGGGCCCCCGATTGTGCGGCTCGTTCACCTCTCTCTCTCCCCAGCTCAACATCCTCGACAGATCGAAGTCATCCAATTCAATGACACAAGCAGTGGAGGCCAAGCTTCCCTTCGCCGTTCGCATGTCCAGTAAGCGCGTTCGAGTCCGGTCCATGCCGCGTGAGGTCACGACTAACGCTATCGCTTTCAGTTCGCGACGGATACGACACATACGTGAAATCTTTCAAGCAAGAATCTAAGCGTCTGCTTGGCACGGAGTGGACGATGGAGATCCCTTGGGCGCGCTTGCTCGAGGAGGCCGGGAAGGAGTCGTCCTACTTCACCGACAACCCCGGTGCAGCGATGGCGGGATTGATGTGTTAGTTAGACTTACAGCTTTAAGACCATACTGCACTAACTCTGACCTTACAGCCGATGCATTGGATCAGATCAAATACCAGTCGAAGGACGGCGCCGACGCGATGTTTGTCGAGGCGCTGGACGAGGCCGTTCCCTCCCACATCGTCCGTCGAGCAATCGGGGGGGTTTTTTTTTTTCAAAAGAAGATCTTTTTCCTAGTACACCTTATCCGTTCACAGATCAGCTGCAAGACGGACGACAACCTCGGCTCGATGTCCGGGTGCGAGCTGTCCGATGGCAAGCTGTACCTCGTCTTCAAGAGTGCTAAAGTGGCTCCCGGATATTTCGAATGTAGCTCTGGATCGCCTTTGGAGAACCTTCAGTCACTTCATTGAAGCAGGAAGTCGGGGAGGGAGAAGGTTGGAAGGATGGAGTTGCATCGCGGACGCCGGGGGTCACAAGCTTGAGGGAGCACCAACCTCTCGGAATTGGACTTCGGCCTCACCATTTTGAAGTTCCAGCTTCGAATCTTGACACGACTGCCTTGCAAGCTTCCCTCCCCACACACACTCAAAGCCGCGCCTTCTCGGCGTCCGCCTGCTCCTGCGCGACCCTCGCGCGAAGCTCCTTCCTCAGGATCTTCCCCGACGGAGATTTCGGGATCACGTCGACCACGACCACTCCCGCTCCAAGTCGCTTATAGTGCGCCACGCGACTTGCGACGTACTCGGCGATGACGGCCGTGATGTGGGGAACGTTCGCCGCCGAGGGCTGGAGGACGACGTACCCGCGCGGGAACTCGGTGTGCTTCTCGGCGGACCAGACGCCAATCACGGCGCAGTCGAGGACATGCGGACAGTTGATCAAAACTGCCTCGAGCCTGTGCGCTTGATTTTAGCGGAGCTGGTAAGGCGGGGCGGGCTCAAGGGGACTCACTCGGCGGGAGCAACTTGAAAGGCTGGATGGGCTCACGAATCAGTATCTTCCACGTGGTGGAGAAACTCTTGATACCTACCGTTGGTCTTGATCAACTCCTAGCAGAGTCAAGGCGTGTCAGCTTCAGGGTGAGCCCGGCGGCGTCTGCGCGTACCTTCTTGCGGTCCACGATGGACAGGTTTCCGGATGGTGATCGGTGTGCGATATCCCCTGAATGCAGTATGAGCAAAGGTTATATGCTTCAGACAGGAAGAAAGCCTGGCACCAGTCTTGAGCCACCCGTCCCTCGTGAGCGTCTCACGCGTCGCCTTCTCATTCTTGTGATAGCCACTACGGCGAGCGAAAGCCCATCAGCAGCAGTTTTGGAACAAAGGTGAGCTACACTCGCATCATGATGTTCTGTGGTGCCGTCGTTAGCTCAAGTCCCCATAGCGGAAGTCGCGTAAGTCGATGGCACTCACAGGTCCGCGCAGCCACAGCTCTCCAGTGTCGCCCGGGTGCACGTCCTTCTCCTCATCATCTACCAGCCTAGCCTCCATATTCGCAAGCGGTCTACCGCAGGAGCCGACGAGGAGGTCGTCCACGTCTGGCAGGATGCAAATCGCCGTCGTCTCGGTCATGCCTTCCGAGCTCTGTCAGCGCTTCCTGGTGCAAGGCCGACAGAAAGGCCGTACCACATCCTTGCGACACAGCTGTTCCGCCAGAGACGAGCCTGTTCTGTAGTGTCTCTGCATGGGCAACTCAGCGACCCGGGGTGCGAGTTCGAGCAGCAGCGACGTACGCTGTAGCTCGCCCGAGAGCGGAGCTGCCCCGGAAAAGAGCCAGGTCAAGCTCTTCATGTCGTAATCATCGACGATAGGACTCTTGGCGAGCGCCAGGGCCATGGGTGGAGCGATGAGCCCGCCCTGTGTCTCCGAATTAGTGCCGTCTCGAGTGCGAAAGAGGCCGGACCGCACCTTCACTTTGTACGTTTGCACGGCAAGGCAGAACCCCGCAAGATCGAACTTTCTCATGAGTACGACCGTGCCCCCACTGAGGAACGGAACATGGAGAGACACGATGAGGCCGCCAGCCTGTGTTCGGTTCGAGCGTGACGGAGTTTCAGGCAACTGAAATAAAATGATCAAACGCACGGAGAGCGTACGTGGTAGAGTGGCATGGAGCAGATGGAAATCTCTTTCTGCGAGAGGACTGAACATGGGAGCGCCTGGACGGCAACCAGGCGGAGTCAACAACCCTTCACCGCCTGACAAGGACGTCGCGCACCTGCTGAGCGACACACTCGACGTTGCGGTGACTCAGGAGAACGCCCTTAGGCTTTCCCGTAGTACCGGACGAGTATGGTAGATCTGGACCAGGTATTTCAGCTTCGCCACTCGTCGCGACGACGAGACCCACTCACAGGCGACCGTGGTGGCGGGGTCGTCAATCACGACGGGACTAAAGCCATCCTGGCCGATGAGTTCTGAGTAGTCTTTGAAACCTGCCCCGGCAGTCTCCCGCTCGCCTCCGACGCCTGGGAGCAGGTAGATCCTCCCGTCCCTCCACCCAGCAGCCTTCGCCGCCTCCTGCGCGACGGCCCTCAATTCCCACGCGGACACGATGATGCTCGCGCCAGAATCTTCCAGCTGGTACTGCAGCTCGGAAGCCGTGAAGGAGGGGGAAGCGCCCGAGACGATGATCCCGGCCGCGATCGAGCCGAAAAGCACGGTCGGGAAGAGCAGCGAGTTTGGGGAAAAGACTACCAGCGTCGCTCCTCGGGGTAGTAGCTGAGATAGGCCTGACCCGAGGCGGAGGGCGGACGCGATGAGCTCGGCGTAGGTCACAGTCTGGCCGGACGCTGGAGCCCCGCACTCTCAGTCAGCGGGTTCAATCCGGTCGAGGCAGGAGGACGCACTGGCGTCGATAAGGGCGATGCTGGAGGTGTCCAGTCGAGGATTGGTGTAGAACAGAGCTTGGAAGATCCCGTCCTGGAGTGAGGTGCGAGTGATCAGGTGGGGCAAGAGGCAGATCCCAGATCGTTCGAGGGTAGGTGTGAGGCTTACAGAGGTCAACGGCTCGACTGGCGGGAACGAGCTCTTGTAGATGTGCATCCTAGGTGATTGAGAGAGAGAGGAGTCACGAGTGGCGAGAGAACAGCGGGAAGCAGCGCGGCGACCGACGGAGACCTGAGTACGCCCAGGGCGACCGCGGCGTCGTCGGGTACGGCAGGTGTATTTCCGGTCCTTTGCATCCGAGAAGCCTCGAGTTGCACGATCGCTCCACGCAGCGTTCAGGTGGGGTCGCTGCCCCGCCGCACCCACCTGAAGACTTGAGCGTCAGAGAGCTGGGGGGGGTGAAATGCGAAGTTGCAAGATTGTAAGGGTAAGAGTCCGAATATGTCTTCGAAGATGGGGATGTGGATAAGGGAGCGCACTGCATATGAGGGTAATGGAGGCTGCGACAGGCGTCCGAGGGCGGGCAAAGGGGTGTCCTCCAAGATATGTACAGGTCGAAAGACGAATGAAGACGGCGGGCATGACGGGGACTCGGCATGTGGATCGAGAGTAGAGGGCGAGGTAGGCGTAAGAGGCTTCACATGCGCAATGCGCGGACTCCGCGGCTGGCCCCGATCGAGCCGTCGACGCTCTTGACCTTGACGTGCTTCTTGACCGGCTGAGGGCCCGCGGTCGGAACGTAGACGTTCACCGGGACAGCGTAGGGCTTCTTCGCGGTCGCGGCGCGGTGGGAAGACGACGCCGTCGCGGCCGAGTGCGAGGGCGAGGTGCGGATGCGCTGCACGGTCGGTCGGCGGGTCGGCGATTCTGGCGGAGGGACGGAGAAGGCACCGAGACCAGTAAAGGCTTGCGTGACCTGCGAGGAATTCTTGAAGTCAGTCAAGGCTGGCAGCTGAGCGAGAACGAGACGGACCTCGGCCAGCGGCGACTCGGTGAGCGCCCTCGCGCGTCTGTCGAACAGCTCGTCTGTCTCGGCGGCGGGAATCGTGACGGTCTGATCCTCGCCGCCGTCTACGTCCGAGTCGTCGTCGGTCTCGCTCGCGCCCTCGCTGCGGGCGTAGCCCGAGTCCCTCGCCGACGCGGGGCTGTCCTCGAGGTCTGTCCAGCTCGAATTGCGCGAGGCGGGTCCCTGCAGTCGCATGAGCGTCGCGGGCGACGCATCGAGGAGCTGGCGCACGTCGAGCGGCGCGCTGCTGCGCTGGCCGAGCTTTGTTTGCGCGGGCTCCTGCGGGGGAAGGACGGCGGGCAGGACGCGCGTGCGTAGTGTGCCCGTGCAGATCCCGTTCGTCGACGCAGAGGCTGACGGTTTGGGCGGGATCGCCTTGGCCGCCGGCGCGCGGTAGCTCTTCTCGCCGCTGCAGCTGACCGGAACCAAGGTGTGCTTCGGGGCGGCGCCGAGCTTGGTCACGACGGCCTTCTTGCCACCCTTGCCAGAGAAGAGGGCGAGGTCCGTCTTTGCGAACGGGTCAAAGTTCTCCTTGCCGCTCCAGCTCGACGGGTCCTTGCCCGCCGCCTCGCTCAGGCCTTTTCGCCCAGTTGTTGCCCGGGACGACGCTGCTGGGCGCGACGCGGACGGGTCGACGAAGACCTGGAAGAGTCCCTTGGCCATCGGGACGAACGTGTGGGGCGGAAGAGCGGCGGGGAGGCGTGTGGGGCGGGGGGTGTAGTCACTTTAAGATGGCGAGTTGGGTGACGTCTGCGGCGCTGGCGGAAGCGGCTGGCAGAGGCGACCGAGGTGCGGGGAGTGCGACCAGGTGCAAAAAGAGTGGTCGGGATGTGATCACGGGGAGACGGGGCGTCGGTCGACGGTTCGACGGGAGCCAAAAACGCCTACGACGCTACCGGAGGCGATCCGTGCCCGTCAAACTGCGTCACGTGATGACGCGCCTCGTCTCTTTCCGCGCTCGCACATCCTACCACGGATCATAGAATGTGATCAGTTCACATTCACAGTTGTTGTGAGCCGCGTTCGCGGGCGAAGCTGCGACAGGTGCTGAGCGCTGAGTCCTCGAGGCCTCGAGAGTCGAGATCCGGTGGTCAAAGGGTGTCTAGAGCTCCTGAAATACACGTATATACCGAACATGCTCTCCTTCACTTCCGCTTGCCCGCTCCCCTATGCTTACAACTCGCTAGTTCCATACGCTCACATCCTATGCCGACCCGGTTTGATTAAGGCTGGTTGAAAGCATCGTTAGACTTATTTCACTTTGGTGTGCAAAACTTGAATCGAGAGCCTCACCCGAGTCACTTCAGCTGTGAATTCAGCCACGCCAGCGCCTTTTGGATCTCGCGCTCCTTGTCCGGACCCTCGTTCGCCCTCGCGCTCTGGATCGTCTTTGCGACTTTCTTGACGCGGTGGGGGTCTCTGTCCAGAGCTGTTTCGAGCTGCCTGAGAATAGTCTGCGCGGCGATGTCGTTGTGGACTTGGGACTGCGTCCTCCGCGGGGCGCTGTTCGATGCGCCGATGAGAGGGGGTGCGGACGCGGATGGCTGGGCGATGTGTCGTGGGAGAGGGTGGAGCATCGGTGCTAGTTATGGTAGAGTTGTAAGTACTGTATGAGGATTGTGCAGAGAGAGAGAGAGAAGCGATCCCTCGACGAACCGCGCGAAGAAACCATCGTTCACGATGGAGGCGCGATACCTCGGGTGGGGCTTGGCCGCAGCCCGATTTCCGCCAACCGGTTCTTCTGAGGATTAGAATTACAGAATGCGATTCCTAGCCTGGCCGTTTACTCGCTTGGTGTCGGCACCTGTGCGCGCTTCACGAAGGCCGGTCGTGCTCGCTCGGTCACCGGTGGCAAACGATGATGCCTTCATACGGCTGGGTCCTTCAGGGGAGGCCTAAGTTCAGATGAATCTGGCGAGAGTTACTTTTTGGAAGTCGAGCTCTGTGGCCACAGAGTCTCCGGGGTCGCTTGACTCCCATTTGAACTCGACGACAAGACTGGTCGGCGCATCGCACTCGCGGCCAATGCCCTCTACCACTCAACCCTCAGAATATACTCCCAACCTTCCAATAGCCTTCAATAGATGGATGTAGATAATACGTCCTCTCGCTCGTGCTTCGTCCAGTAGGTCCTCGAAGAGAATTCGAAAGAATGCGTCAACGCCTGACAGATCAGTAGCTCGCGAAGTGTTGAAGCGGGAGCGGTTGTACCGACCAACACGCATTCTGGCCGGATCAAAAAAGGAGACACCTGATCCGGTCAAAGGCAAAGACCACCCAAGGATGGCCGCGCACGTCAAGCGCCTCCAGCGCCTCGAAAGTCGTCGACATCAAAAGAGCACCCGGCCAGTCCGGGGACGTGCGTAAGGATGGCAGATGCTTACAGTGCCACCACCGTTTACTGGAACTCCTCGTTGAACGAGACCGAGAACTCCTTGATGAGCCCCGACGCGCGCAACGCCTTGTACGGCTGCGACGCGAGTGTGAGCTCGCGGGGACTCCTTGCTGTCCACAGAGTGCCAAGTTTACCTCACTTTCACGGTGCTCCTCAATGGCCGCCCGCTCAGAGTACCTGTACAGAGGGTACATTGGTCAGCACGCGGATTGTGGGGAGTGCGGGGCGGGTAATTACTCCTCGACCACAGTGAAGACGCCGTGCTCCGGACCAGCGCCACGCATAGTGCGATAACTGCGCGCAATGATAGTGAGCACCGAGTCACAGTCTCAGCTAGGTCAGCTGGGTGGGCGCACCCGAGACAGAGCGGCTCCTTGGTTGTCGAGTGCTCACGCACAGCCGCCAGCAGCGCCTTCAGCTCTTCCTCCTTTCCCTCGATCGCCACGATCCGGGCTACGATCATGAACTTGCCCTTGATGTCCTCGCTGCAAAGCGAAGGCGTCAGACACCGAGCCCGCTTAGTGTAGGTGGGCCAATGCTACTCACTGCGGCATCGCCATTGTGAAGAGAGGTGCGCTGGGATGGGCTGGGTGGGGCGGAAGGTGACGGTCTGGGAGTTGTAGAAGGAAGAGAGGAGCGCCCCACCAGCGGCTTCAACGGTAAGCGCGGCCGGAGGCAACGTCGACGATTTGTAAGTCAGGGGTGAAGCGCGCGACGATGATTAAGTTTGGCAGGTCAGCCGCGTCGGCAGTATAGTGTCCACGGGTACTCTCGAGCTCTAAACAAAAAGTGCCGCAACGAGTCCCACCCCAGCGAGGAGTGATCCCGCGACCGCGGTTGACTTCGCAGCAGCGGCCTGCGTCGCGGTCGACGACACCGAAGTAGAGGCTGGGCTTGAACTCGATGCACTTGTCACTAGCTTGGTCGAAGTAGATAAGCCTGATGGACTGCTGGCGGAGCTGAGTGCGCCGGTGGCCGGAGATGATGGGTTGGAGCTGGAGCTAGAGCTGGCGGAGCTGGTCGCGCTTGACGATGAGGCGGTAGTCCTGGAGTGAGGCAGAGTTCAGCCTCATTACGCTATATTAATGATCCTTGAGCTTACACGCCGGAGAAGGCTGTGACTGGGACCCCTAAGGACGCGACCCTCTGGCAGTTTGACGTCGCGCCAGCAGGGTGCGCTGGATGTGCGGGAGTCGGGTTTGCTTCATCAGTACCTGCACAACCATCTGGATCAGGAACTAGGCAGAAAAAATTTGGTGAGCTTCACACACCCTGATAGTACGTGCTCGTGACACCATCCGTCACATAGATGCCTGGATACGAAACACTGTCGCCCTCGCAAGCCTGCATATCGGGAGTAGAGCGACTCAGATTGAAAAAAAAAAAAAAAAAAAGTGAATACGAGCAGTATAATTACTTACATCAAAGCTCTCAGAGTAGTCTCCCGGCTCGTTCCATTCACATCCGTGAGATGCAAGTAAAATTAGTAAATGTAAGCTGGCTGCGCCGCCGATTCGCGGATGTGTGATGACGGGACTCATCTCGATATCATAAATGTGCTGACAGTAGAGCCAAGCATCTGATGCATCGTGACAGAAGCGGAAGCAGAACTGGTTCGAACTGTGTGCGCTGGTTCTAGGATGGCGACCCAAGTTCAAGATCAGCAACGGCAACTCACGACATGAACGAGGTCCACTTCGAAGATCAAGTAAGGGTTCAGGACAGAACCAATGCAAGGCTGGCAAGCTTCTCACTTCTTTGATCTGAACACCGTTGTTGAAGACCAGGCCGCCGACCGGGTTCCCGTTGCCACTGCAGTTGGATCAGTAAAAGCCCACAGCGTGCGAGGCAGGGAGAAGAGTCACTCAGCACCGTGAGGATCCAACTCTCCTCCCTTGATCACAAAGTTTGATTCTCAGATCGGATTAGTCTGAGATGGTTCAGCGACTTACAGCGTCTCCAGCCTTGACGTTGAGCTTTGTAAAATCACCCACTCCCCTGCACAACGTTGTTAGACACCTGATGGATATACTGTACTAATCTAACTCAGACGCGCGTGACTTGAATGTAGTTGGGCGTCTGTCAATATCATGAGTGAGCTTTCCTTCGTCACATTGTGTGATCACAGAGAACATACCTCCACCCAGTGCGCACCCGTGATTGTGCCAGAAGGCACTGTTGGATGTGGCAATACTCAATCACGTTTGACCACGCTCACGCTCCAAGCTACGGGACTCACTAACACGCGTACCGTGCCCTGCTTGGAGACACCAGGCCACCTCGATGCGCTCGCTGGCACCGATCTAGAAATACCAGACTTTGATCAGAAAGCATGCAAGAGTACACTTCTGAAATCCAAAGCACCTCGTGTCCAGGAGTGGGCGGCTGAAAGGCGGACTTAGCAAGGGTGGTCCTGACATGACCGGGGACGAGGGAGGAGGGACGCACCCCCCACAGGCAGAAGTCGTTCAGCGAATTCATCACTGCAGTCTGGCACATCGAATCTTGTGAAGACGTTGTCCCGCAATCATTGTAGCCTTCACGTGCCGAAGGTCAGTACGCTCGAAGACACTTGGCCCGAGATGGGTCACACACACCCGTCTGGCCAGACTGTGACTGGTAGGTACGCTGATACGAGCCGCTGTAGTAAGCAAGGCGCTTCTTCACAGACGAATTTCGGGTTGCGCACCTCGCTAAGGCCGCTCGTGAGAACGAGAGGTGCGAGCGAGGCCGCGAGGAGACCAATGGCCGAGCGCATGGCAAGCTGGTGTCGGAACGCTGGTGGACGAGCTGTGGAGGTGTGAAGCTGGGTATGCAGTATCTTGAAGGGTGAAGGAAGAGGCCGAGGAGTCCCCTGCGCTCTGTTCGTTCGCCATAGGCTCGGGCGCGGACTTCCCGCCGTGGGCGACTTGCGGGGTATTTTCGTCCATGATTCAGCACAGCCCACCTCCCAAAGATACGGTACGGTAACTCTTTTCACTCTTTCATCATCTGTGTGCTCACGTGTGGGTGCACAATCTCTTCTGAGATCGCGGCCAAGTGGCGTCGCGGTGAAACATCCTGCCCAATTTGCTTGAGTGACACACTCGTTTCCATCGTTTATTCGGATCCGATCTTGTTCAAGCGCTGCTTGAAACATTTTATCGCTCGACCTCGCCGTCGACTTCGACTTCCCCCTCCTCCGAGTCGCTCGCCGGTGGACAGATTTGTACCGCAACAAACCCAAAGCTGAACGTCTGCCCAAAGCTCGCTATCCGCCTTTGGGCTCTTAGAGCTCCTGTGCAAGTGGCGAGGTGTTCGAAGGTAGGTGGAAGAAGGCGTTGTGGATGAGCCCTAGGAGGGTCACACCGGTCCCGAAACTCCAACGCCAGCAAGGGAAAAGGTTGCAGAACTCGAGGCTGGCGACCGAAGTAATTTATATAAGTAAGGTTGATTTCTCTTAGGAGAAAAACACGCACGACTGTGGCGACTGCGAGAAGAATCTTCCCTTGAAGAAGACGACCGAAAGTGTGAGGCAAGTGAGCGCTCCCCCGCCCCCCAGGAGGATGACGAATATCGAGATGTAGAGCAAATCGCGCTCTGCTCGCTGCAGCTGCTGGATTTGTCGGGCTCCCTCGACCCGTGGGCCGTACACCTCTGGATTCGCCATCTCGCGGATTTCGGCCCGCGAGAGATTCGAGTGATTGCGTGGAGGTGCAGTGGGACGAATGGTAGATTCAGGAAGAGTGTGATGCGAAGCTGGGGTATGCGATATGGTGGCGAGGTGAGCGGTCACCAGGGCGGCGGTCCACGCATGGTCTGAGATGGCGGCGACTTTGACCGCGATCTGGTGGCGGACGGTGACGAGGAGCAGGAGATACGCGGCATTGACCTTGGAAGAAATTGATAAGCGACCTGTAGTTGCAGATTTACCGGGGTGAAGGGGCTTGCGAGGAAGACACAGCCGCAGGCGAGGAAGTTGATGGTGTAGGACATTGAGGAGAAACTGGGGGGTAAGATTCCGAGTCAGAAATCATATGGAGGTGAGTAGCAACAGAGATATTTTTCTCACTACTGATAACGATCGCACGCTCTTTCGAGCGACGCTCAGGGTCCAGCTAAGAAGGTCGCAAGCGTTGTGGCGTCCTCTGCCCCAGGTGCCCAACTTTGACCAAGAAGCGTCATCTCGACCATGACGTATTGATACGAGTTGAACAGCTTGGAGTACTTGACTCCCTCATAGACGGCTAACCCCTTTTAGAAGCAGTCAGCTGAAAAGTCGGACGACATTCGTCGAGTTCCAGGCGTACCAAAGCTGCTGGTGCGACCGTAATGAGAAGTAGAAAGTAGACGCAATTCACAAAGAGCGGTGTGATGAACCTGGGGCGGTAGCTATTAGGTAACAACAAGTAGGCCGAGATGCAGGCATGCGAAAGCAGCCAGCCTCCATGTAGCATCGTTTGGGTGATGCCGATGCGAAGGATCCCGAGCCAAGTTTGAGACGAGTGTCTTCCGTAGACCAGCCATACTCGGCTGATCAATGCTGTCTCCATTGAGAGGTTGACGAGGGACCACAGCGGTATGAGTAGCTTCATGCTGCGAGGGACGGAGTCAGCTCGCGTCGCTCGCTCCTACGTAGAGTGGCTCAAAACACTTCGTCAGGACGTAAGTCCCTTCATTTCTCTTCGCGGTGCGGAAGAGCCACCAGAAGCTCCCGGCGCTGGGCGTCCGTCGGTGCGTCTCGTAGAGGACTCCGAGGTACACGAAACACGCGACCATCCCCCTGGTACCCTCACACGATCAGCAAGACTCATCTGTGCGCTCAAAATATCACTCACGCAACGGTTATGATAAGAAGCGCGGATATTCGCGCTCCAAAGCCCGGTGTTGGATCCGAGTACATGAAGAACTCGAGCGCGACGCTGAGCGCGGGATACGGGTTCACGCCTGGCCCTGGATCGGGAGGCATGGTGACGAACACCATACAAGTGAGAGTCGACGAGCGAGAGCAGCAGGCGGAAGAGAGAGGTGATGTTCCACGATGGGACTCGACGATCCACCGTGCGACTTGGGCGCAGACGACCGGCGGGCAGTCAAAGGCTGCCCGCCGAGGACTTCCGAGCCGGATTTGTGGTGGACAGCTTCCAATTTAGAACTAAGAGATGGAATATCAGTACAGTATCGTGAGCGACGCGGTTGGTGGCCCAAGGCGCAAACTTCTCCCCGAGCGTCGGGACTCCCGAGTCGCGAGGATAGCCGGCGTGAACGTCGCATCACACGGCCCGGGAGAACCAAGCTTCCTTTTTGAACTCACAAGTTCTTTCATAAAGCAGATTGTGGTGCACGAGAAGCAGTTGCCATCTATAGCGCGTCCTTATACTGGCTGGGTGCTGTTTTGATGTCGACGACTCTCGATGCTCACCGTCAGGGCGCCTTGCTTTTGCTTGGTTCCATCATGCGCAGAACAGAGTCGTCGGCGGATACTTGCATGGTGCGAGCTGGTAGGAACTCGGTCATCGCTACGGCCTCGTTGAGCAGATCGAAGTGGGACCGAACACTCTCCACCACAGCCTTATTGGACACGATGGATGTATTCAATTTCAACGTCATAAGGATCCCACCTCCTAAACTCTCGACACACCACTCAGAACCCCTGCACCTGCATGGTCCACGTTCCCGTCGGCTCGTCGAAGCTAATGAACTCGGTGTCGGGCAGGCGCTGCAAGCGCTTGACGTGCGCGGCCATGCGCGGGTGGTCCTTGTCCTTGATCGGCTCCCTCGTCGCCTTGTTGACCGGCCAGCACTTCTCGAGCGTGATGACGGCGGGCACGTTGAGGCCATGTCCCGGGTCGGGCTTGGGGAATCTCGCCGAGTCGGGGTAGACGGTCGCGTTGCGGTCGTTGAGCACGATCAGCTCGCCGAGGAGGTCCCGGACCGACTCGAGCGTGGTGAGGTCGACTGGCTCGAGGAACCGCACGCGGCCGTACCCTTCGCGGCCGACGACGAGGTCTCGTACGGAGCGGAGCGCGGACGACGGCAGCTTCTGCAGGTCCGCGATCGACGGCTCGGAGTAGTAGTCGCCGTGCTTGCGCGCGAGGGGCGCCGAGGACGAGAGGGACGGCGCGGGCGAGTGTCGGCCGGGTGCGGAAGGGCCCGAGGTCGAGGGCGTCGGGAAGAGGTTCGCCGAGGACCCGCCGGAGCGCTTGACGGGCGTCGCGTTGTCCGCGCCGCCAGCAAACGAGTCGTCCGGGTCGTCGCCACCCTGGAACGGGCTCGGGCTGCCGCGCTGGAGGTCGAGCTCGGGGTTGAAGGTGACCTTCGCTCGCGGGGCGGAGGCGGAGCGCGGGGGCGCGTTGAGGTCGACCGAGCTCGGCTTCGAGTTGATGACAAGCTTCTTGACGTTCGGGCGCGAGACGAACGCGTGCGGAGAGAGCGCGCCGGCGGGGTCGTCGCCCAGGCCGTTGACGAGCCGGAGCGGGCTCCCGCGGTTCGGGGTTCCGGCCGAGCTCGTGCTGAACATGAGGCTCGGGCTGCCCGCAGCGGCCGAGGACGTGTTGGACGAGGTGCTCGCGGCGCCGAAGCCGCGCAGGCGGGTGATCTTGGTCGACGAGCGGTTAATCGGCGTCCCCTTGAACGCGGTGAACATCGGCGGCTTCTTCTTCTCCGGCGTGGCCGAGGCGGCAGCGCCCTGCGAGTTGAAGAGCCCGTTCGGACCGCCGTACGCGTCAGACGCGTCCGCGACGGCGTACGCGGCTTGCTGCGGCTGGCTCGCGGTCGACGCGCCCGCGCCAAAGGTCGAGCCGAACGTCGACTGGCCGCCGCCGAAGAGCCCACCGGGCTGCGGCGCCTGCTGTTGTTGTTGTGGCTGGCCGAACATGCCGCCGGCGGCGGGCGTGCTGCCGAACAGGCTCCCTCCGACGGGCGCGGCGGGCTTTGCGCCAAACATGCCGCCGCCAAAGGACGTCGCGGGAGCCTGTTGCTGCTGTTGGGGCTGGCCGAAGGTCGATGCGCCGCCGCCAAAGAGCCCGCCAGCGGGGGCCGGAGCGCCGAAGCCTGTCGCAGCGCGGGTCAGCTTTGTAGACGCTACATCGCAGGTAAGAGACGCACCTCCAGGCTGAGGCTGCTGCTGCTGAGGCTGGCCAAAGAGGCTCCCACCAGCGGGCGGCGTCGCGCCAAAGCTGAACCCTCCCGGTTTCGGCGCGGCGGCAGCGGGCGCGCCAAACGGTGTACTCCCAGCTCCAAACAGCGGCTTCGCGGGCGCCGCTGCACTCGCCCCTGCATCCAGAAATCGTAATCAGCACTTGCTCCCGATCCCGCGCCCCGAAAGGACGACTCACCAAAGTTGAACCCTCCAGCCGCGGGGGCCTGCTGCTGCCCAAACATGCCCGGCGCAGCGGACGCCTGGCTCTGCTGCGGCTGCCCAAAGAGACTCGGCGGCTGCTGAGGCTGAGCGCCAAAGAGGCCCGGCGCGGGCGGCGCGGCACTCGCCGGTGCGCCGCCGAACGTGAACGAGCTCGCGGGCTTCGGTGCGGCTCCGAAGCCGCCGAAGGAGGTAGCGGGCTGCTGCGCAGGTTGGCCGAACGCGGTGCCTCCGCCACCGAACAGCCCTCCGGCGGGTGCGGGCGCCGGCTGGCCGAAGAGGGACGGAGCGGCAGACGCCGCGCCGAAGGGCGTTGCCGCGGGCTGTTGGCCGAAGAGACCGCCGGCGGGGGCGGGCTGGCCAAAGGTGCTCGTCGCGGGCTGCTGCTGCCCGAAGGTCGAGCCGCCGCCGCCGAAGAGGCCGCCGGCTGGAGCAGGGGCGCCGAAGCCCTGCTGCTGGGCGGGCTGGCCGAACGTGTTGCTCGAGGCGCCAAACGCGGGAGCAGCGGCCGTCGCTTGCTTACGACCGGCTTGGTAGTCCTGCCAGCGCAGTTCCTTCGCGCGGTGAAGTCAGGTCTCTGAACAGCGGATCGAGGGAAACGGAGGCGCACCTCGAACGAGAAGCCCTTGTAGGCGTCCATCGCGGAGATACTCTGGAACTGGTGCGCAGTCTGGTTCGGCTGGGGCTTGGTCACGTTGTCGATGTGGGGCTCGTAGACGGTTGTCGACGCGTACGGGACGTGCGCCGTCCCTGGCACGTTCTGCGCCTGCGGTGGAGCTCCAAACCCCGTCGCCGCTCCTCCTGCAACCTCGAGACCGTCAGCGTCTGCCCCTCGCCCAACTGTACCCAGTCGTCGCGCACCTCCAAACATGCCCCCGGTCGCAGCGGGCGCGCCTCCGAACCCGCCAAACGTCGTCGCCGGCTTCGGAGCTCCAAAGAGACTGGTAGTAGGCGCGGCGGGCGCAGCGGCGCCAAAGGTCGATCCTCCGCCTGGTCCAAGTCACGAGTCAGCGCGCGGTCCGCCGCACGCACAAACGCAAGTGGGAAGGACGCACCGCCGAACTGGAAGCCGCCCTGCGCTGGTGCAGCAGAGATTGCGCCGCCACCGAACAATCCGCCACCGCCGGGTGCGCCGCCAAAGGTCGTCGTTGCTGCCGGTGCGCCGAACGCGGGAGTGGCGGCAGACGCTCCGAAGCCGCCTAATGGAACGCGGGAGCGGTACATGGTGCGATCGAGGGGGCCGGTGACGAAAAAGTGATGGGTAGAGGGAGACAGGGAACGAAAGCGCGAGGGCGGATCAAGTCAGCGATCCGGTGGGGGGATTTCGTGACTCGGTTGAGCCGGGCTCGCTCCGTCTCGACTCGTCTGAATCAATCACAACATGTACGCAGACTCACCGAACCCAGTCTGCGCAGGCTGCTGCTGCCCGAACGCAGGCGCAGCGGAGGCGCCGAAAGCTGGTCGCGTCGGCGTCGAGGCTGCAGGTCAGCGTCCAGCTTGTCGCTCCCCCTCCTCTCCGCGCGCAAGGAAGCCTACCTGGAGTAGCCCCGAACGTCCCGCCGCCGCCGCCAAAGAGGCCGCCGCTCTGCCCCGGCTGCTGCTGCTGCTGCTGTTGCTGGCCGAATCCGCCGCCCTTTTCGAACGCGCGCGGGGTCAGCGCCTGTGCGGGTGCAAGTGCCCGCAGGTCGATCGGAGCCTTACGAAGGTCGTGTTGGAAGCGCCGAACATGGCGCGGGGGTGGGGCCGGTAGAGGTGTGCACGAGGAGCGGGAAGGAAGTGTGGCTGGAGGACAGGCGGGAGTAGTGTCGCGGTCGCTGAGCTCGACTCGGTCACTCCCGGTCACTCCTGCTGACGGTCGCTCGTCCTTCCTGGCGGCGGGGGGGTTGTTGTGTCCGCAAGTCCTTTGAACTTCAAGTGACCATTCAAAGGATCACCGCTCTTTCCGCCATTCGGTTCACGCGCGTAAGCGCCACTCCGAAGCTCAACCCGCTCTCCGCACTTCGCTCCGCCTCAAATCAACCGTCCGCTCACCCACGCGCGATGAGTCGCCCATCGCCAGCGGTAGCAGTCATCGGCGCGACCGCGCTCTCGGTTGCCGCCGCGTTCGCGCTGGTCCGCACTACCGCACCGCCTCCGCCCGTGCCGAGCAGCAAGCGCGTCTCCGACTCGTCCGTGTCGTACTCGTCCAAGATCGTGCGCCCCCGTCTCTCAGCTGTCCAGAGCCAGGCGCGCTGACCCACACGAGCGCACAGTCCCCGGAGCACTGCGACGAGCACGGGAGAGTGTACGGCGGCGAGCTGCTCAAGCTCATCGACGTGGCAGCGGGAGTCGTGGCCGCCAAGCACGCTGGAGGACCATGCCTTACCATTTCCGTCGAGTGCGTTCGCGATCGCCAGTCGGGGTCTCGTGTCACGTGCTGACGCTCTCCGTCCTCCAGTCGGGTTATATTCTTGCATGGTAGGGCGTCCTGACCGCCTTGGGATGTGTGAGAGAACCTGATGCCAGAATTTGGCGCGTAGAGATCAAGGTGTCGGACGTCGTGCACATGTCTGTCGCAGTGAACCGGGCGTGGGGCAGGTAGGCGCATGTTCATACGCCTGCTCACCCAGAGATACACTGCTGACCATGCGTACTGCCCAGCTCGATGGAGATTGGCGTGCGGGTCATGCGCGAGTCGCCCGAGTCGCCAGCGCAGATGTACTGCTGCCACGGTCAGCGCTTCCGCTCCCAGCATCCCCAGCATCCGTTCTGACGTTTCAATCTCCTGAACAGCGTACCTCACGTTTGTCAAGAAAGCACCATTGCCCCCACCCGCCACGCTGCTCACCTCGCTCGCCCTCGCACTGCACCTCACCTCCACCGCCCCGAACCCGCGCGCCGTCGTCCCGTCCCTCACCCCGCACTCGTCGCTCGAATCCAAGCGATTCCTGCTCGCCGGCCGACGCCGCGCGCACCGCATTCAAGGTCGCGACTCGTCCGACGCGCTGCTGTCCGCGTTCCGTGTCCAGCTCCTCGAGCTCGAGCGCGCGCACCTCGAGCTCTCCACCTCGGCTACGTCTCCGGACGACGAAGACAAGGAAGAGATGCTGCTCGGCCTTCAGAAGGAGTTGATCGTCGAGGCGTTCATGCGCCAGGACCCGGACGTCAAGGTCGACGGCGAGTGGGTCGTGGCGAGCATCGAGGGGTTCATGGATCCTGTACGGGTCCCGCTGAAGGAGATCGAAAGGAAGAGCAGGGAGAGGGGTCACGGGGGCTACCGACGGCTGTCGGTCAGGAAGGGCAGCGTCGAACGGGAGCAGGAACGACACCCAGTACCGAGGGGCATCGAGGACCACAGTCCGCTCGACCTTGCCGATACGCTCGTCATGAGTCTCTGGATCGTCAGGCCTCAGCACTGTCCGTCCTTTGCCTTCCAATGCCACAACTCTTGACCTGACTCGCACGCTTCGCAGGCAACTCGAAGCAGATCCTCTTCGGCGGCACCGTTCGTCCTCCTTCCTTCCCCTGTTCGCTTGCGACACTCGTACTAAATACACGCCTCTCCCAGCTCATGCGCTGGATCGAAGAGATCAGCAGCGTCGCCGCCCGGCGCGTCTCGTACTGCCCATGGTCGTCCGCCGCGATCGACTCGCTCTCGTTCCGCTCCGCAGTCCTCCCAGGCGAGGTCGTCTACATCCGTGCCTGCGTGATCAAGGGTCTGCTCTTGCGTCTCTGTGCCTGCCGGAGCAAGGACTGATGAGCGCGCCGGAGCAGTCTGGGACTCGAGCGTCGAGTGCTATGCGCTCGCCATGGCCGGCACGTTTCCTTCCCCACTTCGACTCCGGGCCGTGATTCCATGATCCTCACCCCCAGTGCTGTAGCACAGAGGACCGCAATTCGCCCAATCCCAAGATGCGCCTCGTCTCGGAAGCGTTCTTCTCCCTCGTGCGTCCCCCATCCCCCCCCCCTTCCCTTCAACGCCCCTCATTCACCCCCCTTCCCTTCAAAAATGCAGGTCGCAGTGGACCCCATCAGCGGCCGCCCGATGCGCGGCGGCCTCAGGCCCGTCCGCATCCCCGATGGACCGGCAGCGACGGTCGCGGCTGGCGCGGACAAGCGCCGTGAGGAGAGGTTGCAGGACAAGCGGATCTTGCAGAGGTAGCTATCTCCTGGCTCGTTGGCTCAAGTGGTTGAAGGGCTGACTGGGTGAGCTGGGCAGGGTGTACGCGTAGACGCGTGGCGAGCTCGATATGCATTTGTGTGCGCGGGGAAGAAGCTGTGCAAGGGATATATGTGCTGCCCTTGCCTGGACGAGTGGTGCAGGTGTGGACCGGGCGACAGCGGAGGGAAGCGGCGCAAGGGCAACGCTCGACAACTTGGCAATGCGGTGCGACAATTTGCCCCCCCTCTCGTGCCCCTACAGTATACTATTCCTCTTGCCATTCAATCACTCACTACTGACGCCTGCACCTGAAGCAGAGACAGTGAATCACCTGCGAGCGTCACAAACGAGATCCCCCGCTCGCGATACGTACGCGCAGGAATGGATCAGCCGTAACGCTATTTCCAAACGACTTCTGCCCCAGCTTCTCTGTCGTGGGGCATCAGTACATCTCCGCCGGAGTCGGAGTCCGTCGCTTGGTCTCGACCTTCACCCACTTCCTCCCTCACGCCGACGTCCAACGAGTCGACGACCAACGGAGCCATGACGGGGCTCACAGGCAACATGCTGCTCTCTTCCCTCATGGGATACATCAGCATCGGGTTCAGGTGCGCCAAAACTCTTTTTCTCTGCCTCGGCTTCACTCTTCAAGGCGACACTCATCCGTCTTCGTGACCTGGGCAGCATCGCCGCGTTTGTGCCGACGGTGGGCGAGAACCTCGAGCAGCGCAAGATCACAAACCACCCTGGTAGCTTCGTTCCATTTGCGAGGGTGCAAAGTGTGGGACGCAGAGCTGATGGGGGATGGTTGGCGTCGGCAGGGTTCATCTGCGTGTGGCTGATCGCGGACGTCGTGAATCTGGGTGAGTCAAAGTACTCTCTCGTCCTTCAACACCCTCCTGAATCTCTTTCTGGGGTGCAGCGGGAACGATCGAGCTGAAGCCTCAAGCGACGCAGTACATTGTCGCGGCATGGTGCGTCGTGCTGGCTGCTGGAGAGATGGGACACGCTGACCATATGTGGGCAGGTATGGCCTTGTGGATGCATGTGTGTATTCAAATCTCCCCGAGTCGAGCTTTGTCTGAACCCGCTGCGAAGTCTTGCTCGTGCAGCTGTGCCAGTACGGGTATGACGGCAAGGCTCACTCTGCTCAGCTCTTCTATGTCAGCGGTCTGACCTGGATCTACAGGACCCGGGTGGTTCAAGCCGTACGACAAGAACCAGCGACTGAAGCGCGCCCAGCGGTCTCCGCACAGCCTCGCCATCGCGGTCGGGCTGGGGCACTGGGCACTCGGGAGCTTCGTAATCCTCGTTCTTTCGTGCGTCGCACTCTGCGTCGCGATGTGGGGTGGTTTCTTCCTGCTACAGAATGTAAGGGGTAGGCTTCACGGCGGGCTCGCGATTGGCTGAATAACCCTGCGGACAGTACCTCCATCCTGGATACGAGCTACCGATCCCGACCGACACGGCTCCGGTTGCGGAGTACCTCGGATATGTTGCACAGGCTCTCTTTGCTTCAGCTCGGTGCGATGGGCTGCAGATTGCGGTCAACACTCGCTGACTTCGCCGCCCTCGCAGACTTGTCGAGATGGCTCTTGGATGGATCCACTACCGCCGGCCCTCCAAGTATCAGATAAACCTCCCACAAGTCCCTCGAGCGTACGCACTTCATCATTCATCGCTTTTGGCGGTGACCCGATGCGTCGCCCTCTTCGCAGTTCATGTTCTGGTCGCTCATCATCGAGAACTCGACCCAGATCGCCAGCATCGTGATGCTTTCCACTGATTCCGCCTGCAAGACCATTCCTTGTTCCTCCTCCTTGAATGACGCTCACTCGAGGCCACCGCACAGACATCTCGTCCCAAATGCCGTGGCTGATCGGCCCCGCGTTGAGCATCAGCATGGACCTCCTACTGCTGAGCTTCTCCTGGCTCGTCTGGGGGCCAAAGTGGGAAAAGTCGGAGCGCTTTCGCAACCTGAACGGCATCACTGGACAGTGGCCCGGCGACGCCGGCACGCGCAAGACCCCCGCGCTGGAGGACCATGAGAAGCGCGTCGAGATTGCGAAGCATCACTTGCTTGAGGAGGAAGAGTCGCTCGACGAGTTCCTGTATGATGAGGAGGCGAGTCTTACGATGCTGCATAGTGGTCAAGGCGCTGACATCCATCGTTCGCTCCAGCATGGCAACAATACGGCATTTCAGGATGACAAGGCTGCTAAAATGGCGGTCAAGGACCCAAAGAAGGCATGGAAGAAGGAGAAGAACGTTGACGACGCGGATCGACGCCACGCGACCTACAAGGCCGACCACCAGCTGCTCAAGGAGAAGCGAACTCGGGAGCAGGACCAAGAGGCAGAGCGTGTCGCCCGACGTACGCCCTTCTTCTCGAAACAAAGTATCACTTGCTGAAAGCCTTCCCTTGCAGATGGCAGACCATACTCCGACAGTGAAGAAGAGGCGCGGGAGGCGGAGCGACAGCACCTCGCAGCCGACGCCGACCACTACCGCGGCGACTCGCGCGACTCGATGGCGCAGGCCCGCAGGATGCAGCGACAAAGGAATCCGACTAGGAATTCGGCGATGAGGCAGAGTCACGTTCAGCGCACGCGCGACGGGCTGGAGCAGCAGCAAGCTGCCCGCGACGCTGCGAAGGCGAACCGTCGACAAGCGAAGGACGCGAGGGGCGTGGAGAGGAGCCAAAGCCTCGGGGACCGCCAAGAAAAAACTACGGGAAGCTCGTCTCGGCTTCGAACGATGAGGATCCCGTTCGGCAGGTCGCAAAGGGCGACTGCGTTGCCAGGCGACTCGGAGTCCTCGCAAGGCGAAGGTGAACGGCAGGAGACTCGAACGGGAGCCGATGCTGGAAGGAGCTTGATATAAAATACTCGAGATCCTTCTCGAATCTTGAGTGAGGGAGACGACGAAGGGTAAATAGCGAGTCTGTTCCAGTGCTGTTCGCTGGAGCTCTCCGGGCTGGATTCGCGTTTGCGGCCTTCAGTGTCTTTACGCTGCCGTAGATACAGCTCAAGCTTATTGTTGAGCGTCCGAGCTGATCTGATGTCTTCAAGACCCCGCTCCGCTCCTCGGCGCCTCGGCGCAGAAAGCTGGAGCGGAAGATTGAGGCGGCGTCTGTTGCGCAGACGCCCCGACCTCTCGCTTCCGATGCTAGACCAGCCGATCCACTAGAAGACTCTACCGCGACAGATGGACGACTACACACGTCCCACGAGTTGGCCCAGCGTCAGATGTCTCGCCGCGCTCCCGCTCCTGCTCGCGCAGTGCGCCCTTGTACACGCTACCGTCCCTGTGCGACTCTCATCCTTCCTTCGACTCGCACTCGTTCCCCCGACGCTCGTCTTGGCCCTCTCTGCACCGTGGCACGACGCGTTTGAGCCGCGTGAGCGATGCCGAGCGATCAACGCCGTCCTGGCGATGGTGTCGGTCTACGCGGGCTGGAAGGCACTCGAGTGGGGACTGGTGCAAGATCGGACGGTCTACGCCTGGGTGGGCTGCGCGGAGAAGAACGGTGGCCGAAGGGACGAGGCGAGGGAGCCCCACGCACCGTCGCGACCGCCAGCGCGCAAGGTCGACTGGACGCAGACCATTCGACTGGTTGCGGACACGCTTCATCTTTTCACGTCGATCCGTGGAACCGGGTACGCGTTCTCGGTCGTCCCGGCCCGTCGCCGCCGTCGCGTCGACCAGACAACTTTCCTTCTCCACACCTTCATCGCCCTCGCCTGGAGCCACAGCATCTTGCTTCTGTGCTCCGTCGTCATCTCGACACCCTACGGCACCCGCTTCGACTTCGCAACCCAATTTCTTCCACGCCTGTCCCCGTTCCACGCCCACATCCTCATCGAATCCGCCGCATACGTCGCATTCGGCCTGGGGGCCTGGACCGGCATCGTCAGCTTTTCCTGCATCACCAACATCCTCTCATTCGCCGTCCACTCCTCGTTCCTCGCACTCGAACTCCCACCTGCCGTCCGGCCAGCACCCTTCGATTCGCGCCACTACGCGCCCATGTTCGACATGCCCTTCACGCCGAGGAGCGTCGGCAAGTACTGGGCGAGTCAGTGGCACCGTCTCTTCTGGCGATCGTTCAAGTTCCTGGCGTACGATCCCGTCGAGCGCTTCGTGCGACCGATTGCGGGACGAGACGCTGCGAAGGCGGCCGGCTCGTTGGCCGTATTCGCTCTCAGTGCCGCTGCACACGAGTATGGTGTGCCAGCCTACACTTTAAGCTTTCAAACGCACACTGATCGGGATTCACATCGGACAGCAATCTGGTGCGCCACGCACGGCGTGTCGCCACCCAGTCCGCGCACGACGTTTCTTGAGCGCTTCGGCGCCACGCTCTTCTTCCTCCTCATGGGAATTCTGGGTGTGGCCGAGCGTATCTATACGCACGTGACTGGATTCCGAATCCGGGGCTTCGGGGCCTTTGTGTGGACGAGCTCACTGCAAAGCCTCGTCGGCCTATTGCTGTACCGATCCTGGTGCGTTCCACCTCGGCTTCACCCATTGCGCGACGATCTGACTTCAACAAACTATAGGGCAAATCTGGGCTTCACTTTGAGCCTGCCGCTGGTGGACCAATGGGCGTGGCAGCGATGGGCCGTTCCGCTCGCCTGCCTCGCTCCAAGGCCGCTGTGGGTTCTCCGTGCGGAGTGATGAGGAATACAGACACCCGGACACTCGGATATTGTGCCAGTGCTAAACTGCTCCGTCCAATGTGATGACCACCTTGCCCTTCGTCCTGCGACGGGGATGGACGATCAGCACCGGAGGCTTCCGCTCAAGCGGACCAGCCCAGCGCACCTTCCGCTCAAGACACGCTCGTACCCCTTCAGAGCATCTTCCATGGTACATGTAGAGTCGATGATTGCCTTCACTTTGCCTGTGAATCAGATACCCCGGTCAGTGTTCCCATAGTAGCCGGCTGTGGCAACACAGTAGGGACCCACCTTGCTCGATGAGCTCCAAGCAGTTCCTGAAAGTCGATTCCTGAAGAGGGTTTGCATCGATATCCACCTCAGGCAGCGAGCCAAAGAAATGGACGCACCCAAAGCTTCGCAGGGACTTGAATGAACTCGTACTTCCTCGGCGTGCCGCCCAAGAACCCTGGAAGGAGCATGTTCCGCATCATCTCCATCCCAAACTTCATCACGCTCCCGATCCCCTCGTGCGTAGGAGCGCCGATGGTGGCATACGCTCCACCCGGCTTGAGGTAGGCCGGCGAGGCGCGGAAGATGGCGTCGACGCCGATGCAGTCCATGATGACGTCAAAGGACTTGTCGCCTGAGTAATTGTCCGCTAGGTAGGTGGTGAGAGCTACGGAACGGTAGTCGACCACTTCGTCGGCCCCGAGGGACCGCACGAGCGCCTCCGAGGTGGGAGAGCAGGTCGAAACGACGTGGGCGCCGAAAGCCTTGGCGATCTGTGTGTCGTACTGTCAGAGTCATTTTATTACCGAAGCTTACCTAAGTGCGCACCTGGATCGCACCCGTTCCCGTCGCGCCAGACCCACCATTCTGTGATGTCGCAGAGTCAGCCCGGTGGCGCCACAAGGCCAGATCGTTAGACGCACCACAAAAACCCGCTGGTTTCCGCCCAACTTCAAGCCACCAAAGTTTACCATGGACCAGTAGGGCAGAATTGTAGCGACCGGAAGGGCGGCAGCGTCGATGTGCGAGAGCGTCGCCGGCTTGCGAAGGAGCCGCGTCGAGTCGGTGATCGTGTACTCACCGAGCGCGCCGTGACCAGTTTTGAGACTTTCACTGGCAGAAAAAGAGTCAGGTGGCGATGGTGGATTGGGTGGCATGTGGACGAATGGGAAGACTGTGATCCCAAAGCACTCATCGCCGATTGCAAAGTCGGTGCCAGTGAGGTCGCCGCCCGTGATCTCGCCCGAAAACTCCAGCTCCGGAACAGCTGGACGCTTCTGAAGCCACACAAAGGGCGGTGCAAACATTGCGTTGGCCCTGCGACAACAAGGTCAGCGTCTGCCGGCCCGCGGAGACTTGCATGCGCCAGTCGGATTCGTACCCGCCAGCTGCGGGAGGGACGAGGTCAGCAAGTCCTCTAAAGGTTCGAGTGACATTGAGTCCACGATTTATTCCAACAGTCTTGACCTTGACGAGGATCTGCTTCGCCTTCGGCACGGGAGTGGGGAAGTCGGTCTCGAGCGTGAACGCTGGGTTTGAGGTCGGCTTCCCGCTCTTGCGACACACCCAGGCTTTCATGATGAGCTTCTAGTGAGGTGGAGAGAGGCAAGGAGGCGAGGGAGCGCCCGAGCCCCGTGAAATGAACCATCGGCGATCGGGCTTTGTCGCGGGCTCGAGGCGCCCCTGATTCTTCTCTTTCTCTGTTGACGACCGCCGAGACATATTCAAAGCAAGAAGGTAAAAAGGAAAGCTTGTTGAGCGACGTGATTTGCGGTGGTTGGTCCGGATGTATGCGCTGCGGGATGAGTATCGATGAGTCCCGGGCGACGTGCAGTGGCGCCGCTTGGCTCTGTCCGCGTCCACCTCGCTGCAACTCCATAACCGCATCGGTATGTTTGCTTCCGCGTGCCCATCAGTCCGTACTGTCTGCGTAAGCAACCGCCCGGGGTGTGAGCGGGTAGCTCTATCCCACTGAGTGCTCCTGCGTACTGGCGGTGCGTGTGATCCTCGGCGTAGAGTCGGACAAGCCCTACAGTCTGGCCAGGACGATCGAGCAACTCAAGGCGCTGACACACTCCTTTTCTGGACGACAGGGTCAAGATGGCAACCGAGCGACCCCCACCCGCATCCTTCTCGACACTCCCACCTGAGCTCAAGGCCGCGATTGTGGAGCTCGTCTACCGGCAGGACGTCGCTCGGAACCGGCGCATCACAACACCAACGATAGTTTACGACAGCGACGAGGAAGACTCTGAGGACCAGGACGAGGACGCCGACAGCGACGACGATGTCATCGTCGACGAGGATTCGGATCCGGATGGTGATGGAGAAAACTGGGACGACGATGGTGACTCGGACGAGTATTCGGAGAGCGGGGAGCTGAGCTACCTGGGGCGAGGGATCCCTGCGCTGTCCCAAGTCGACCGTGCGCTCAACGAGTGCAGTGCCGTCTACATGTTCCAGGTGAGTCTTGACTTCGCTGAATTTGACGTGGGCATCAGCTTAAGCTTAACACTGTATCTTCAGGCGATCAAGGCGTCAATGGTGCGACGGCCCGCGTTCCGCTCGCTCGTACTTCCAAACCGCAAGAGCCTCGTCACGACGATATTTTTCGCAACGAGGACGCGAGCGTACTACGGGCGCAACTCTCCGAACCGGATCGACGTCCTCTCGCGCCAGCTCGCGTTCATTCAGACGGCGCTCTCGATGACGGCGCTCCCGAACCTGAGCACGGTCGTCTTCACGGACGAGCTCGCGCAGGCATACCTGAACGGCCAGGACGAGTACCACGACCTCGCCATGGCCATCGCGCCCTCCGCCGAAAAAATCACTACACTTTCCCTCCTTCAGCACACGGCCGAGCAAGCCGCCGCCGCGATCGCGCTTTTTCCCAAAATCAAGTCCCTGCACATCTACCTCGCCGGCCGCACGACCTCTCTTCAGCCCCTCCTCGACATTCTTTGCTCGCTCACAGACCTCATGGACCTGTCCATCTACCCGCTCAAGCTCGTCGAGCCGACGCGCGTCCGCGAAGGTCCGACGCCGGAGTCGCTGTCGGTGTTGCGGCGCCTGCACTTTGGCGGGACGTTCTACGGGCGAGATCTGTCAATCTTCGACCTCCTCATGTCATCATCAGAGACGCTCGAGGTCTTGTCGATCGGTGGCGGCGACGACCGCTCGCCCGTTGGCGGCGACGATGGGCGCGGACGGTTCCGGCCGACGTTCCTCGAGCCCGTCCCCTCGCTTCTGCTGCACGTGCCCAACAACCCGCCTCTTCCTCCCGCACCCCGAGTCAAGCGCACCGTGTTCCGCCACATCCCAAGCCTGCCGAGGCTCCGCCAACTCGACGTCGTCTCGGGCAGCACTGAGCACATCGACCATCTCCTCATGCTCCCCGCCTTGGCCGCCTCGCCCATCAAAATTCTTAACCTCTGGATCGCATCCGTCGCACCTTCAGCACCCTCCTCACCCGAGCCGCCGCGCTCCCCATCGAGCGACACGACCTCGGAGCCCTTCTCGGACGTCGTCGTCCACTTCATCTCGCGACACTCCGCAACGCTCAAGCTCATCGACATCACCTCTCACGACCGCCAATCCTACCTCGAGGCCTACTTCACCGACGCGATCGCGCTCGCCGCGACGCACGGCATCCACTTCCGCCTGCACGGCCGCCGGCTCAAGTTTGATGCCAAGCGGCCCGCGCACCCCGCCGTGACCGAGGACGAGGTCGAGCAGGCGATGGTGCGCATCATGCGCGGCCTCTCGACGGGCCCGAAGGAGGATGGAGACGGCGAGGACGAGGTCCGCGCAACGGCGGACGCGGCGGGACAGGTCGACGAGATCTTGCAGGCGGCAGCGGACCTCGCGAAGCAGTTTCGCATCGCGGGAGATGAGGTCGGCGTGAGAAGGATGGGGCGCTGGCTCAAGGGTCTCGAGCGCGGGCTGGCGGACTACCGTGATTGAGGTCACACTTTCATTTTTGGATCGTAACCCTTTTGCACTTGCAAGCTGGTAACTATAACCGTGCAGTCTCACAAGCTTCGAGCCCACTATTTGGGGTCTTTTGGCACAGAGACGACGTCGATTTCAGCGATAGCTCACGGAGGGAGGCACGTAGAAGTAGGAGGTAAAGAAACGGACAGGCGGGGGGACGCGGGTACAGAAAAAGAGTATGGGGGTAGGAAACGGACGACCCGCGCCCGACACCGGCCACGAATGCCACTCAGCGGCGGCGCACCGGCGAGCCGTCCTCCTGGCAGATGCGAGCGAATTCGAGAGCATCAATCCGCTCCTGCCAGTCGTAGGAGTGATCAGAGTGATGTCATCGAAGATCAGAAGAGGAAATTAAAGGCTCACATTGAGGTACTTAAGCCGGTCCGGGTTCAGGTCTGGCACGCGACGTTCGTGACGGTACCGCAACTCCTCCTTCTCGCTCGTAGTCTAAGTCTAAACGTAAGCAGATAAACCAAAAAAGATGACAAAGGCGTTCACCATTGAGGACTCGTTGTCAGAGCGCGGGTAGCTCTTCCTACCCGCAATGCGACCATCGTCGCGCGCCGAAGACACCGGCGCAGGGTCGTTCTGGCGAGCCTTCTTGACTTTGACGGGGGGGACAAAGCTTGGACCACTCGATAAACGCTAGTGATACATCCTCTTCAGTGCTCCTCGTCAGTGAACCTGGCAGTAGTCACTCACACGCTTGCGGTCACGCTTCACCTTCGGGGAGCTATAAGTGTTCTCGCTAGAGACGCTGTCAGGGTATGCTTGCTCAGGCGCGAAATCAGACAGACCGTTTGTGAATCTTATACCGAGCTGGAATTCTCAGCGAGCATCCAATTTGCCGACAAAACGAGGCACACCTTGGGTTTAACTTCGGCTTGCGAGTCTGAAGACGAAGGCGACTTGGCGGACGAGTCCGAGTCCGAGTCATCGCTGATTGTCACAGTCTCCTGGATCCTCTTGCTCTTCTTCGCTCTCTCGACCTTCTCGCACAGGCGGTGGCGCCAGCGGTTCTCGCACGATTGGGCGTCGCGCCCGACGCGCTTTGCGATCTCATTCCAGTCAAGCTTGACGCCGGGAAGAGTTTTGAGCTTGATGAGCTCCGCATCTTCGATCTCGGTCCACTTCTGATCTGTAGATTCATTTACTCAGTATCCAGCTTCCCTCTCCAGTCAGTATGTTAAGAAAGGACGCACGCTTCCTCGACTGCGATTGCTTCGCCGATAGCCTAGCCTTCTCACGCTGGCTCACTTGAGAACGCTTGGCGGTCATCTTGAGCCACTGTTGACGGCAACCATCGAAGCTGCGACCATATCCGAATTGGGCTGCAACTTCCCACCAGTCGACCTGAGTCGGATCGTCCGGGTCACTGAGGCGCAACAGATTGGAAGAGCACACGTC
>ERZ1463038.27-NODE-27-length-36091-cov-13.278361_pt1 | contig 36091 bp, 61 predicted proteins | sample MGYA00564479_ERZ1463038 | MGnify/ENA primary metagenome ERZ1463038 (study PRJEB39244, sample SAMEA3635134) | Helicobacter pylori | study: EMG produced TPA metagenomics assembly of PRJEB11511 data set (Assembly of a 5300-year-old Helicobacter pylori...
CACACCTAGGACACTCTTTCCCTACACGACGCTCTTCCGATCTGGTCGCGGAGGTGACGCGCATCACCCGCCTCGCGGCGTACCTCGCCGGCCTGAGCAACCCCCCGCTCGAGGTCCACTCGATCGACAAGGCCAACGTGCTCGCCACGAGCAGGCTCTGGCGCCGCGTCGTCACAGACGTCATGGCCGCCGAGTTCCCCCACATCAAGCTCGACCACTCGCTCGTCGACTCGGCCGCGATGGTCATCTGCTCCAACCCGCGCAAGCTCAACGGCATCGTTCTCAGTACGCCTTCCCTGCTCGCGCGAGCTTAGGACACCGCGCCGACTGACTGGGTCCTTTCCTTCGCAGCCGAGAACCTCTTCGGCGACATTCTCTCCGACGAGACCTCCGTCATCCCCGGCTCGCTCGGTCTTCTCCCCTCCGCGTCGCTCGGCGGTATCCCAGACGGCAAGACGGCCATCCCGGGCCTGTACGAGCCCATTCACGGCTCCGCGCCCGACATCGCCGGCCAGCAGATCGCGAACCCGATCGGCACGATCCTCTCCATCGCGCTCATGCTCCGCTACTCGTTCGGCCGCGAGAAGGAGGCCAAGCTCGTCGAGGAGGCCGTCCGCATCGTCCTCGACGACGTCGCCGTCGGTGGACTCGGCTTCCGCACCAAGGACCTCGGAGGCGACAAGAAGACGAACGAGATGGGCGAGAAGGTCGCCGAGGTCCTTGCTGGCCTCCTCAAGAAGTAGACCGGCTCTGAAAAGTAAATAGATGCGAATCACGTACTCGGCGCGCGTGGCCGGAACTCCGAGCGAAGTCGCCACCCCGCTTCCTCAAGTTGGCCTCCTTAACACGAGTTTAGGCAGACTCTTCAAGGGGCCAACTCGCCTTGTATGGGACTTGGGTATCTTGCGAGTTGCGAGGAATGAGTGGTACGAAAATGCGAGCACGTCTAAAAACTGACATCTAAAACCCAACGCCGTTCAGATGACCTCCCTCCGCGAAAAAGGTCCTATCGCCATAACAGTCAGTCTGAGGCAGCGAGAGCGCAAGAGCGAAGGGTGCACGACTCACTCTTCAAAGTCCTTCAAGCGGACGTCGTCCTTCCACTCGAGCACCTGGAGCGGATCCTTCCAGAGGATCTCCAATCCGTCGTCAGACGCCGTGAACGAGACGTCCACTTCCTCGCCCTCAGGTAATGGATCTGGACCCGCTGCAGCTGCCCTGGCTGTCGCGATCTCCTCGTCTGTGCGAGGGTCGTTCCATCGCATGTCGATGCAGAGCGCCGAGATCCACCTTATTAAACGCACATCATGAGACACAAACTCTTCCTGGCAGAATATAAAGAGGGCTCACCCTCCATGGAAGAAGGGCTGCAGGCCCTTCTCGAGCGCAGCGCGCTTGCGGACTGCTGGAGGGGCGTCCGAGATGGCTTTGCCGTCGTTGGCCGCGTTCGCAAGCATGTCGCAATCTTGACAATAGTCAGTCGGGAGATTGAGTCACAAAAGGTACGAGATGACCTACCGACGTCGAGGTCCTCGAGGTCAATGTCCTCTGGCTCGTCGCCCTGGTGCTCGTACGTCGACTTGAAGCTGCGCATCGCACGCGACTTGCCCCAAGCGTAGCCCTTGCCGATGCCGGACGGAATCTGTTTCAGGAGATTCGCGTGGACGAACATCGGTCGGCCGACATGGTCGGCTTGAAGCACTGGGGGAGGCGAAATCAGCTCAGGGACTTGTGGCGACGTCTCGTCCACGCTCGAGGGACATCGCGAGTATTGAACTACACGCACTGGTGTGACCGCAGAAGCCGCTCATCTAAAGGGGAAACGGCGTGTCAGGACGGGCTGCAAGAATAGAGACCGAGTGGGCGGACGCACGCTGTTGCTGGGCAAGGCACCAACCGTCACATATTTCCCTGGATCGTGTGAGAGTATCAATTCAAGACCATCACATTTGTGGCTCTTTCAGGCTTGCCTGGCACTCCCCAGCGCTTGCGGAGGGCGAGGAAGCTGTAACGGAACATGTCCTTGTCGCCTGTAGTGGAAGAGCGTCAGTGCGAGCTCTCGATAGTTTCCGTCGCAAGCCTCACCATCCGAGAAGTTGAACCTGGGCCCACTCAGGTTAGCCAGATATGTGAGGGAGACGGCGGCACGACGCACCAGAACTTGAAGCGCGACGAATCCATCATCCACTCGGAAAGGAGCAGAGCATCGAGATGCATGCTCTTGTCGATTAGGATCTGCCCAGCCTCTTGCTCCCACTCATCGCGGCACTGAACGCCGATGATGGACCACTGCAAAGACCCTGATCAGCCCAAATCCGGCACGAGCTTTGAGACTGAACAAACGATTGGGTTGTCCGCCGAGGTTCGCCAGTAATCGGGCCAGAACATCACTCCGAGCCTCTTGTACGCTTTTCTGTTTGATGGTGGCACAGGTGAGCAAAGTGGCTGCTCCCTAAACGGCAAGGATCGCGCCGCACGATTCCCAAATGCCAGCCGAGTCGCTCCACTGTTCCGGCGTCGCCGTGCGGTTGAAGCCAGTGGGCTTCGGAATCAAAGGACCAAGACCGGCAGTCGGCATGTTGTCGCTGTCGAGGTAGAGGACATGTCGGAAGCGCGACCGAATGATTGCGGTCGCCTTGCTGTGCGTTGCGAGGCGGTGTTAGTTTCGAAAGCTTTGCCGGAGGGAGGACGACCAACATGTGGTAATTCTATCGAAGGGGGCTCAGAACCGATATTGACTTCACGCTGAATGAGAAGGCGCACCTTCGTTCGCTTCCCATCGCGCACGGCGTCCTCGACGACGCGCAATTTGGCGCCGAGACTCTCGAGCTCCTTCTTCACCTCCGGATCAGGGATCTCTCCAGGAAACGAGAAGATTTCCGATGGTAGTGGGGAGTTGAGGTGGTTGTGTAGAAGCTTGAGGGTGAGCAGCACTCGGGAGAAAGTGTCCTGCCGCGCCCAGAGTTCAGCAGTCGGACCAAAACTCGCACGGATCGAGACGTACGGCATTTCCGGCAGTGAAGACGAGACCCCGACCCTCTCCCCACGCTGACTTTGACATCAAGCCCTTCTTGTCCGCCCTTCTGAGAAAGCGGATCATCGAGCTTCGCAGGTCACCGATGAACGTCGAGTTCATTGACGACCAGAGCAGGTGGCTCTGTTCCAATTGCTGTTTGTTTTGATTCGGAGTGATCCTGTACGACGGACAGGTCTAGTTGCGGCGAAGCACACGGCGTCGGTGTCGAGGATAGGGGGAGCAAGAACCAGAGGGGCGCGACGGTCAGCGCCCGAAACCTCCCCAACCCTGACGCAGGCAGAGCAACTAACCTTGACAGACTGTTGAACCCAGTCGGCGGGCTCTCCTAGCGGCGCCAGCTCCCATGCCCGTAGACGTTCCTCGACAGTAGCTGCGACTCTCAGCGGCCGCCCGACTTGCGCCCACGGATCCTCCCCCTGCGCCACCAGGTTGCTAGGTGGTTCTCGCCCGGCTCCGCCACCGATGTAGGACGAGACGCTTTGCCCCGTGAGGTGCAGCGAAGAGATCCCGATGAGCGCCAAAGTCGCGACGAGCGCTGGAATGAAGAGGCGGCGGGGGGTGAAGGAGGTACGAGATGGGAGGTTGTTGGGCGAGAGGGGGTTGTAGCCCTTGTAGTCCTTAATGTTGATGGCGAAGTGGCTCATGCTGCAGCAGCGTGCGTCAGCGAGGTCAGACGCGGCCGCGCTCAGACGATCGTGAAAGGACTCACGTGGGGACGAGGCGCACTCACGCGAACCGGTGGAAGGAAGGACAAGGCGAAAGCGACGAGAGGACGGGAAGACGAGCTCGGCGAACGCAGCTGTTTGTGCTGCTGGCCGACCGCTGCGCACCTCGGAGTGCGGAGCGAAAGCTGCGTTCGGTCTCGCAGGTTGTCAAGGCGTCTAGGGGTGCGACCTCCAAGGCGTCCTCCTCCTGTAAGCTGACCGGTCGATGTTGGAGCTGAATCGCCTTGGTGCTGAATGAAACAGGATTGCAGGTCCGGCGGTGACGTCGCCGGATGCAGAGCGATCCGCGTAAGGGCCAGACTTCGAAGGTATGCAAGCGGACGTGTGAGCGCGACACTCACCGCGGACGCTTGCAGCTACGGATCCAAGTACTTAAAGCCGAATCTGCAATAGATAATTACGGTCGCCAAGGAGACCCCCGCAGAGCCCCGCGCCGCGTACGGCACGCGCGGCGCGGAGTCCGCGTCGCGTCGCGGATCAAGCAGACAGTGACTCTGTAAATCCTGAGGAGCTACGACCGGACTCATGTATTGAAGGGAAAAATACTGGCTCAGCTATACTTCTCATCACTCAAATCCACCCAAGCGACTGCCGCGCCGCGAATCAAGTCCCCCACCATGTGCTCAACGTCCCTCCCCGTGCGCTCTGCATAGCCCGCAATGCGACCCTCACCCATCACCTTGGTTCGAATCTCCCACGGCACCAACATGTGCACCAGTCGACCGAAGGTACGGTCACGCTGCACCGCGTCCTTGGTTTGTAGGTCGCCGACGGTGAAATCCAGCTTGCGATCCAGAGTCCATCTTGATCCTGAGCGCCGCGTCAAGCACGTCGAGCGACGCGCACTCTTCACAGGCCTCGGTGCAGGTGGAAAGTTGGTGATGGGCCTCGCGCGCGTCTGGTGCTCCGATCGTTTCCTGGGCGAGCGCCGCGCGAGACTCTGCCTGCCGCTGTGCACGCGAGGTTTCGAGTGCCTCGACGGCAGCAGAATGCGTGACGGGTAGCTTCAGGTCTCTTGATAGCATCGCGAATATTCGTGAAAGACCACGGCTTTGTATGGACGAGCGTCCGTGGATGCTCGACGTGCTGAGCTCGAACTCGAACGAGGCGGCAATAGAAGGACTCGTGGCATACGTGATGGTGATGTTGGCCCATTTGGAAGTCTCGCCGTCGTTCGAGAAGTCGCCCCACATTGCGACAACGTCAAGCGAGCGTCCGTCGGTGACTTCAAGCGCGGAAGGACCTTGTACTTCGCGTCGAGTGAGTAGTGGGATCCGGCACTGATTCCGCGTCCGAACTCGGTCATGGTAATATTGTGCCGCTTCACCACGAATCGCCCGTCCAGCTCGGGGAGCACAAGAAGACAGGCGCGCATATGCGCTCGGGCCGGGTGCGCGTCCGCGGCTGTTTGGAGGGTCTTGAGGGGGATCAAGCTGAGCTCCGCAGATGGGAGCTTGCGCAAGAGGGTGGTAGCAAGATCTACACACTCTCTCTGAGACAGTGTGTCGAGAAGACGGGTTTGTGCGAGGCTTTCGAGTACCGTGGCCTCTGCTCGCACAGCGTCCGCGTCACTCGCAAGCATACATGGCAAGGGATCGAGATGCAGTACCGGGGATGTCTTTGCTCTCTGACATGATAGATGAGGCTCAACCTGTGTAACATTAGAGGAAATCGGGGCTCATCGACCGTGTTCGGGTTTCCGGCGGTTTTGCGGTGGCGTCGTTCGACTCCCCTCGGTGCCAACCACCCACTTTTCCCACAGACACCATGGACTCTCCAGTCAGTACTGCTGTTATCGGTGTGTAACGTCCTCCTCGATCCCTCAATCGAGACTAACGTGTGGCCTCCGTAGCGACGAACACCTTGCCTTCGCTCAAGAGTCTTGCGCAATCACACCTCATCGAGTCCCTCGACCCCCATCAGCGAGCCGAGCTCCTCAACAAGATCCTAGTCAGCCTCAGTCCGACCGATCTGGCCGACATCCCGCCCTCCATCCTCAAGGCGGCGGCCGACGCGCACGACGCCGAGGCTCAGATGCGGGCCTGCCTTGAAGTGCTCCCGGAGCTCAATGGCCGGCTCGTCGTAAACAAGTACGTCGAAAAGGAGCTCGAATTCGGGCCCAACGAGATCCGAAGATCAAACTACTCCCTTGCCTCGTCGTACACAATCCGCCCCCGCGGTGCGACCGACGCTCGCTCACTCGATATTACCGCAAGCCGGGGCAAATTCTGGCAAAACGAGACTTCATCGTGGAATACCCTCGAGATGACGTATCACACGAATCCCGTCCTCGCCGCATCGTTCACTTACGAGAACAACTCGGCCGCGGACCCAAGTTGCCCGGTCATTAGGAGCAGCGCCCTCTCGGAAATGTTCTCCGCCCTTTCGGAAGATCTCCAGCTCCCTATTGAATACTCCGCTGCAGTAGAGGTGGTCGAGGACGCCCGTGCGCAAGTCCATGCAAGTGCTCGCACGACACTCTCAGAGGAGTTCAACAGCGCTCGCGAAGCCCATCAGAAAGTGTGCAGCTCGGGGTGCGATGAGTGCATGGCGCTCGAAAGGCGTGAGGCAGATCTCGAGACGGAGCTCGACCCATTGGATCGCGAGGTGGATTACTCGGACGCGGACGAGGACCTTCAGACGAGGGACACGGTCCAGCGGGACCGCACGTTCGGTCGGCTGGTGCAGATGCTTGTACCGTGGGAAATCAGAGCTTACTCGGTGGAGGGGGTTCGGGACCCGGAATATCTGGAGCGTACAGGGAGGGAGGACGACACGGCGGGAGACTTGATTCGAGGCGCGGCAGTCGCTGCCATTGATATGGACCAGGTGGAGTATGACTGAGAATAAGCTCAATTGGATTTAAAACACGTCTCACATGAAAGCGCCCCGGGAAATTTGACCAGTACATAGGACATAAAGCAGGATCAAGCAACACTGCGACACCCGAAGTCCAGCTTGAGCCAGCCATTGGCGTAGTAAGATGGGGCCAAAAGCCGGAACTTCCCACATATTTGTAATTGGTATGCATCCAGTACGTATGTAACATGCGGTCGTCTGGTTTCTCGAGTCCAAGTCTCGCCACGGCCGGCACGGCAGCGACGCACGAAACTTGTTGACATCTGTTGCGCTCCGACGAGTGACTCATGAGGAGGGGTAAAAACTTGCTCGACGTCCCGTCCAAATTCATGGGGTGCATTGACAGTGGGGACGCGCCGGGCGAGTGGGAGAGAATGGTGATGTCCAGCCACGCCCCTGGGAAACTTTGGATCTGCGTGGACGACGCTGACAGTGATCCGATCGTCAACGCGCCAGTCCGGTCACCCTGCACACCTGAAGCGGGGCTCCAGCCACATTTAGGATGCGTCCAAGCATGCTCCGATCTGTGTGGGGACGAGGTCACGCCCTCCCACCGGCTCAGCGTTTCCCCGGATCCGCTCGGCCCGCGATGCATCTTCCAGCCCACCTCCACTCCCGTCAGCGTCCTTCCACTCGGCTCTTCTCCCACACAGCCACCACCTGCGACATGTCCAGCCAAACGCTCATGAACGCTTCGCCGCTCCCGTCCTTCGTCAACGGGAACGCCTTTCTGGGCTCCGGATCGTTTGACGTCCTGGACCCGCACAACACCTCCAAAATCGTCCACACGGTCAGCTCGGTGACCGTAGCAGACGTACCAGCGATCATCGCGGCAGCTGAGGCGGCTCTTCCCGGCTGGAAGGCGGTCAGTCGCGATCCTTTCTCATCTCCGAGCTCGATCGGCTGATTCCTCGCGCAATGGGCCGCGCTGACTCGCGGAACCGTGCAGACTTCTGTTCTCGAGCGCCGCAGGATCTTCCTCAAGGCCGCAAGCCTGCTGAGGGAGCGAACTGCCACCTACGCGGCAGTCGAGTTCGAGGAGACAACGAGCTCGGTGGGATGGGCGGGCTTTGAGCAGTCCTTGGCGGCTGAGAGGTGAGTGCTTTCTTTCTGAAGCTGTTGTGGGATATGATGAGCACGGTGCTGACGTTCTGGTGGACTTTCAGCATCGAGGAGACGGCTGCCGCCGCGACCGTCGCGTTGCGCGGCGAGATTGCGACGACCGATCAGCACCAAAGGGCGTACATTGAGCGGTGCCCGTTCGGTGTTGTGTTTGGAATGGTACGCATCCTTGACAATGCTTACACTGAGCTCGTTCTGACGCCCTTGTGATTTGCAGGCTCCCTGGAAGTCCGTCGCCGACATTCTCGCCACTCGGACGTGCGCTCACGCTCTGTACTTTCTCAGTGCGCCGACAGTGCTTGGTCAGAGGGCATGCACACAGCCTATCATGGCGGGAAACTGTGCCATCCTGAAGGTGCGCATCCATTCTGAGTGACAAATCCGGCCAGGCGCCGCCGAGCCGCATCGCTAATTCACTTTACCCAGACGAGCGAGATGTCTCCGAAGACTCAGATGCTCCTCGCAGAAATTTTCGCAGATGCCGGGCTTCCTGCGGGAGTCCTCAACATTATTCATGTGGCACCCCAGGATGCGCCCGCCGTTGTGGAGGCCATCATCGCTCACCCGGCGGTGGGCAAGATCAAGTGAGTGCTTTACGTGACCGTCGATTCTTGGCCTCTGCACGCATGCTAAGTCACCTTCAGCTTCACCGGATCAACTCGTGTTGGCGCGATCGTCGCCGCGACCGCGGGGAAGCACCTGAAGCCAGTCGTTCTTGGTTCGTTCCAACCACTCGCTAAAGGATAGGAGCGCATTCTTACTCTTGTTGGTTGCGCAGAGCTTGGAGGCAAGGCCCCCAGTATCATCTGTGCCGACGCGGACTTGAAGCAGTACGTCGCCACTCGATGTTCCGAACGCCTCTTCGCGGCGCGCATCGCAATCCATGGACTGGCTTTCGAGTCTCAAAGGTTTGCCCTGACTTTACCGAACCCGTAGTGCTGTTCAGGCGGTTATGTTTGGAGGGTGGTTTCACTCGTAAGGTCGGAGTCTGGTTGCGTGTGTACGATGCTCATCCTGGCTTCCACACAGGGGTCAAGTCTGTATGGCGACTCAGACCGCCATCGTGAATCATCACTGCCGCAGCTATCACAACCTTCGCAATGGTACTGACGACTTTGTCCCGCAGGTGCACGAGTCGGTCGTCGAGGAGTTCCTTGAGCTCGTCAAGGCCCACGCGTCGCACGTCAAGGCATCGGGTAATGTTGAGGACAAGAGTGCCTCGCTTCGTGGACTCTTCACGGAAGCCTCCGCGACCCGGGTTGAGGGCATTGTCGCGGACGCGATCAGCAAGGGCGCGAAGGTCGTCGTGGGGAGTGCCCACGTGAAGGGCAACGTCGTGCAGCCCCTTCTCCTGTCCGGTGTGACGAGTGCCATGCGTACGTTCTGAGCTGCTTCCACGCTGATACGCCAGCGCTGATTCCTGAGGTTGCTGGCAGAGATCTACCGCGAGGAAATGTTTGCGCCGATTTTCAGCGTCCTGACGTACAAGACGGAGGAGGAGGCCATCTTCATCGCCAACGACCACGACTACGGACTTGCCGCCGCCGTCTGGACCGCCGACATCCACCGCGGAACCCGCATCGCGAGCGCGATCGTGAGCAGCGTTTGGGCATTCGTCCGCGACGCCACCGCTGACTTCTTCCGTCCCCCAGAACGCCGGTATGGTCCACATCAACGGCGCCACCATTCACGACAGTGCTCAAATGCCCCATGGTGGCTGGAAGAAGAGCGGCTTTGGACGTTTCAACGGCATCGAGGGCATCCGGGAGTTCACGCAGACCAAGGTCATCACGATCAACGAGGTGCGTTGTCGCCGTCTCTGCCTGTGCATACTCGCTGACCATCTATTCGAGCACAGCCCCACCCCTACCCTATCTAAACTTGAAAACGCTTCCGATATCATAGGCTCAAGGGTTCAATGGTTGAAACTTGGCTGTGCACGTATCAAGCAACTTGGTCCAGGGCCCTCCACTCCCTGACTCAAGAGCTGTGTGTCACTGCTGGACGACCCAAGAGAATGAACTCAGCAGCGTGCTCAGGGTATGAACTTGCGAAGGTTGCAGCGGGGGTTCCAAAGCGGAGCGACGAGGGGGGTATGTGCGAGAGAAACAAACGAAAAGCGAGGGGAGGGAACATACAACGCCAACACCAACCAACGCTCACGCCCACAGCTCGCCAGATGGGCCGCCCATCGCTCCGAACCGCGCGCTGTCGCCCGCCCAGGGGTTCCCGATCCCAGAGCCGATCGAAGCGGAGCGGTCGGGCCCGCCTGCGGTCGCCGCCTTCGTGAGCATGGAGCCCTGGAGCGACGTGAGCTGCACGGTCCACTTGTCGAGCGAGGCATAGCGGCGCGCTTCAAGCGCCTTGCTGTGGGTGTGCTCTGTCAGTAGCGCTCGGGCGGTGGGGAGGGAAGGGAACGAACTGCCGGTCGATCTCGAGGCGCTGGGTGACCTGGTCGATCCGCCCTTGGATCTTGTCGTCAAGGATGAGCGAGACGAGGATGTCCTCGACCTCCTCGGCCGCGATTCTGAGTTGCTGCAGGTGAGCGGCGCGTGAGCGGACGGCGAGGTGAGCAAGAGTGGGATGGACGGACCCGAGCGAGGTAGCTGATCTCGACGGTGGTGTACGACTTGATGATCTCGAGGATCCACTGCGTGCGTAGGCTTCGCAGCACGTCGTCGATGTAGCCGCGGATGAAGGGGTCGTCCATGATCGTGGCGCGGTTGTCTGGAGAAGTCGCGTCGGGTCAGAGATGCACGATATGAGGTCGGAATACGGGAGCGGACCGCGGAGGATCTTCTCGGCCTCGTGAACGTCTCGCCGCTGGTAGGCCGATACGAGGTTCGTCATGGCGATGATCTCCCGGTCGTTCTTGTACCTACGTTGCGGAGGGCGGGTCAGCAGGTTGGCGTTTCCCAAACTAGAGGCGAATCACGGCTTTGTCTCCTGGGAGTCGAATGGGTTGATCTGGCTGTCCATGAGCATGTGGGCGAGGACAAGGTACTTGAGGACCTGGATGCGCTGCGGGGATCCGGCCTCGTCGTAGCTCTTGAAGGCCTCAAAGAAGTCGATCTGGGCTTTTGGCCAGTCCTCTACGTGCAAGGGCGTCAGAACAGACTCGTCGCCCGTATGCGCAGCGAACGCACTCTCGGACATGTACATCTTGCCACCGCACTCGCGAAGAACTCCCTGGATCCTCGGGTGCGGGATCGCCGAGCGCACACGGGAGCTCTTCTCGTAGATCTCCTGCAGGCGGGGAACGGGCGGGCGTGAGCATTGGGAGTCGCAAAGAGTCGGAGGTGGGGCAAGCACGCACGCGAAGCTTCTTGTTGTTCTTCGTCTCGCCGTACATCTGAATCTCGAGCGCGTAGACCTCGAGCTGGAGGGTGCCCTTGGAGCTGTCGACGTCGCCGTCCTCGTCCGGCGCGCACGAGGCGTGCAGTTCCTTGAGGATCTGTGGGCCGGCGTCAGCTGCTGCGCTCGGAGCATCGGCCTGGTCGACGCACTTTGTTCAGACGACCGTACTCCTTGCGGTCAAGCCACAACTTGGCGAGCTTGAGGTTCGTCTTGGTGCTCAGCCGCTGCGAAACGGCACCGAGTCAGCTCGGCGCGCCAAGCTCCCCCCGCGCCCCCGCCGCGGTCCAGCCTCACGTCGTTCTTGGCCTCCTCGAGCGCCTTCATCGTGACCTCGTAGAACTCTTGCATGCGGCCCGTGTCGAGTGCGCTCTCGGCACTGACGTAGTCGAGGATGTTGTTGATGCTCTTCTCGGCGACGTTGCGCGTGACACCCTTCTTGGTGTACGTGAGCAGGACGCGGTAGTACCCGAGCGCCTCCTCGTAGCGGCCGAGGCGGAAGGTGAGCTTCGTCATCTGCTTGAGCGACTTGAAGCCAAAGTCGCCCTGCTCGCCCGCCTCCGCCTCGTTTGTCACGATCTTCTGGAACGACGCGAGCGCGACGTCAGGCTCGTCGCGTTGAGCTGCATGGGGACGTCAGTGGGTGCTTGGGGCAAGCTGGAGCGGCGGGGGACGGACACTTTGCGGTGTAGTAGTCGTTCTCGACGTCGACGACGCCGTCGGCCTCGTCGCCGTCGTCCTCCTCGTACTCAAAGTCGTACTCGTCGCCGCCGTCCTCGAGCATGAAGTCTCCATCGTCCGACACTGTGCGAGCGAGTGCTCAGCAGCGATCGCGAGCCCAGGTGGAGGGACGCAGCTCACTGGTGGGCAAGGGTGCGCGGGAACGAGTTGAGCTGCAAAGCTACCCCTTGGACGAGTGGGTGGTTCGAAAGACCGTAGAGGTGCTGCTGAGTCAGTCGAGCGGCGTCAGAGTCGAGCGATTGCGCGTCGAGCGACCGGGGGTCCAGCGAGCTCACCTGGAGGCGATTCGCGCGCTGTACGACTGCCTGTAACGCTGCCTGACCTGCACTCGAGTAGGGAGGTTGGTGTGGGGTGCTGAGCGAGCGCGAGCGCGGTGCGGACGGGGACAACCTGGTGCTCGGCCGCCTCTCAGGTGGGGCGTGGTTAGGGGGCTCTCAATCTTTTTCGGTGCGAACGCGCTATGCAGCTGCTTGCAGTTGGAAAGAGTGCGTGCTACGAGAAATTGGTGGTTAGAGAAAGAGTAGACACGACAGAGGCGACGGTCGAGAGGGGGGGTATCTAGCTGGGGGCCTTGGCCGGGGAATCCTACAGTGTCCGCGGGTACGAATGATGGGGGAAACGAGTGTGGGTGGGATGTATGGAGGACAACGGTACTGATGCGGGAGTCAAGTCGCAGGGGAGCGGGCGGGGGCGGGGGAGCGGGTCACTCGGTTTTGGACTTCTCCGTCTCCGGCCCTTTGCCCTTGTCGGCCGGGACGTGTTCGTACATCCGTGGCTGTGACAGGAACGATTAGCTTTCGCTCGTACGGCCAGCAGAAGAACACGCGCACGCGTTGGCTGGGATCGTTGCCTCGGATCACGCTCCGGATGAACGACAAGAAGCGGTCGCCGTATTCCTTCGGCGGCACAGCAGATATCATGTGCTGAGGAACGCAAGGTCAGGAGTTGCACTCAATCTCGGCACAGGAAGGCGCTTACTTTATCATGCTTGATGCCCTTGAAGAAGTGCTCGATCTTTTTGAACGTGCTGTACGGCGTGAGGATGTCGATGATGCCCTGTCGCGAACTTCATCAGCAGTGTCCTTTCGACTGGAAGAGAAAATGCCTACCAGGTAGTAGATCACGCCGAGATCCTCGTTGTCGTCGCCGGTCGCGCGGATGCCGCCCTCGTCCTGGTAGAACAGGAACCGCTGGCGCTCCGAGGTGTCGGCGTCTGGGAGCTTGTTGACGTCGTCGAGCGCCTTGGGATCCGACCGCTGGATCGCCTGCCGGAGCGCCGAGGCATCCGCGTCGCGCTTGACCTGCGTCGGTTGTCGCCGGCGGACCTTGACCGTCTCAGGCTGGGTGGCAGGGCGGGGGTCAGTCGAGCCGCGCGGCAGCAAGACCAAAACGAAGAACGGACCTGGAAGACGGTGAGCATGCCGTCGCGGAGGTTGTCCGTGTTGCCGCGGGTGGTGTTGTGGATCCCGGTGAGGAGCGAGTAGTCCATAATGCCGAGCTTCTGCATGAGCTCCGTGTCGCGCCGGAGCTGCTCCTCGAACAGCGCCTTCTTCTCCGGCCCGAGCGCGAGCTGCCGATTCCGCTCGACCCAGTTCAGGTCCTTCAGGATCGCGTTCGGGTTCGCGCGCCACTTCTCCTCGGGTGTGATGCGCCCGATCGCGGAGCCCTGTGCCGTCGAGTCAGCGTTCGGAAATGCGAAGGAGGGAAGCCAGACGACGCACCTTGAGGTCGTACGACTCGTGAATGTCGCGGTGGGGCGGGAAGAGGTTGTTCATGATCACAAAGTGGATCTTCTTGCCATGCGGGAGCTTGACGCGGTGGAGGCCGTAGAAGCGCGACAGTAGCGTGTGCGGGTTGCTCTTGATGTACTCGTAGTACTCCTTGAGGATGCTCCGTAAGAACTTGTGCTCGGCGTGGCGGATTGTTTTGATGATGAACCGGTAGTCGCGCGAGAAGTAGAAGAACGAGCCGCTCTTGCCCGGCGAGCCGAGCTCGGACAGGATGTACTTGGCCGTGAGCGAGATGAGGTAGTCGCCCGGGTCGAGGTAGAAGTACTCCCGCAGCTCGCGGAAAACCCAGGGCGCGTAGTCCTTGAACTTGAAGTCGTACTTGGTCGACGGCGTGAGCTCGTTCCCGACGCTGCGAAGGCAAGGTCAGGCGCTGGCTTTGGTCTCGCAGATCTCTGAAAGACCAACATGTCGAAAGAGAACTTGTGTCGAGCAGTGTAGTCCGCGTCGGTCAGTGGTCGCTTGAGCTTGGCTTGGCATCGTGAGACCTGGGTGCGAGCACGAGCTGGTCAGCTCCCCATCCCTGCCCAGAGCGCGGCTGCGGACATACGCCAATCCGGATCCCCGTGAGCATGTTGTACATGAGGACCTGTGCCGCAAGTCAGCGTAGCTCACGTGGCTGGAGACTGAGAAACGCACGTAGTTGGCGTGGTCCTGCCCAATCAAGTTGCCAACGAGGACGCCGGAGGGCTCGCTGCCGCTGCCGAGGCGTGTGCTGCGTCGCTTGAGCATCGGCTGGCCGGACGACGGGCCCGCCTTTGCCGTCTCCTCGCGCTCCTTTTCCTTCTCGAGGCGCTTCTCGAGGCGCTCCTTGCGGATGACCTCGGCCTGCGCCGCGATGGACGCATCGACGTCGTCGGCGCCTTCCGAGAGGCCGTGCGGGTCCGACGACTGGGAGAAGGAGCGCTTCTGGGGCTGCGAGTACGACTGCGACTGTGAGCGGATCGGGAGGATGCCGCCGTACTTGGGCGAAGGCGACGACTGGCGCGAGGACCCCATCAGCGGGGACCCGAGCGTGTTGGCGCGCCGCATGGGCGACCCCCCGCTCGGGCTGGCAAGCGGGTCTGGCGCGGCGGCAGGGATGGGTGGTGGGGGCTGCAGCGAGCGCAGGGGGGCGGCGCTTGCGAACGCGGCGTGCGGCGGCGACATGGCGCCGGTCGAGACGAGGCGCGGCGGCGAGGACGGCGACTCTGGGTAGAGCGGTGACGCGCGCGAGTTGACGAGCAGCAAGTCCGGCGAGTTGACGACCGGTGCCCGCCCCCGTTCCCGCCGCTGCTGCTCCTCGGGCGGGGGTGTCGAGGTGTGCGGTATTGACTCGACCGAGGACCGCGACCCGCCGCTGAGCCGCTCGTTCGATATAGTGCTGAAGAACGACGCAGACGATTCCGCGGTCGGATGGCCCAGTCGCTCCTGCTCGTCGTCTTCCATCTCGTCCGCCTCGCTGCCTGTGCCCTCGCCGCGACCGCGAGACGGGGACCCAACGCAGGCGAGCGATGCGACGACGCCCAGGTCCGTGTCGGCGCTCTGGCGGCCCTTGCCCTTGCCGTTGCCGTTCGAGAGCGTCTCCTTGAGTTCCGCTTTCAGCTCGTGCGCGTTCATGCGGAGCGTGTCCCGCCTCGAGTGCTGCATGTCATGGTCTTGGAAGTGTTTGACGCCCTCGGGCGGGGAGCGATCCCGCTGGTCGCTCATCCGGGCCCGTTCCCGCTGCGGTGACTCGCGGCGAGCCCGGCTCAGCTCGGACAGTAGCAGCGGCTTCTCGACCCAGGTTGACGGGTGCGCAAACGACGGCTCGGGGCCTCGGCGAGCGACAAAGTCGCCTTCGGTCGCCGCGCTGATGTGGAACGGCTTGAGGTCGCCGTGGGTGACGTCCTCCGAGAGGCGGAAGAGTGGGTTGACCTCGTCCGTCGGCAGCGGCGTGCGCGGGTTTGGTGGCGAAGGCGAGGTGCGCGACGAGCTCGAGCCGCCCTGGGAGCCGCCGTGGGTGGATGACCGGTTCGTGGGGCTCGACGACGACGACCGCGACGATGCGGGTGACCGGCTCGTGTGTTTGGCGACGATCGGGGGCGAAGGGAGCGTCGGAGGTTGGTGCGCGAGGAGCATCTCGTCGAGCTCTCCCTAGCGGCGACAACGGGCTGGCGGCTCAGCGGGGCGAGATGGCGCGCACTCGGCCAGTCACGCGGCAGTCTGGCGATATACGCTACAGCCCAGTCGGTCCAGATCAGGGTACCCAAAGTCGTGGAGCGAGTGCGAGAGAGCGCAAGGGGGTCACACATCAAGCCTGTCACGCCGAGCTCCCGCAGTCGGCGCGCGGGGCTCGGCAAGGTTGGATCGGCGGCGCACGACACAAGCATGCCTAATCTATCGGTTCACCTCCGCCTGGCGTTCTGTACCATCACACTTGGCTACACGGAATTCAATCGGCGTACTACGTGACGATGACCCCGACCCACCTGCCTCATCGCGGCATCGCCTTGGCAGCTTCAGCTCTTGACTGGCGCTCCCCTGACCGCAGATTCTCCTCGACCTCCTCACGCGGTTCCAGCAAGAAACTCCGCTTGAGTCAGCTTCGCCTGCTGTCGGAGCCTGATCCGCGCTCCGGAGAGGAATTCATCCGAGTCGCCCGTCGTCGTTTGACGCAGTCGCATCAGCAAGTCGGGCGTCATCTGCTTCTGCGCAGTTGCTGACACTGAGCATACGTATCGTTGCGTTGTGGTTATCACATGTTGCCCTCCCCCTCCAAAAATCGAGCCATCGCGAGTGAGCCGGGTTGGGGTCGCAAGTCCGCGGACCACTATCGAGCACGCCTGTCTCGCGTGGCGCCTCAGCGGAAAGTTCAGACAGATGTAGGCATATAAAAGAATTCATGTATCCCCAATTCGCCCCATGTGGAGGCCTTGCTGAGTCGAAGCAGGGCGCGGTGGGGTTCGGAGTCGACGGAGACCCGCGTCGTCGCAAGGATACCAAAACTCTCCGTCTCGCACTGGCAGTCTGTCTCAGCATTATTGAGCTATTATTATCGACTTCATTCTACTGAATCACTACTTTCTATAGGAGAGATGGGCTCGGCAGAGTTCTTGCTCACCGTGACCGCCGCACTAGTACTGTCCAAGGCCTCGTCGCAGCCGGATCGTCGGGGTCAATCGTCGCGCTCCGGTGGCGGGTCTCGGACGTTCCTCGGCAATGCTCACCTATCCCGTCAGCAAGTAAAAGTCCTGATTATATCTTCTCGACGTCAGTCATTGCCATCGCTGACCCAGCTGCCGCCGTCGCTCCAGCTGCCGCCGCCGCCTTTTGCGCAAGCCAACGCGCTCGCTCTTTCCAGTGACGAGCTTGGCAGAGACCCGGAAAGCGGCTTGGACGCAGTGCTTAAAGGCCTGAAGCAGTCGCCATGCACGCAACCAGTTCGAGTGAACGTGAAGGTCGCATGGGGTCCGGTCACGAAGCAGGCGATGGAAGACTGGCGCAACCAAGTCGAGGCGAAAGGGTTACATGTGGCTTTCTACGACGGAGAACAGGAACTCTCATTGTAACGCCGCGCACCCTTGCGTCACTGTCGAGAAGTCAATCAGCGCGCACCGCTTCCACTTGCCAGATCTTGTGAACTTTCCGGACTGTGTGCGACACGTTCCGTCTAGACGAGTTGTCTCCGCCCCTGGATGCCGAGCCACCAATGTGGAACCGAATTGGGGGCGCTGCTTGAGATTGCCACCGCGGCGACGGAGGCGAGGCCGGACCCCCTCTTGCGGACCCAGAAGATTCAATCCGAGCGCGGCGTCTCTTTCGCTTCCACCACTCGCAATGTTTCCCTCCGCCCTCGTCGTCCTGGCAGTCGCCCTCCCGTCCGCGTTTGCCGCGACGCTCACGCTCCCACTCGTCCGGCGCGACCTCGCCCTCGCTCGAAGTGTCCCGAACGACTTTGCAACCTCTTCGCTGCCCCTCATCGGAGCCAACACGTAATAATATTCTCGTGGTATTCGAGAGAAAGCTAATTCCTGTCCACGTCCACTGCAGCGTCTACATCGCCGCGCTTCAGGTCGGCACACCCCCGGTCCAGATGCTGGTCACCCTCGACACTGGAAGCTCGGATCTCGTGCTGGAGACGGCGGTTCAAGCAGACTCATGCACCGGCTGCGTCACGACTGGGAACCTGTACAACGCGACGGCGTCCTCTACAGCAAACGTCACGAGCACGCCGGTCGACATCGAGTACCTGTTGGGCGGCGACCAGGGCGTCGTGGTCACAGACATCGTCTCGGTTGGAAGTTTCAACTTCACCCAGGTCTGTCGCAAGAGTTTTGGGTTGTCGAGCTTGGTTATCTAACCCTGCGCGCCGAACAGGTCTTCGCGGCGTGCGACAAGAACAGTCGATTTGCGCTAAACGGAGCTGTGACGGGTTTGCTCGGCCTCGGCTGGTCGAATGTCGGTGAGTTCGTTTTTTCCTTACTCGTGGGCAGCTCCTGAACTCCACCCGCCAGCGCGGACCAACTCGACACCGTTTATTCAAAACCTGTGGGAAACTGGTCAGCTGGACCAGCCTCTCTTCTCGCTCGCGTTCGGCCAAAAATCTGTTCAAGATGATCTCGAGGGGGCTGGATAGTACGTTTCACCACTTTCTGACCTGGGATTCTCGCTGATCCGGCGATCAAATGTAGCCTGACAATCGGCGGCACGAACTCGTCGCTCTACACTGGCGACCTGCAGTGGATCGAGACCACGAACGGATCGGCGTCGGGGATCTGGCCCATGGAAGTCTCTGACATCGAGATCAACGGCGTCGCGCTCAACTTCTCGTCGCCGAAGGTGTTTCTCGACAGGTGCGCTCCCTCCGCGGACCTTGTCGCCACTCACTCGCTGACCCTCAGCGGCTCAGCGGGACCAACCAAATCATGCTGCCAACAGCCGCTCACGATGCGCTTTACGCTCAGATTCCCGGCGCCTTCAACAGCACCGACTACGCTCGCTTTGTCTACCCTTGCGCGTAAGTCTCGTGGTTCGCCCGCGACAGCAAACTCGCATCTGAGCACCCTCGTCCCTAGCACGAACGTCAGCCTCGCCTTTACGATCAACGGGACTTCGTTCGCCATGAAGCCGGAAACCTTCAGCGCGGGAACGAACGCCGAGGGCAAGTACTGTGCAGGCGCCGTGACCGACGGTGGCGACAACTGGATCTTGGGAGCAACCTTCAGTGAGTATCTTTGTCCTCGCACGGTCACAAATATCCCTGATACGCCGTGCACAGTGATGAGCTACTACTCGGTCTTTCGTTTCGACCCTCCCTCGATCGGCCTTGCTCCCATCGCGGACCCGGGGAACACCCTCGAGAGCGCGTCCATCAGCGGCGTCAAGACGGCGACGGGAACGGCGACGGGGACCTCCCCCACTGGAACCTCCTCCACGGGATCTTCTGGCGCCCAGCCTTTGTGAGTCCCGCTTTCGAACTTTGTATTCGAAATTGCAGTGGAGGGTTTGAGCTGACGCGGAGGACTCGCGCAGAAGCCAGGTCGCGTTCGGAGCTGGAGTGGTCGCGGAGTTCGCCCTCTTTTGCCAGTGGATTGGGATTTAGGCTTGCGTGTTGTGCTGAAAATGTCACAAACGAGCGGCTCGCGGTTGTCTCGCCACAGCTCCTGGTCGAGTTCGGGGCTTCCAGCTTCCAGCTCGACTGAAGCCCGAGGTCTCCGAAGTCGCTCGTGAGGATAGCTGGCTACTAACGTCCGTCATAGTGGGCGTCACCCGCGAGCGCTCGACAGGGGCGAAGCAAAACAGCGCGCCTCGGAAGAGAGCAGTGCTTCGCGCACGGCATAAGTTTGGCGAAGCATTCCAGGTTTGACACTGACACGCTCGGGGGCACAAAGGTCCGAAGGGGCTGGAAGTGGGGGTGGTGCAAGACTGCCGGCGGGGAATCAAGAGCACGATTCACGCTGGTGCGGGCGAGTCGCTTACTGCTCGGAAACGCGGTTGTCAGTAAAGAGGAGTGAAAAGACACGGGTGGACGTACGTATTCGGCGACCTCCTCCTCGAGGTCTCCGTCCTGGCCGACCTCCTGGTAGTCCTTCTCGAGCGCGGCGAGGTCCTCGCGCGCCTCGGAGAACTCGCCCTCCTCCATGCCCTCGCCGACGAACCAGTGCACGAACGCGCGCTTCGAGTAGAGCAGGTCAAACTTGTGGTCGAGCGCGGCCCACGCGCCGGCGATTGCGGTCGTGTTGGAGAGCATGCACAGGCTGCGCGAGACCTTGGCGAGGTCGCCTCCGGGCACGTTCGCCGGCGGCTCGCCGCAGATGCCGAGCTTGAAGCCGGTCGGGCACCAGTCGACGAACTGGATCGTGCGCTTCGTCTTGATCGTCGCGACAGCCGCGTTGACGTCCTTGGGGACAACGTCTCCGCGGTCTGCACGCGCAGGCGTCAGCGACTGCACAGGCAGAGAGCGGCAAGGAAGGACGCACAGAGGAGCGCGCAGGCCATGTACTTGCCCGTGCGGGGGTCGCACTTGACCATCTGGTTGTTGGGCTCGAAGCACGAGAAGGTGAGCTCCGAGACCGAGTTCGCCTCGTGCGACGCCTTGGACGCCGAGATGATCGGCGCGTAGGTCGCGAGGGGGAAGTGGATACGCGGGAAGCTGCAAGGGCGGGATCAAGGTCAGTGTCTGGCGAAAGGAAACAACAGCTGGCGCGCGCACGGGACGAGGTTGGTCTGGAACTCGTTGAGGTCGACGTTGAGGGATCCGTCTGCCATCGAGAGTATTAGTAGTCGTTTGCGACAGGCAGGGGAGGTCACGCACCGAAACGGAGACTCGCGGTGACGGACGAGACAACCTGCGCGATGATGCGGTTGAGGTTGGTGAAGCTGGGCGAGCCAACTCCGAGGTTCTTGCGGCAGATGTCGTAGATGGCTAGAGTCGGCGCCAAAGGTCAGCGAGAGCGCCCCGACTGTGATGCAAGGCTCGTCTCACCCTCGTTGTCAACCATGAACGAGCAGTCGACGTGCTCGAGGGTCTGGGGGGAAGCTGTCAGCACGGTCGAGACAGATGCATTTGAAAGAAGTGTACCGTGTGCGTCGTGAGGACGGCGTTGTAGGGCTCAACGACCGAGTTACTCATCTTGGGGGACGGGTAGACGGCTGCGCGCGGTTGCAAAGCAGTATGAGCACGCCGCCTCGCGCGCGACCAAGGCCAAGGAACGCACCGAACTCGAGCTTCGACTTCTTGCCGTAGTCCTGCGAGAGCCTCTCGAGGAGGAGCGCTCCGAATCCGGATCCCGTTCCACCACCGAACGAGTGGAAGACGAAGAAGCCCTGGAGGCCAGAGCACGCGTCCGCGAGGCGGCGCAGACGGTCGAGAACCGTGTCGATGAGCTCCTTGCCAACCTGGTACGCGAGCGACGGGTTAGTCGCGTTCCCGAGCAAAAGATAGCCCGAGGCGCAGGGGGGCCGAGCGCGGGAGGGCGAAGAAAGCGGCAGGCGCGTACGGTGTAGTGTCCACGCGCGTAGTTGTTCGCGGCGTCCTCCTTGCCAGAGACGAGCGTCTCGGGGTGGAAGAGTCCCTTGTAGGTTCCGGTGCGGACCTCGTCGATCACTCCGGGCTCGAGGTCAACGTAGATCGAGCGCGGCACGTACTTGCCCTGCGGAGGCCAACGGAGCGTGTCAGCTGGACTGATTCGCTCGAGTGGGTGCACAGGAAGGTGTCCTGAGCGTAGCAAGGGCGAGACTCACGGCACCGGTCTCGGAGAAGAAGGTCGAGAAGCCCTCGGGTCCGCCGGCGGGGCCAGCGGCGGTGTCGAGGACGCGACCGTCGGGGGTTAGGCCGTGCTCGAGCGTGTACTGAGCGCAACGAGATGGTGTTAGCGTCACGGTCGGGCGCGGGCGCAGGTCGGCGCGGAGCGTGGGACCAGCTGAGGCACGCGTACCAGCTCCCAGCAGGCGTTTCCAAGCTGTCGGGCGCGAGACGCGTCAGTCTGTGCGGCTGGGGAGCACGTCAGGAGGTGTACTGACCTGGATACCAGCCTGTCCGACGTCTGCGCGAGTGCGGAACGGCAGTTCGTCAGCTTGTTGATCGAGGCAGGCCACGCGGGGCGCTGGGCTCACGGATCGAGATGACTTCGCGCATTGGTGAGAGTTTGACGGGGGGTAGGTTGAGTGGGGTCTGGGGAAGGCTGGCGCAAGTGCTGATCTAACCGAAAGCTACGACGGTGAGATGAGCGACTGGGGTGAGGGACCAAGGGAGCGCAACGCTTGCCCCAAGGTGGCTCTCGCATGTGAACCAACACGCGCGTGAACCTCTCAGGGGTCTTTCTCTCGAAGCGCTCGCTTTCTTTCCTCCGCAGCATCGTGTTCAGCTCTGCGCGTCTCGCCGCGGCTTCCCAACGGCTGGACCTCATTGCGCTCGTCGAGTCGAGTCGCGCCGCGTCAGGAAGTTGCATGGATTACAGTCTCAAGAGTAGTGAGCTCTGACACATTCAGGCGTGCCGCTCATCCGCGTCGACGCCAATGAACCGCTCTGCCCGGCGCCTCTTCAGCTTCGCAGGCCTGGACCGACCAGTATCGACGCCACGTTGTGCGCTGTGACCACATTTTTGCGTGGAAGGCTTCTTTGATCCCCCGTATACACTACCCTATCCCACTCTTTGGAGCAAAATGAAGCAGACAGGCGTATGGAGGCTCCGTGGACGCCACTGGCCAGCGGCAAAAAGAGACCACCTTCAACGTCCTGGCTGTGGTCTCTCCCAAGGATCCCGGCGTCTTGCAAGGTGCGACCCTGAAGCGAACCGGGCCTTGTCTATCGGTGCTGAGGACTCGGAGCTCAGGCTCGGACGCGAAAGGTCCTGACAGCACGCGTCGACCTAAGATGCTTGTAGAGTTGCCAGTACAGGCCTTGAGAGAAGTCGTCGGCAACGTTGAACGTTGAATCGAGGCCGCGTCAACGCACGAGCCAAAAGTTGGCCGGCAGCGTCCGGCGCGGCACTGAGGACGTCACTCGGGGTGCCGTTCCGATCCTCTTGCCTTCGCCCTCCCGACTATCCGCACCTCAACCTCACCTCAAACACCCACTCAGCATGGAGAAAGCCGTCGAGAAGTCGGTCGAGAACACGATCCAGAAGGTGGAGCAGGGGGACGCCGATTCGGTGAGCCTTGCGCTTCTTTGTCGAGCTTGGCGCTACGGCAGTGTGAGCGGGGGCGAGCTCACGAGGCAGCTCGTCGGCCTGGGATCGCCTACTACACAGCTATCGCATATCCCAGGGCTTGGGGTGGGCGGTGCAGAGCCAGCTGCCGTTGCGGAGGACGACGGAGCTCGGTCCGGCAGAGTGGGGCCAGTCACGACGACGCCGTCTCGCCACACCGAGCTCTCCCAGCCTGTCCTGCGAGCTTTTTGTGTGCACGGAAACCGCTGGACGGAAGCGTCGGGACGAGGTGGCGCGGCGGCGAAGCGACTCCTGTTCGAGGACGCAACTCGCGGCTGACCCGCTCTCAATCTTACACAGCTCGACAGCCCAGTCCGTTATCTCGCCTTCGGCGCACGTCTTCGACCGATCGTTCAGCCGCTCAGCCGGTATCTAGCCTACACATCGGACGTCGGTCCGTGCGACCTTGAGTGCCGATGGGAGCACTGCTGACCCGCTTCAGCACATCAGGGGAGAGTTTCCGGCCGGTCGTCAGTCCGAAGATTGTGACGGCGGCGTACGGTATCTCGTGGATGTACTTGATCGGAGATGTAGGATACGAGGGCTACAAGGCGCGGATGCGCGCCGTCGAGTTCGCACCGGACGCGCAGGGTAGTGTGGTCGGGCTCACGTAAGGCTCGGAACATTTGCTTGGGGAATAGGCTGACAGATATCTCGTATATGATTCAGGATGGCCAAGCGAGCGATCTTCCAGTCGACCGCCTCGATGCTGTTTCCAGCTTTGACGATCCATTCGGCGGTCAAGTATGTGGCGGGGGTTTACTGCTGGGCAACAGCTGATATCTTGTCTCAAGGTACTCTGCTAAATACATCGCTAGCTCCAATATCAAGAACGTCAAGGTCAAGGCATGGGGTCCGACAGTCATCGGTCGGTCTCAGCACCCTGGTCCCACAGTCGAGCAAACACTGATCGGAGTTGCGCCCCCAGGACTCGGCATTGTCCCTGCGCTCCCGTTCATCTTCGACGAGCCCGTGGAGACCGTGGTCGACGCCGCGTTCGACAAGCTCGAGGAGCACCTCTTCGCGGGCCAGCCGCACATCCGCACGGCGCTCTCTTCGGAAGGTCACAAGCCGGTCGATCTCAAGGACGTGTAGAGGGATCACTGCTAGAGCTGAGTGTTAGGCCCGTGCAATCGTGGTGCCGTACGGAAAAGTGCTCCGCGGACCTCGCTGCGATCACCGGTCACCGCCGGACGCTTCTCCCGCTCCAAACCCTTGACTTTAGGCCTGCTTCCTCTCTCAGATCCTCGTCAGTAACATTTTTGTGACGTTAGACGCACGACCGTGTCCGCCGCTCAACTCGGTGACCCACGGCCTTCGGCTTCCAATGTGGCCCAAGCTCGACGGTCCTTCGACGCTTGCAGGCAGCCGGCACGTTCGACCCCACCCGCACGCGCGCCCACACGACCATGGCTGACATCGCAACCCTCAAGTCGCTCCTCGGCGTGCACCCCGACTTCCCCAAGAAGGTGCCCTGCCCGACCCGAGCTCTCGCCCGCGTCCACTGACGCCGCCCAAAAAGGGCATCGTTTTCCTCGACCTGTTCCCGATCCTGCGCGACCCGGTCGCGACCGAGAGCCTCATCACCGCGTTCCTGCACCACGTCTTCTCGTCCGTGATCCCGTCGACGCCGAACAAGAAGGTCGACGTCGTCGTCGGCCTCGATGCCCGGTGCGTCTTTCCGCGCTCGCACGTGCCGGGCACGCGGCGCTCACTCGCGCCTCCCTCGCGACGTTGCTTCCTGTTGACAGTGGATTCCTCCTCGGCCCGATCCTCGCGCTCAGGCTCGGCGCGGCGTTCGTCCCCGTGCGGAAAGCGGGCAAGCTCGTGCGTCGAGCGGAGTCGTGCGGAGCCGGCTGGACGCGCGGTTACTGACGCGTTTTTGTGGAACCCCAGCCTGGCAAGCTTGTCTCGGCGTCGTACGAGAAGGAGTACGGCACGGTGAGTCGCGTGCGCTCGCTGCGATAGCCGTGCTGGGCGCTGACCATGCGGCCGTCTGGCTGTTGCAGGACTCGTTCGAGATGCAGGCGGACGCGATCAAGCCCGGACAGACCGTCATTGTTATTGACGACCTGATCGCGACCGGTGGAAGCGCGAAGGCCGCGGGAGAGCTCGTCGCGCAGCTCGGCGGCAAGGTAGAGGCGTACCTCTTCATCATCGAGTGCGTTACCCTATCACTCTGCCTGCGAGAAAGGATGGTGCTGGGTGCTGACCTGGGTGTGCCGTTCAGAATCGAGTTTCTCAAGGGAGCGGCCGCGCTCGACGCGCCGACGTTCTCGCTTATCAAGGACTGAGCGGACCGCACAGAATACCGACCTTCCACACTTGAACACTACTATAGCGAGAGCTTGCAAAGCCAAAACTCTGTCCGAATCCTTGTACTTCCGCCGCCGTCCGCGCTCGCAGTATGCTGAGGCGTGACCCCGCTGTCGACCCATTCAGGTTTAATTACCCTGTTGGTGGGCTTAGAGAGCGCCTAGGCGTCGGGGGCGAGGAAGTTGATCATGAGGTTGATGCAGGCGGCGGGCTCGTCGTCCTGAGTGAACACCTTGGCGTCGACGATGAACTTGGCTGGAGGTGCGGTCCCCGTTAGCGCCGCTCTCATGGGTGGGATGGAAGAGGGGTCCGTACCACGAGGGATCTCGTTCGGGAGCTCGACAGTTTGCACAATCTCGTAGTCGTCCGGCGTGATCGGGCACTGGAGGGTTGCGTTGGCGCCGGCGCTGCGGACCACAGGCTCAGTCTGCGCCCCACGAGTACTGGAGATACAAGAAGGGAACGCACAGCTCCTCGCAGACGTCGAACCGCTTCGTGAGCAGCTTGATCAAGCCAAGCTTCACGACAACATCCGCATAGGTGCCGTCCTGCAGCGCAAGCGAACATGACCGGGTCAGCATCCGTTTCCGATAGCCCTCCTGAGCAGCGGAGAGGTGGTCGACACGGTGCGGGGCGTACAGTGATGAGCGAGTTGGCCGTGCCGGTGGCGTAGATGGTCAGGTTGTGGCCGGGCTTTGGCGGGTCCGGCTTGAGCTTGAGGCTCTTGATCGTGAGCGCATCCGTAGGCTCTCCTGCAGCCACTCGACGCCGATCAGCTGTGCCCCCGCCTCCGCGGTCCAGCAGCAAGCCACGCACCGCAGTCGTACCAGGACCAGACCGTGTTGGTGCCCACGCGGCCGTCATCGCCGAGCTTGGAAAGCGCCCCCGCGCCCCAGTTGATCGCCGCCTTGCCTGGGTTCTCGAGTGCGAACTGGGCCGGCGCGGCGGAGACGGAGAGCGCGGTCGAGAGCGCGAGAAGCGAGAGCGCGCTCGGGAGGAGCATCGCTGACAGGAGAGTGGGCCGAGGCGGCGCGGCGGGTCGCGGGGGCGGCCGGTGGCGGACTAGGCGGGTTACGGAAGCGAAGGACGAGCTCGGAGAACGAGAACGTGCGAAATGTAGGCGGGTAGATGGGAACGGGGCAGAGCAGGACCGCGCCAGGGTCAGCGGACCGACCTCTGACTGCGTCATCTGCCGCCGATCGAATCGCACGTTCAAGTCGCGCTCTACCAAGTCTCGCAAGACTCTCCAACCCTTACACGTTCGCAAGAAAGCCAAACCCGGAAGGCGCGGAGGATCAATCAGGCGAAGCGATGGGAGCCCCTGAGTCCGTGGTGGCGTCGCCGCATGTTACAGGAAAAGACGGTCGAGGTCCTGCATCATTTTCAGTCGCCTGGAGATGAGACTTTGGGTCAGCGGAGATCGAGGAGGCCAAAGGAAAGCGCAGACATTTGAGCGCGTTCGTAATGCTCCTCGCAAGCATAGTTGAGGTGCTCCTCGCCGAACTGAGGCTCAAACACACCCTTGTTGATCCTCGAGCCCACCGACGGCATGTACGGCCACGCCTCCTTGGTGGACGCGCGCTCTCTGCTGTCCTCGACGGCCCAGTGCGCCTTCGCGCGTGCTGACCACCCCGCGTCCTTGGCGAATTGCGTCGAAGTGATTATAAGCCGCTCCATCCTTTAATCGGTCAGAGGAGTTGAAGTGAGCCTTGAGCGCTGTCGACCAGTCGATTCCGGCGTTCTTGGTGTCGCGGGCCGACGGCGTCCAACTCTCGACGCGAGTCGTCTACCAGTACTGGAGCAGAGTCGCATTCATATCAACAGGTAGCCTCACTGCCGCGTAGTTACCTGAAAGAGTTTGAAGACTCGAGTCATGAGTCGCGGACGCCATGATCCGCATCCCCGAGGGGCAAAAGCGGGAGTGGGGGAAGTAGCACGGCATCTCAAGTATAGGATTAAGAATCAAATAGAGCAGCATACATATCAGGTTCGGCTTCATGGATACGCCTGAGGAACGTGGTTCAGTTGTGAAGGGCTGAGCACTCGTCAAAGGGAGGATCGGGCGCGGGTCGAACGGCTCCGGCCAACATGCTCGGGCTGGAAGGGCACGTTACCAGTGCTCCACGGCTGAAGCATCTTCTGCCACCAGTTCGTGATGGCAGCACGATCAGAAGGGTGCAGTCGACCCGAGCCCCAGGCGGCCTTCGCGCGCCGCGACCACGCCTCGTCCTGGGCGAATAGGGTGCAGGATGTCTTGACGCGCTGGAGAGTGTCCAAATCCGGCTCGTGCGAGTTGAGATGAGATTTGAGCGCTGCCTGCCAGTTGACGGATGCGTTGAGGGGCTCGCGGCTCGACGCCGTCCATTGTCCCACGCGCCGCGTTTGCCACTACTCGAGGAAGACAGAATCGGTGGGAGAAGTTGGAACGAGGGCGGTACAAATGATCCGGATGCGGGCTTGCCATCCTTCGGTTGGGTTGAGGACTCTCGCCTCGGCCCTCCTGCGGGTGTCCTCAGCGAGCTCGTCTGTCCATGGCGTTCAGTCGAATGCTGCAAGGCGCGACAGAAGAAGGAATGTACAAGCCCATATGTCCGGATCGCCCTGGGTTTTCATCACGTAGTCCAGGTACTGCGCCTTCGTCGATAGACGGGCGAAGTCGAGCTCGAAGTGTTCGCGACGACTCGTGCGCTTGTGGTGATGGACGAATGCGAGGTGGAGGAACAGCAGTGGACCTGGGATGTAGAGTCCTTTGATGTGTGCGCCGCGGAGGATGGAAATGACTTCGTCCTTGATCTCGATCGCAAACGCTTCCAGATCCGCTCGCGCGACGGCGAGCGTGGGGAAGGCCAGCGTGCTCATCTCGGCTCTAGATTGTCCCTCGGCCTCAAAGCGACACTTTTATGGACTCAAGTCAGTGTTGGGTATGTGGCACTCCAGATTTCGGAACTGACCATCGCTTTGTGAAGAGGCCAGTGTTTCTTCTACGACAGGCTCCGAGTCAGCAGGTGAACTTTCACCCTCTGAATTACGTGTGTACGTACTGAACAAGTAGCGTCACAATCTAAAGGGTCAAACGGGACATATCAGCGCCTTCGTTAAGGTCACCACACGCTTCAACGTACAGCAGACCATTCGGCATCCGCCGCAAAGCCTCGGCGGAGAAGCCGCGGCTGTTCACAGGGCCACGTTAGCAGCTCTATTTCAGTGAGCAAGCATTCACCTGACGCTTCTTCGAGCAGAACCCACACAGCGCCAGAACGCGGGCCGCTGGCATTGTTTGGGGGGACGGCGTAGCCACATCTTCGCCCTCTGGAAGGCAAGCAAACACGCGGGAAGAGCTGTTACGGTAGCTCCGAGGTATCGCCGACAGATGGGCGTGAGTCGCTGGAGCGAAAGGATGGCGTAGGAGCGGAATGAAAAAAGTACGCGCCTCGAACTCAAGAGCCGGGAGCACAAACCGTGGGAACTCTCGAACAGGCTCTGGCGGAGCCAGCAACGCGCGTACAAAGTTCGAAGCGAAATGATATGGTTTGGTATGATTAGGTGTGGGTAACTCTATAAAAACGACTGGGACAGATCAGAAGGGTGACTCTCAAGCACAGGCGCCCTCGCCGCCGGTCTCATCAGACCTCACCGCCTGCCGAGAAACGCCGGCACGGAGAAGCGCTTCCCACCTCCAGCACTCCTCTGCGAATCGATCGCACTCCCACCGCTCTTGCCGTACTTGCTCGCCGAGCACTGCTCGCACCCGCAGACGCTCGAGTGCTCCTCGTCCTCGCCGTGGCTCATCCGCGTCGGGCTGGACGAGTACCGATCCTGCTCGCCTTTCACCGGCGGCGGGAGGCTCTGGCGTGAGTAGGGCCGATCGCGCTCCGTGAACGACGGGCGCGCGAGTGGTGGCGAGCTGCCAAACTGCGACGACGTCTCGCGGCCAAACTCGTCGAACGCGCGCGCGAAGGTGCTCGACGAGGCCGTCGAGGTCGAGATGTCGATCGGCCGGCTCGATGTGGCGGGCTGCATCGAGTGCGAGTAGCGGTGAGTGGGTCGGGGCGCCGAGGAAGAGTCCGAGCTCGACGGGAGCGTGCTGCTGTACCGCTGGGCGAGGTTCGATACGCGCGAGGTGGACCGAACCGGGGGCTGGGCCTGCGTGAAAACACCAAGTCAGCTCTTTTGAATGCAAGGAGGCAGAAGTGCTCACATCACTGCGTTCGCTTTGCTCGTCGGCGCGACTCCTCGTGGACGCCGAGCCCCACCCAGCGCTCTCGTCGCCCCTCTGGCTTCCGTTCGTGCCACTCGCAGCTCCACCGTGGCGTTCCTTCTCCTCGGCGTACTTCTCCCGCATGCGAGCGACAAAGTTGCGCTCGCTCGCGGAGCTCTCCGTGCGCTCGAGCGGACGGTCGTCCCTCGCCCACGAGATGCCCTGCGGCTGCGCGGGCGGCGAGATGCTCTTCTCTTCGTAGCGATTTCTGTCGCGGCACTCAAACTCGGGGCTGAGCGGGTCCGAGTCCTCGAGGACGAACCCCTTGGGCGCGATGATCCGGTCGCGCTCGCGCTGCTGCTGTTGCGAGCCGTCTTCGGACGAGAAGGGCGAGGCGGAGGCCGTAGTGTGCCGCGTCGAGCCGCTGTCGCGCCCGGTGCCCGTCGCGGTGCGGACCGAGTCGGAATCGTTCTGCGAGCTGGGCGCGCGCTCGTCGTTGAAGAAGGTGCTGTTGCGGCTGGGCGAGCGGGGTGCCGGGCGAGGCGAGGGCGGCTGCGAGGAAGGGGTCTGGGTGGCCGGCGGCGGCGCCTGGAGCGTCTGAGGTGCGCCTTGCGCCGAGAGCTGGACGAGGTAGGTGTTCGCTGGGAGGCCTGGGGCCGGTCGGAAGAGAGCTGGGTCGGGCTGCTGGTACTGTGACGAGCTCGAGAAGGCCGAGTCGGTGGTGGTGTAGAGCGGGCGCGGTCCACGCGTCGACGCTGCCTGCTGTTGCGAAGGCTGCTGCTGAGCGGGCGCGGCGACGGCGGGCTCGTCTTCTTCGGGAGCAAGGCCGGGCATGCCGCTCTCGCACCAGACACCCCTCGCGACGACCTCGCCGGCCTTCTCGCCTCCGCGTCTCGTCGCCTCGACGCGGCTCCGCCAGCTCGCGTCGGCGACACCACACATGATCCTCGCGACCTCACGCGTGGCCCTCTGGCGGTGCTCGCCGACGCTCTCAGCGTGGCCCTTCTTGACGCTCGCGATCGTGGACGAGAGCGAGGAGAGCGAGGCGATGTACTTGTCGTGCGAGGCCGCCGCGGACTGGGCAGCCGACGGCGACTGGGCGGCCGCGCGTGGCCGTGTCTTCTCGTACGCGAGGTTGGCCTTTTGCACTTTGCCGTCGAGGTTCGCGATGGTCTCGTCAAAGGCCTTTTCCTCCTTCTGTGAACGAGTGCGCGGAAGGAAATCGGTGGCGACGTTCAGGAGGTGCGGCGTTCGAGAGAGCAGAGCGCGGGAACACGTACGGCGATGCGCTTGAAGAACTTTCCAGAAAGGTCGTTCGCGTTCTCGTACTCCTTCTGGATGAACTGGGGTAGACCAACGGACACGTGGGGTGAGCAGCGTGCATGCGCTTAGGAGCCGAGGCGCACCTTGGCGTAGCGGACGTCGACCTCGGACAGCGCCTCAAACATGCTCGAACTCGCCATCAACGCCGTTGCTGTTGCCGAGAAGAACAACAAGAACGTGAGCGCTTGCGCCTATGCTGCGCGCGCGAGGGCCAACAGTGGCGCCCTGGGTGTGGGACTGACCGACGATGTCCGACCGCGCGCCATTCTCGACCTTGTCGCCAAACGTGCTCGCGAGATCCCGCTGCGCCTTGGCCGCCTTCTTGTTGGCCTTCGCGATCCGCGCCGCGAGGTCCCGCACCTCGTCCAGGCAGACGAGCAGCCCCGAGAGCGCCGCGAGCGACCGGTGCAGCGTCGGGCGGTCGACAATCGGCTGCAGTGGGAAGTACGAGCCACCCTGGGGTTGCTGCGACGGCGAGGACGGGGCAGAGCGCGACGGCGACGGCGGTAGGTTCGCAGAGAGGGGTGTGCGCGGTGAGCCTGGGGGCGACTGGCCGCCTTGTGACTGGAGCGAAGGCGGCACGAGGTACGGCTCGGCCTGGTTGGTGAACGAGAGCCGCTTCAGCATCCTCGCGCGACGACGGCGACGTTGGGGAGGACAGAGGCGAAGAGCAAAAGACAGGAGAACGCAGGGGCCTCGACCATCTTTCCGCAGCAGCCTCGTATGTAGGTTCCGCCCACAACCCGGGAACCTCAGAACAGTGTGCCGGAGCAGCAGAGTGATGATCTAGTTCCATTTGCTGTTGCCCAGCCAGTGGTAAGCGAAAGCGGGCTGGGTCTGGTCGCGATGCGACTTCGCGGAAGCTCGTGCGACGAGCTCATGCTGGATGGACTTCGAGTCGCAGAATAAATCGCTCATCTTCTCAGTCAATGAACCTCCATTTCAAGCCTCATTCGTACACAAATACCAATCGCAAGATCAACCCTTCTGAGGCTGTCGTTGAAGTCAGTGCGCGACTCGAACGTCTGAAGAGGAAGCGACGCACAGGAGCGGCGTGCTCCAGCGCATGGTCCACATGATAGTGGATAGCCTCGGCCGGTCGATCGACGAGGTAGTTCATTTGCTCTCCAACACCAGTCAGCAAGAAGCAAGAGAGCATTGCCAGAACGACGAATGGGATGACTGGTACGCGAGGGTCAGCCGGCGCTTTGACGAAGCCGGCAGAATACGCACCAACAATCCAAATGTACTTGAGCGCGAGGGCATAGGCTTCGAGAGCGGCTGCACCTCCAGCCATTAAGATCGCCGGGGTGACGCCAGGGGCGGTCTCGGCGAGCGGGAGGTTGTTGGTGGCGATGCCCGTCACGAACGTCTTCAGAGAAGTCGGGGGAAGACCTAAGGTGACTTGTTAGTTATTTATTTCCTTTTTCTGTAATAGGAAGCAGTCAAGGGCAGTGTCGCCCTGGAAGAGCCAGTATCAGCAGCGGATCGAACGCGTGGGAGATGGTGCCTAACATTCCAATCATACCGATCACGAATAGAAGATAGCCTCCGATCAGGAGCTCCTTCACTCGCTTGAACTTGTACGAGAACCTGTGGCGGAGTGAGCGTGCGGACTTCCCCCGCACTGCAGCGCGTGTGCTCACCACTGAACAAAGACACTGCCGGTGATCTAGACATAATTTCAAATCAGTATGGTAATCCAGTGAGAGGAGGGGAGCGTACATTCGCGAACAAAAAGGTCGAGAACCGGGTCGCTAGCAGGAGCGTGCGCGCCTCGTATACTGCGAGATTGAGGTTAGACTCGAGAACGAGAATTGGAAAGAGTATTACTTACGTATCGCCGTCACCTCGCCGTACTGCAGAGGAAGTGTGAGCCGCTTCAGTGCACCCTATCAGCTCTTTGGAAAGACACACGTATTGGTTGAATCTGCGCAAGCGTGTCAGAGAATCTCAAGTTTCTCACGGTGGGAAATACGAACGTTATGTAAACCATTCCCTCCACGAGCATGCCAAACAGCGAAACGGCGACTGAGGTTGGGGACCAACGTTAGCCGTCGAGAGTCCTAGCGACAGCGCGAACCGGCGGGGCGCACCATTCCGGTTACCCTTAAACATTGCGTGATTGAGGAGACCGTCTTTATTTATGTACCGCTGGTGGTAGATGAAGAAGAAGAGGAAGCCGATTCCGACCAGCAGCGGTGCGAGGACCTGCGCGCTCTTCCAGGGAGCGGTCTGAAGCAGACGTTGTCAGAGATTGCTTCTTAGAGTTGAAGGGTATGATTACCACTCACTTCTCCACCCCAAATAAGACCGAGTAGAGGCGGAGTCAAGGCGAAAGCGAAGAGTGTGCCACCGACAAGGTCACATTCGAGGATGCGCGCTGTGACGGACAAGCGTCGCGGGTTGGGCGCGGGGGCCGGCCAGTAGAAGAAGATGAAGATCAAGTCCGCGATGACTAGCATTCCTAGGGCCAACCAAAAGCAGTCGCGCCACCCAGCGTTTGGGCCAGTTGCGGCTGAGGATTGAAGTTTTGTCAGCGATGTCGCCGATTAAGTGATCGAGTACCTGTACGTGCGCTTGTGGAGGACGAATCCGGCGCCACAGAAGACCCCGAAAATTATGCCAGCGCTTCCACAGACGTTCAAGAAGGACTTTGGGGAGCAATCACGTCAGGGCAGGGCAAGGGAACTGTGAGGGACGTCGACGAACCTGTGCCTTGAGCCGCCACCTTCGAGTCGTGACCTCTGATGCAATTGTGAATGCAGCACTGATCAATGACCAATCAAAACCGCGGTGGTGGAGGTCAGCCTCAGCGCGCTTTCTTCGAGCCGAGAGAGGGTCGCCCCGCGAGGACTCACTAGATCACGGCTCCCACGATGGCAACGTTCATGGTCTTTGCGGTCGCTATAATGACGCAGCCGACGCATCCAAGCGTGATTCCACCGATCATGAGGTACCTCCTGCCTTGAATGGCGGAAGGATGAGAGCGGTGTCTGAACGTGTTGGAAGCGAGACCTACCGCAGCTGTCTCCGATCTGGCCAAGGAATGGCCCGAGCACGGCATTCATGACTTGGTAAGACTGTGAGAGCCAAAGTCCTGTAGCGGCTCCGCCAATGTCGTTGGCTATTACCTACAGTCCGGAGCCAACTTGTTAGCGCCCAGCGTAGTCATTGCCAGATGAACAGAATCAGCGTACACGCAGCCAGAAACCTGCAGCGAGAATGGGTCAGAAAATATCAACTATATTCAGAAAGTATTTGTACTGGTGCTGACAAGGACAACGAGCGTCGCAGCATTGAAGAAGCCGGTCCCCGCAACCACGATCCAGCTCCGCCCTGTGAAGTCAAGTCGTCGGATTGAGAGGTGGCATAGAACTAATTAAACACGCACAGTGTAGTTCAGGCTCCTCGTCCGTGTCTTGGACTGATCCGCCGAGAGAGGCCAGAGCTGTGCTGCCCTCGAGGTGAGCGATCTCAGGCTTCTCGCCGTCTTGAGATGACATCGTTGCGTGTTGGAGGAGGTTGGGGTTTGTGATATTTGAAGCTGGGTGGTTTTCGAAAAGGTGTGTGCGGGTGGGCGAAAATGGAGAGTGCGGGAGAATGGACCCTTCCACAGAAGTGGTCAGCGACCCAGCGGAGTTTGGATGCTGTACCCCGGATCCCCTTTACTTCCGGTGCCCCACATAGAACATAGGTGCCCCAGACTCGGCTATTCGCAGCCATGGGGCCCTGTGTCCTCGCTTATTCGCCATGCTGCTTGCCACCACGGCGACTCGGGTCGCGGGTCACGGGGTTCGGGCTCGGCGCAGGTTAGAGGAAGCGGCTCCAGAGAATCAATCCATGCGTAAAATACCTAGATAATCTGTAAGCAATGCCCAGTGCCGCGAAAACGGGGGAATCCCGACGCTGAAGACACGCTGGGGTCAGACGTCGAAATCCCGCCTCGAGCAAGCCCAGAGTATATTTTTTTAAACCCAAGATGAAATTGTGCTCAGACGAACTACTGTGAGCAGCAGACGAGATGATAGGGAACCTTGAACCCCTAGCAGGCGTTCATAGGAAGGCAGAAGCTGAAACTGACCCCAGCGGCGGTCGCTGGAGTCGAGACGGTCGGGCCCGTCGCCGGGAAAATGGAGCCCCCGACAACAGAAGAGTCCACAAAGCTACCACCACCACCTATTCGCAACTTGAGTCAGTGCTGAAGCTAGTACAGGCCGGTCAGCGACACGGGCTTACCTCCGCCGGAAGCAATGTTGTCGGAGCTGCTCTGATACTCGGACTGGCCGAGGTTGTGCTGTCCACCACTTCCTCCACCGTATCCACCTCCTCCTCCCTGTGACAGACGTACAATCAGCTCTGGCCTTTGTTGTCGAGATGAAGAAGGCGTACGCCTCCGCCAACGAAGCGGGTCGCGCCCTTTCCACCCGCACCCCCGTTCGCCCAGTCCGCTCCAGGAAGACCCAAAACGTAGTCGTTGTTCGAGCCAGGGCCCACAATAATGGGCTTCGGCTGCCCTCCGATCCCGTTGACGCCAGCTGATCCTCCGGGACAGCTGAAGTAGTCCGGTGCTGGAGTAGATTCACTCGTCAACTCACGAACAACGGCGTCATGATGAAATCCAGCTCACCGTCTGCCCCGGCATCTCCTCCATCGAACCCATTCATGGATCCGCCACCGCCGCTATGAAGAGCCGAAAATCAATTGGCGAGTACGGGTTTTCGAGCTTTGGGATTGTCCATACCCGCCAGCAACCGCCAAGAGTGTGGAGCCACTTATGAGTGAGGTGTCTGGACGTGAAACGTCAGTCCTGCGCCTCAGCCAAATTTAGTGAAAGCTCTTACAGCCTCCCCCGGGCATACCAGCGAAACCTTGATTGTCTCCCGAAGGTCCACCTGCCTTCGAAACCGCGAACGTGTACTGGAGTCCAGCTGGGGCGTGCGAGCCTGTTATCTCAGCTGCGCGCCCTCCGGCATTGTATGTGCTGCTCGGATGGAGCGGACCGGTTCCATCGACTTGGTAGCCACTAAATCCTGCCTGTCCAAAGACTGATTGAAGAAAAGTAAGGAGGCTATCCTTGAGACCGATCACACAAGACGGAACACACCGACTAGGTTGACCAAGCTGACGCAGGTCGGCGCTGTGAAGGTCCCGTCGGCCGAGTACTTGCAGGTGGTGATGAAGGTGGTCGGGTCCGTGACGCAGACGCTGTCGGCTGCTGACTTGAGGTCGCATGGCTTGCAGGTCGCCGAAGCTGGAGGAAAGCGATGAGTTTGACGATGCATTCGGGATTTTGGAAGCGGACCCACCATCGTCGCCGTAGTACGTTCCAGGGCACGAAACGACACAGGTCGCAGAGAAAGTATCGAGGTAGTACTGGACTCCTCCAGAGGAGGTGCACGAGAGCGCATTGCCCGCTCCGGATCCGACGCACGTCGCTGTCCCCGCGTCGCAGGCAT
>ERZ1463038.30-NODE-30-length-33347-cov-35.979334_pt1 | contig 33347 bp, 35 predicted proteins | sample MGYA00564479_ERZ1463038 | MGnify/ENA primary metagenome ERZ1463038 (study PRJEB39244, sample SAMEA3635134) | Helicobacter pylori | study: EMG produced TPA metagenomics assembly of PRJEB11511 data set (Assembly of a 5300-year-old Helicobacter pylori...
GGCAAATCCTGTTTGACCGTCCAGCCAGCGACGTCAGCCGCGACCTACTCGACACGCTCTATGCCAACGAATCTCTGCAGCCTGCACCGGTTCCAGATACACCCTTGAGCGTGCAGATTCCCCGATGCTGACGCGCGACAACCGCGACCCGGCCGCCGGGCCTCGTCTGCTGCTCAGCCTGCTGGCCATCGCCCTGCTGTGGCCGGGTATCCGGCTCAGCGAGTTGGACCTGAGCGTTCTGCTGGCGACCGACAGTCAGAGCGAGATAGGCCGCTTCGTCTCCGCGTTCTGGCCTCCCGCCCATGGCGAGGAGTTCATCCAGTTGCTGCTGCAAGCCACCCTGCAGACCCTGGCCATCGCCACGGCCGGCATGGCCCTGGCCCTGCTACTGGCAGTACCCGCCAGCCTGCTGGCCAGTCGCGCGCTGTCACTGTCCGCCGCCTCTCGTGGCGGGCACCCGAGCCGCTGGGCACAACTGCTGCGCTGGCCAGTACGCGGGCTGCTGATCTTCCTGCGTAGCGTGCCGGAAATCGTTTGGGCCCTGCTGTTCGTCCGTGCCGTCGGCCTCGGCCCGGCTGCTGGGGTACTGGCCATTGCCATCACCTACAGCGGCATGCTCGGCAAGGTCTACGCGGAAATATTCGAGTCGGTCGACCAGCGCCCGGCCCACGCCCTGATGCAGGCTGGCAGTGGTCGGCTGGCGGCCTTCTGCTACGGCATCCTGCCCAATGTCGCTGCAGAGCTGCTGTCGTACACGGTGTACCGCTGGGAATGCGCGATCCGCGCCTCGGTGGTAATGGGCTTCGTCGGCGCCGGCGGCCTGGGCCAGCAGATCGACCTGTCGATGCGCATGTTCGCCGGGGGCGAAGTGGCCAGCATGCTGCTGACCTTCTTCGTCCTGGTCATGCTCGCCGACCAACTCAGCCGCCTGCTGCGCTGGAGGCTGGCATGAATCGCCTGTTCAACCTGCTGCTGGTCCTCGGCATCGGCGCAGCAGTCATCGCCTCGTTCGCCTATCTGGGCATCGACTTCGGTGAGCTGGGCAGCACCCGCAGCCTGAACCAGATGGGCGCCTATGTGCAGCGTTTTCTCAGCCCGGACCTGAGCACTGGCCATCTGCAGGCCATCGGTTATGGCGCCCTGGAAACCCTGGCCATGTCCGCCCTCGGCACCCTGCTCGCCGCCGTGTTCGGTCTGCTGTTGGCACTGCCCGCCGCCGGCCGCTTTGGCTGGCCGCTGCAGAGCGCATCGCGCCTTGTGCTCAACGCCCTGCGCGCGATCCCGGAAATGGTGTGGGCGACGCTGATGGTACTGGCCGCTGGCCTCGGCCCGAATGCCGGCACCCTGGCCCTGGCCCTGCACACCACCGGTGTACTCGGCAGGCTGTTCGCTGAAGCCCTGGAAAACACTCCGCCAGAACCCGCCGAGGCTATCCGCCTGCAGGGCGGTAATCCGGTGTGGGCCTTCTGTTACGGCACACTGCCCAACCTGTTGCCACAACTGCTGGCCTACTGTTTGTACCGCTGGGAAAACAATATCCGCATGGCCAGCGTGCTCGGCTTCGTCGGCGCTGGCGGTTTGGGGCAGATGCTCTATGTCAGCCTCAGTCTGTTCCAGGAAGCCCAAGCCAGCACGGTGATCCTGGCCATGCTGTTGCTGGTATTCGCCGTCGATGCCCTGAGCGGCTGGAGCCGCCAGCGCTGGGTCAAGGCCTGATCGTGTCCACCGAACAGGTAAAATCATAAAAGTGACGATAAGACGCCGAATGGCCCTGAAAAACGCCATCCATAGCTCGCTCTCGACTACTAACGGCTGGCAGCTCCGGGTCGATTCCGGCACGGTGGTCGACGTTGAGGAGCGCAGGGTAATAAAAGTGTTGTTCAGTAGCATATAGACACCGTTATACAAGGCCGCTTTAAGCGGCCTTGTTGCTCCGGAGTGACTCTATCGCTACTTGATGAACGCTCTCATATCACCTGCCAGCCCGTCGATCGCGGCCTTGAAGTCATCCACGGTAATCGCCTGGCTTTCATTTTTCAGGGTTTTACCGAAAACTTTACGCACGACTTTCACCACTGGCGAACCCGTGGCGGCGTCGACAAAACTCGCCTCAATGTAAAGTTCACTGTTCTGATCGCGATGGCCGGAAGCAGCGCTGGCCGCCCCCACAACCGCCGCGACCGGAACCACTTCGTACCAGTGCATACCTTCGTTAGAGGCCGTTACACCCGTAATTGCCGCGTGCATGATCAAGGTTCGCGAACCGGGTGGTACAGCCTGCAGGCTGTTCACCACCCGGTACCTTTGTGAAAGAACGCCCTTGGCACTGCTGCTGGCATACGCCTGTATTTGCTTCAGCGTTTTCATGTCAACCAGATCCGTCGGCTTGGGTGCGGGGTACAACTCAAGTTCGTTGAACACCACCGTAGAGTACGCCCCGGGTTTAAAGTCGGGAGCCACCCAGCGCAGCACTTCCTTCCCGCTCGACGACGTCGTTTCCTGGAGTCCATCGTAATTCGGCAAAAAGCCTGAGAACTGCTCCTTTTCAGTCACTTTCGAGACACAACCACCCAGCAACAAGCTGCTCAGCGCAATGCCGACAAGCAATTTACGTGATGCTTTCATGTGCTTTGTACTCATGGGATTAATAGGGTATTTATTGTTGTCAGGCGTTAGAAACGCCACGTCATATTGCCGGTAACAGACTGAATCCAGGCGCTACTGAACTGGCCGGAAACGCGGTCACCTGACAGACGTTTGCTCTGGTCGACAGGCATATCGCCCATCCACACAAAATCCCAGCCGAGGTTAAGGTCGGTATCATGATCCACTGCATAAGTGACCCCGGCCCCCACATGCCATTGAGCACTCATAGGGACATTCAAGGTTCGATCACTGTTCGATACCGCCGAGGTATCGTAGGCGACACCGCCACTCCAAAGCAGTTTCGGTGTGGCTCGGTACTGTGTGCCCAGCGCTAATTGATAGGTGTCCTTATAAGGCGCATTAACGGTGGTTGACTGCCCACCCGCCCTGGACGTATCGACATCGATATAGATCTCGCCGAACTGTGACCAGTCCTGCCAGTTGACGGTCGCCAGCACGGCCCATTGCGCGTCGAGTTGCTGATAGAGGCTGAGCGTGACCGTTTGTGGGACCTGCACACCGAGCGTGGTGTCCGTACCATTCACGCGGTCCAGTAACAGGCCATTCCCTTGAACGTCTATACGGTCCTTGAAATCAAGATTGATCTTACTGGTATAAGCCAAACCAATCCGGGTGCCCGGCTTGGGTGCATAAATAACCCCCAGGTTAGCGCCGTACCCCCATGTACTGTCCTCATATTTGTACTGCCCGTCAGCACGATCCGTTAATCCAAAAGGAGACCGATTGATCGCCGCCTGAGCTTGCAACATGCCGTACATGGCCTTTATGCCAACGCCCACTGACCACTCGTCATTGAACCGATAGGCCACACTGGGTACAAATGACAAACCACCAATACTTCCATATTGACTGAAGTAGCGACCGTACCAGTCATTCTTATAACTGAGCGCCAGACCGAAGTCGCCATACGTGCCAAAGCCGACACTCCAGTGTTCATCCAGTTTATGGCTTATAAAGAAGCTGGCACCCGGTGTCGGTTCAATAACATCGCCGCTGCCACTGCCAGCCACGTTAGTGTCCCCGTCAGCATCAAACTTCACATTGCCGTAAATAAGTTGAGCACCGGCCGCGATCTGGGTGCCCTCCAGATAACTGAGGCCTGCCGGGTTACTCGCAATGGTAGACGGCCCTTGCGCACGCGCCGCGGCACCCGCATTGACCAGACCGGTATTATCGCTACCGATCTCATAAAGCATGATGCCTCCTGCCAGCGCCTGTTGGCTGTAACAGAGCGTCAGCAGAGTAAACGCGGAGACCGGCAGCGTACCTGTTTTTGACGGCATAAGAACTCCAGGATCAAGTAGGCGCACACCGCCTACCCGATCGATTTCTGAGTGAGTTACTTACCTGACTGGCTCAACATCGCGTGCTGGATTTGCTCCTTCACTGCATCCAGGTTAAAGCTGGCACCCTTTTGCATTGGAGGAAACTCAATCGCAGTCGCCGCCACCTTGGCGACTTCTTTTTGCACGAACTGAAAGCGCCAAAATTCGTAGAGGAACCAGTTCATGTACTGGTATGAGCCTTGAGCGCCTTTGGTAAAGCCCGTGCGCTCGAAGGGATCAAGGCGCAGGTTGGTGAGAACCGGCATGTCCAACTTCACGGTACTGCCGATCCAGCCATCGGGTTGATCAGTGAAGCGGTATTTGAAATCGTCGATACGCACGGCGGAGAGCGTGCCTTCGGTGAAATAGAAGACTTCGTGGCGCGTCGACGGTCCCTTGCCCATGATCATGTCGGTCTGATTGTAGCCATCAAGGTGCACCTTGTAGCTTTGACTGCCGACTTGTTTACCCTTCAGTAACTCTTCGACGATGTTCGGATTACCCGCCGCAGCGACAAACGTCGGGAACCAGTCCATCCCTGACATGATCCCGTTCTCGACCTTACCGGCCGGAACTTTCCCTGGCCAGCGCAGAATGGCCGGGACACGGAAGCCACCTTCCAGCGCCGTCCCCTTCCCGCCAGCAAATGGCGTCTGACCACCGTCCGGCCACGTAAAGTTCTCGGCACCGTTATCGGTGGTGAATACAACGATGGTGTTATCGTCGAGGCCCATGTCCTTGAGCTTCTTCAGGACATCGCCAACGATGTCATCCAGCTGGGCCATCCCGGCCTCTTGGATAGTCCAGTCGTTGTCCGCGTTACGCATCCCTTCATATTTGGGCGACAGGTGCGTGGTGACGTGCATACGTGTAGGGTTGAGCCAGAGGAAGAACGGCTTGTCATCCTTCTTGGCCTTATCAATGAAGCTCAAGGCAACGTCGCGAATCTCCTCGTCGACCGTTCTCATTCTCTCCGGATAGAGTGTGCCGGCATCTTCGACTTTCTGCTTGCCCACTTTGCCCCAACGCGGCATCACCGTAGGGTCATCAGTGTCGGTTGCCCAGCTGTGCACCATGTTACGCGGGCCGACCGTATCTTTAAGCGCCTGTGGATAGTTTGGGTGGGCCGGATCTTCCATCGCGTCAAGGTGATAGAGGTAGCCAAAGAACTCGTCAAAGCCGTGAACCGTTGGCAGGAACTCGTTCAAGTCACCCAAATGGTTTTTGCCAAACTGCCCCGTGGAATAGCCCATCGACTTAAGCGTTGTCGCAAGGGTCAATGCCTGATCGGGAATACCAATCGGTGAACCGGCCTGGCCTACGGTGGTCATGCCCGTGCGGATGGGTAACTCACCGGTGATGAAGTTGGCCCGGCCAGCGGTGCAACTCGCCTCGGCGTAATAATCGGTAAACCGCATGCCCTGGGCCGCCAGACTGTCGAGGTTCGGTGTTTTACCCGCCATCATGCCTTGATGATAGGCGCCAATATTAAACCAGCCGACATCATCGGCCATGATGACAACAATGTTGGGTTTATCGGACGCGGCCTGCACGTGCAGGGGCATGGCAGTAAGCAGAAGTGTTGTTACTGTCAGCGCCAAAAAATCGATTATTTTTGTCACGGTCAGTTCCTCAGTACTCTTATGAAAGTCTCAGGACTAGCCTACAACGTGAAAATTCGGGATACACACAGTAGCTGAATTTAATCCTAGGCGAGAATACTCAGATAGCCACTTTCTTTTTTATCGCTCGCCCTGGAACGGCTGCCAACTTCCAGGCCTGCAATATGCTCGCAAAACCCTCTATCGCGCAGGTTCGTTACCGACACTCTTTCGTCGGCCCTCACAGAGATTCATAACGTTTAGACATAATAATTATTCAGTTTCACTATGAACACGAACCCCCGCGCCCGCAGATAAACAGGAATGAATATCGAAAACCGCCGAACACGTTAGTGTAAATACTGTGAGAAAACACAGAATGAATATTTGACAGACCTCTATCCTGCGTCAAAGCTGCAACAGCATTGGACAATGTTCTATCAGGACAACGGAATGCCGAAACATAAAAATAAATCAGCGCACTCCACATCGGGTTTACGACGCACTTTCATGACGCCCTCTCTGCGTATCGTTTTAGCGATCCTGTTACCCCTGGCAATTTTTAGTAGTTGGCTGTTCTTCCAACACAGTAAGCCCGCACCTTTGATCTATTCACCCGCCATCACATCAGCACCGCCGTCTCTGCCCCCCCCCGCGCCAGCAGCAAAAATGGTCGACGAGCAGCAATGCCAGAGTTGCCACAGTGCGCAGGTAAAAGATTGGCAAGGCTCCCATCACCAGTTGGCCATGCAACCGGCTAACGCTGAAACGGTCCTCGCCAATTTCAGTGACGTCACGTTCAAAAACAAGAGAGAGACCACCCGCTTCTCTCATAAAAATGACGGCTTCTGGGTCAATACTCCTGGCGCAGACGGTAAACCCGCTGATTTCAAAGTCGCTTACACCTTCGGCGTCGCCCCCTTGCAGCAGTATTTGATAGAGACACCCGGCGGGCGGTTGCAAGCGTTGGGGGTGGCCTGGGATACCGAGAAACATCGCTGGTTTCATCTCTATCCAGGCCAAGGTGTGAACTTCAAGAATCCCTTGCACTGGAGCAAGCCGAGCCAGAACGCCAACTTCATGTGTGTCGAATGCCATACCACTGGCTTCAAACGCAATTTCGACGCCGTGAGCAATAGTTTTGCCAGCCAGTGGAACAGTCTGGGAGTCGGCTGTCAGGCCTGCCATGGTCCGGCCTCCAATCATTTAGCGTGGGCGACAAAGCCCAATGACCTGACGCATGCCGGCTTTGTCGTCGACCTCAAAGACAAAGACGCCACCACCGAGATCGAGACCTGCGCCCGGTGCCATGCTCGTCGCGCACCGCTGGACGACGGTTATCAGGTCGGCAAACGGTTGATGGATGATTACCTGCCCAGCCTGCTGACGCCCGAACTCTATACGGTGGACGGCAAGATCAAGGATGAAGTGTTCGAATACGGTTCTTTCCTGCAAAGCAAAATGTTCGACAAGGGCGTGCGCTGCAGTAATTGCCACAACCCTCATAGCACCGCACTCAAGGCCCCAGGCAACGGTGTGTGCGTGCAATGCCACAACACAGCAGGCAAAACCTCCGTCGAGCGTGTCAATGGCAAGGGCCTGCAAGCGAAGAACTACGACTCTCCCGAGCACCATCGGCATCAGGTTGGAAAGCCAGGCTCGCAATGTGTCGATTGCCACATGCCTGGCAAGCGGTACATGGGCAATGACTTTCGCCACGACCACAGTTTCAGTATCCCCAACCCCCTGCGCGCACAGACGCTCGGTACGCCGGATGCCTGTTTGAGCTGCCACCAAAGCGTGGCGGGCAACAAAATTATTGAGCAATTCAAGCTCTGGACCGGCGACCGGCCTGACCAGGCATCGCGCTACGACGAAAGCCTCTCGCTGATTCGCGGTGGTCAGGTCGGTGCAGCACAGGCGTTGTACGAGCAGCTGCAACGTAGCAATCTGCCCGCCATCCAACGTGCAACACTACTCGCCGAGCTGCCCGCCTACCCCAGCGCACAAGCGCTGAGGCTGGTCACCAAGGATCTGAACAATCCGGCACCGCATGTGCGCGAAAGTGCCATTCGCGCGGTCAGCGCCCTTATGCCCGAGGCGCAACGTCTGGCGTTGCTATCACCGCGGCTCGATGACCCGGTCCGCGCCGTACGAATCGCCGCCGCCCGTGCTCTGCCAGGCGCTGCGAATGGCGGATTGGGGGCATCGCAGCCAAGCTGGAATACAGCCATCGGCGAGTACGAGGCTGTGCAGTTGAGCCTGATGGAACGCGCCGAAGCCAACCTCAACCTGGCGATGCTCTACCAGGCCAGTGGCCGCAATGCAGATGTCGAACCCCGCCTGCGTGCAGCCTTGCAACGTGACCCGGATTTCTTTCCGGCGCTGGTCACGCTGGTCGAGTGGCTGGAATCAAATGCTCGCGGCAAAGAAGCTCGGCAGTTGCTGGACGACGGCCTGCGCGAACACCCTGACGTCGCCTTGCTACACCAGGCCCAAGGCCTGGCAATGATTCGCGCGGGACAGCGGGTGCAGGCCATCCCCGCGTTACGCAGGGCTGCCCGACTCGAACCGCAAAACGCTCAGTATGGCTACGTGCTGGCAGTGGCCTTGTACGAAAACGGCCAGGTCGATGAAGCCTGCTCACAACTGGAACAGATGCTCGAACACCAGCCAGCCAACCGCGATGCCAGGCTGTTGCTGATCCAGTACGATCTGAAGAACGGTCATGAGCCAAAGGCGCGAAAGTTGATAGACGCATGGACGCACATCAACCCTGAAGACCCTGCCCTTAAATGATTCCTTTCCGCCACTTAAATGCCCTTTTCTTTATGCCAGCCAGCATGAAGCGGATCGCCGGAAATGCTGCCCAAAACCACAGTTTTTGGACCGCCCATCTAAGTATTATGATCGACCTACAATACGTGATATTGTTTTGACATCACGCTGTATGCAAGATCGGTGATCCTGGCGAGGTGCGCCAGGTAAAGAGATAAGAAGTTAATGTGGTTTCCAAGAAGTAAAACCACAGCGCGCGGTTTGGTGGGTGTTGAAACAGGTCCAAATGGAATAGCTCTAGCCCACGTACAGAGAAGCCAAGGCGAAGCTCCACGCCTGCTCCACTGCAACTTCCGCGCAGCCACGCCCGAACAACACCCCACCGTATTGAAAAATATGGTCGACGAATCAGGCCTTGGCGGCTTGCCGGTCAACCTTGTGTTGCACCCCGCTGCCTACCAGATGCTGCTTCTCGACAGCCCCTATGTCCCCGCTGAAGACTTGGGCGCCGCCATGCGCTGGCGCATCAAGGACCTTATCAGTGAGCCCCTTGAAGATGTCGTCGTTGACGCATTTGCTCTTCCCGAAGATGCCTACCGTGGCCGCTCGCGCAGGGCCTACTGCGCAGTGCTCAATAAAGCGCGCATGCAGGACTGGGCCAAGCTGATCAAGCACGCCGGTCTCCATCTGGTCAGCATCGACGTTACCGAAATGGCATTTCGCAATCTTGGTCTGGGCCGGTGCCGACAATCTGAACATCGCACTGCTGCGCTTGCGTTCCAGCGAGGGCTTGATCTGCGTGCAGCATGGCGCGGATCTGTACATGGCGCGCGTCATTGAGCATCGACTGGAACAGGCTGGCCAGGATTTTTCTTCAGCCACCCTGGAGATCCAGCGTTCCCTTGACTATTTCGAGAGCCAGTTAGGCAAGGGGCACATCAATCGCCTGCTGTTACTGCCCATGAAGCGCGATGGCGAAGCCGCACTGCAAGCGCTGGGTAATGGACTGACCGTCAAACTGCAGGCCCTCGACCTGCGCGAATTGTTCAGCGGGCAACCCGCCGCTGAACTGGACGAACAGATGCAGGCTCTCTGCATGGCAGCCGTCGGCGCAGCTCTGCGCCAGACGGCTTCCTGATGCAGAACCTCAACCTTTATCAGGTAGAAAAAAACGCGCACCACGGACCGCAGAAACTCCAGCTACTGGGCTGCCTCGCGGTGCAGGTGCTGGACGGGGCATTCGATCCGACCGGGGCCCGCTGGATGGTGATGTACAACATCGGTGCCGAGTCCGGTGGCAACCCGGTTGTCGGGAGTAATCTCTGGGCACCGGCCAATCCAGGTGTGATAACCCCAACAGGCAGTACTTTCAGTACTGCTTCCAGGCGCACCGGCTGGAGAAAGCATTATCGCGGTGGGCAACCTGCCCGCCACCGGTTTTCGCTTTGCCTATGCGTCGCCGCAGCAGCGTGTGTATCTGGCCCAGACGGTCGTGGGCTTTCGCTGCCAAAATGGCCAACTGCTTCGATATACCTATAACCAACTGCTTTCTACACTGCCCGCCGCCCCGCCGCCCGGTTCCAACCCTGAGCCGTTGGCTTTGAATGTCGATTGTGGGCAAACACGCTTTACCTACCAGGCCGGCAGCACCGCGCGCGCCGGTTTGCTGTCCCTGATGCTGCATACCACCCTCGACGGCGAAAGCTTTCAACTCTTGCAACAGGTCCACATCGACAATGCGCCCTGATCCCCGCTGGCCCCATCGCGCCCAGGTTTTTGGCCTGGTTGCAGCGATGTTCCTACTCATCGTGGTCGCCCTGGTGGTGATCGCCATGGCACGCCTGTCCGTCGCGCAACACGGCACTCTTGCCGCTGGCCGATGATTACCCGTTTATCGCGGCCATTCGTCAAGGTTTCAGCGCTGCAACACTGACCGATACCGATGGTGCCTGTTTTGGCGATGGCAACAGTTGTTCAGCGTACAGCTATGACTTTAGCGACAGCCCCGGCAGCGAAGTTCGTCTGGGACGCTTGCGTCTGGACAATGCCCATGGCTCTGAGTTGCAGGCATTGGATCTGCCCTTGCGCATCGAGACGTGGCAGAACCTTGCGGGCGGCAGCTTTCGGGTCGAAGGCCTGGATACCTGCACCACGGCAGCCGTTTTGCAAACGCCCGCGCTGAGTAGCTACACCGGGCAACTCAGCCAACAGGTCTATGGCAATGACAAGGTTACGTTGATCGCACCCAGCGCAGGATTGGGGCTGTTGCGCTTGCAGCCTCCCGGGATCAACGGATCGGTACTCGGTGGATTACCGGCAACACCGTCCTGGCTTTTCTACGACTGGAATGGCAAGGGCCGTGAAGCTGCAACGGGGCTGGCCAGATTCGGCATCTATCGAGGCTCATCGCCAATGATTTTTCGCCGCGAAGTGTATCGCTAGCGACCTGCTACTCACGGGCGCTGGCGACTCACATCGACAAAGCGCTTAAAGCTTTGTTGTATCGACTGGTGCTCGCCACTCAGGCCGCTTGAACGCTGTCTCCGCTCCGGAGATGGAGACAGCGATACGATTCAGCACGTGCTCGGCGGTGTATTTCTTGGTGGTCGTGTTGAGGGCGATGAGGACAAGGCCAATCACCAGCACCGCATGAGGGATTTTTTTGATCTCTGTGTTTTCCAGGTAATACAAAAACCCACAGGCAGCGACAGACCCCAGGAGAGCCCCGGCAATCGCCTCCTGCAGCGGATGGATATAGGGTGCCACGCAGTTGATACTGAACCACCACGCGATCAATAACCCTAAACCAGCTCCTGGCCAGCGAAGACGAGGATTGATCTGTCGCGCAAGCAGGCTCATCGCCACGGGTAGCACCAGGCTAGTATTCGTGGCATGACCGCTGATGACCGCAATGTTCAGGCTTTCAAGGCCTATGCCCCATCCTTTGAAGAGGATTTTGCTCGCCCCGACAATCGCGTACACAAACAGCAGTAATGCGCCCCATAACAGCGCCGACTGTCTGGACCTGGAAAACCAAAGCCAGGCACCGATGACCACTGCCGCCGGAAGCATGACCGTGATTCCGCCGTACTGAGTGATGTCTGCCAACCTCATATCGCGTGCAACCTTTATAGACGTGTTTCACATAGACATGCATAAAACCAGAATTTGCTCTGCGGCCACTAGAAATATCTGTGTAAACGATAGCAGCACGTGCGTGTTTGTCCGGGGCAATGGGCTCACAAAAAAACGCCCCGTTCTTCATCCAAAGAACGGGGCGTTTCTGGTGCAACGGCTGGCTCAACTCAAGGTGCGTAAGTCAGCAGCAGCTCACTGGGCGCCTGAAAATCCAGCGACATCATCACGCTCAGCGCGGTAATGGTGAAGATCGAGAAGACGAACAGCTTGCGCGCCCAGACCCGGTCATCCACTGCCTTGTAACCGCTCCAGGCCATGTACAACCAGTACATGCCCATGATGGCCGCGACGGCCAGGTAACTAAGACCGGCGTAACCCCCCACGGTCAACATCAAGGTGGCCAGCAGGAATGCCAGGGTGTAGATCAGGATATGACGCTTGGCGACGACGATGCCACGCTTCACCGGCAAGACCGGAATCGACGCAGCGAGGTAATCGTTGAAGCGAAAGATCGCGATGGCGTACGAGTGCGGCATCTGCCACAAACTGAACATCACCAACAGGGTCAGTGCCGCCAAGTCGAAGCTGTTACTCACCGCGACGTAACCGATCACGGGCGGCATTGCCCCGGACAAGCTGCCGACCAGTGTGCCGTGCACCGATTTGCGTTTCAGGTACAGGCTATAGAAGCCGACGTAAATCACAAAACCGATCACCGCGAACAACGCCGCCAGCGGGTTGGCCTTGGTATACAGCAAGCCCACCCCGGCGATGCCAAGCACGCTGGCGAAGATCAGGGCCAGTCTCAATGAAACCAGACCCTGCACCAGTACCCGATTCCTGGTGCGCTCCATCTTCACGTCGATGTCGCGGTCGATGCAGTTGTTGAACACGCACCCGGATGCCACCACTAACGAAGTGCCGATGACAGCAGCCAGGAACAGGCCAAAGTCGACATGCCCTTTGGACGCCAGGAAAAAGCCACCTGCCACCGAAAGCACATTACCGAAAATGATCCCCGGCTTGGTGATTTGGATAAAGTGCTTCAGCGACATGGGGAGATCCTCAGTGCGCCATCATGTTCGTGTGGACGTTGTACATAATCCACAACGACAGGCCGACCACGATCGCAATGATCAGGGCGGTAAAGGCGAAGGCGATGATGTTCCAGCGCTGTTCGGACGACCTGTTCATGTGCAGGAAGAACACCAGGTGCACGAATATCTGCACCACAGCGAAGGCCACGACAATGGCCAGGGTCATCGTCTTGGGGAACACCGGGTGCATCAAAAGACCGAAAGGGATCACCGTCAGAATCACGGAGAGGAAAAACCCGACGGCGTAGGACTTCAGGCTGCCATGGTCGGCACCGCCATGGCTGATATGTGCGTTAGCCATTTACAGCGCTCCCATCAGATAGACAACGGTGAACACGCAGATCCAGACCACGTCCAGGAAGTGCCAGAACAGACTCAGGCAGCTCAGACGCGTGTTGTTGGTTGCGGTCAGACCTTTCTTCTTGATCTGGAACATCAGCACCGCCATCCAGATCAGACCGGATGTCACGTGCAGGCCGTGAGTACCGACCAGCGTGAAGAAGCCTGACAGGAAGGCGCTGCGATCAGGGCCAAAGCCCTCGGCGATCAGGTGATGGAATTCATTGATTTCCATGCCGATGAACGCGAGGCCCAGCAAGAACGTTACCGCCAACCAGGCGATAACCCCGTTCTTGTTGCCCTTGTGCATCGCCAGCATGGCGAAGCCGTAGGTGATACTGCTGAACAGCAGGCAGAAGGTTTCTACCAGCACGTAAGGCAGTTCGAAGATGTCTTTGCCCGACGGGCCACCTGCGACGTTGTTACTGAGCACCGAGTATGCGGCGAAGATCGTCGCGAACAGGATGCAGTCAGTCATCAGGTAGATCCAGAAACCGAACACGGTCATGGACCCGGCATCCTCGTGCCCATGCTCCTCAGCATGGGCAATCTGAGTTTCTAATACTAAGTTCGACATGGTTTAAGCCTGCTTAGCCAAAGTTTGAAGGCGTGCATTTTCGATTCGCGCCACTTCTTCGGCGGGAACGTAGTAGTCGATGTAATCGTCGTTACTGCGCATGATGAAGGTGGCTACCATGCCGACCAGACCGACGGCGGCCAGCCACCAGATGTGCCAGATCAACGCGAAGCCAAAGACCAGACTGCCAAAGCTGATATACACGCCAACACCGGTGTTGCGCGGCATGTGGATCTTCTTGTAATCGGCTGCTTTTTTGCTCTGTACACCGCGTTCCTTGGTCTCCCAGTGGGCGTCCAGGTCATTGACGTGCGGTTGCTCGGCGAAGTTGTAGAACGGCGGCGGCGAAGAGGTCGACCATTCCAGCGTGCGGGCATCCCACGGGTCACCTGTGAGGTCACGGTTTTTCTCGCGATCACGGATGCTGACCACCAGTTGCGCGATCTGGAAGATGATGCCGACCATGATGACCAGCGCACCACAGAACGCAGCGATCAGCCACGGTGTCCATGCCGGGTTGTCGTAGTGGTTCAGACGACGGGTCATGCCCATGAAGCCGAGCACGTACAGCGGCATGAATGCCAGGTAGAAACCGACGATCCAGCACCAGAACGCATACTTGCCCAGACGCTCGTTCAACGTGAAGCCGAACGCTTTCGGGAACCAGTAGGCGAAGCCCGCCAGGTAACCGAACACCGCACCGCCGATGATCACGTTATGGAAGTGCGCGATCAGGAACAGGCTGTTGTGCAGCACGAAGTCAGCACCCGGAACCGCCAGCAGTACGCCGGTCATGCCGCCGATGCTGAAGGTCACGATAAAGCCCAGGGTCCAGAGGATCGGCGTGGTGAATTGAATTCGCCCGCGGAACATGGTGAACAGCCAGGTAAAAATCTTCACTCCCGTGGGCACGGAGATAATGATCGTCATGATGCCAAAGAAGGCGTTGACGTTGGCCCCCGAGCCCATGGTGAAGAAGTGGTGCAGCCAGACAACGAAGGACAACACGGTAATGGCGATGGTCGCGTAGACCAGCGAGGTGTAACCGAACAGGCGCTTTTTGGAGAACGTCGAGGTCACTTCCGAGAATATGCCGAAGGCCGGCAGGATCAGGATGTACACCTCGGGATGGCCCCAGGCCCAGATGAGGTTGACGTACATCATCGGGTTGCCACCAAGCTCGTTGGTGAAGAAGTGCATGCCCAGGTAACGGTCCAGCGTCAGCAGAATCAAGGTCGCGGTGAGGATCGGGAACGACGCCACGATCAAGATCGCGGTGCACAGGCAGTTCCAGGTAAACACCGGCATTTTCATCAACGTCATGCCAGGGGTGCGCATTTTCAGGATGGTGACAACGAAGTTCACCCCCGTCAGCAACGTACCCAATCCTGACAACTGCAATGCCCAAATGTAGTAATCGACCCCGACACCTGGGCTATACGCCAGGCCGGAGAGCGGCGGATAAGCAACCCAACCGGTACGGGCAAACTCGCCGAGCCCCAAGGACAGGTTGACCAGTACCGCGCCGACCACGAACAACCAGAAGCTCAACGAGTTGAGGAACGGGAAGGCAACGTCGCGAGCGCCGATCTGCAGCGGTACGACGATGTTCATCAGGCCGACCACAAAAGGCATCGCCATGAAGAAGATCATGATCACGCCGTGAGCGGTGAATATCTGGTCGTAATGTTCCGGAGGCAAGTAGCCTTCGGAACCCGCGCTGGCGAGGGCCAGCTGCGAGCGCATCATGATCGCATCGGCGAAGCCGCGCAGGAGCATGACCAGCGCAACGATGATGTACATCACACCGATTTTCTTGTGGTCGACCGAGGTCAGCCATTCAGTCCACAGGTAGGACCACTTGCGGTGATAGGAGATTGCAGCAACCAATCCCGCACCCACCAGCATGATGATAACCAGCGTCACCATTACGATCGGTACATGGAAGGGAATGGCTTCCAGCGTTAATTTACCGAACATCTCTTACTCCTCTGCGCCGGCAGCCGAATGCATTTTCATGTCCATGCCCGTCATTTCTGGTGCATCGTCCGCCTTGTGGTGCATCCCCTTGGCCTTGTTCATCCCTTCATATTTATCAATGATGGTCTGGAACAGGTTGGGCTGAACGCTGGCGAAGTACTCAACAGGGTTTTTCACGCTAGGCTTGGCCAACTGATTGAATTCAGCGATTTCAAGCGGGTGTGGTGCTTTTTTGGCTGCTGCGACCCAAGCATCGAAGTCCGCTTGCGACGTGGCATAGGCCTTGAATTTCTGGTCCGAGAAGCCTTCGCCGCTCAAGTTGGCCGCCATGCCGTCGTACACATGCTCTTCGTTGGAGATCAAGTGCAGCTTGGTTTCCATACCGGCCATGGCATAGATCTGACCGCCAAGGCCCGGGATGAAGAACGAGTTCATGGTGGAGTCGGATGTGATCCTGAAGTTAACCGGGACATTGGCCGGGAACTTGATCTCATTGACCGTGGCGATACCCAGTTCCGGGTAGATGAACAACCACTTCCAGTCCATTGCGACGACTTCAATGACCACCGGTTTGACGTTGGAGTCCAACGGTTTGTAGGGGTCAAGTTCGTGACTCGATTTCCAGATCAGGATACCCAGCGCGATCACGATCAAGGTTGGAACGCCCCACACCACGGCTTCAATCTTGCCGGAGTGAGCCCAGTTCGGCGCGTAGGTCGCCTTGGTGTTCGAAGCGCGGTATTTCCAGGCGAAGGCGAACGTCATGATGATCACCGGAACAACCACCAGCAGCATCAGCAGCGTCGCGGTGATGATCAGATTTTTCTCGTCGATGCCTATCTGCCCTTTTGGATCGAGCAGGGCCATGTTGCAACCACCCAGCGCAAGCATGCTCAAAAGGGCCAACGAGCCAAACAATCTGGGGTACCTTTTTCTACTCATCTCACGACCTCTAAAGCTGCGCACGCAATGCACATAGGTTTCGACCGCCAACACTTCACCCTGCCAGGTGTTGGCATGTTTTTTTGATTGAATAAGGGCCTGCCAGAAAAGCTCGAGAGCTGGGCGGCAAATCCAGAATTGTCTGTGGTTTCTTATTGAACTGGTGTGGCAACGGCCTGGTTAGCAGACCAATTCCATTTGGTGCGGATTTTTTGAAAGGGTGTCAGTCCCTGAAATCGTATCGGCGTGATCTACATAGAGTGCGTAGAGACGCTTTCGACCTCGTTTCTTGTCAATTGCAAAGCGGTGCTGACTGATAAGTGTTAGCGATTGTAGATATGTAACCATTTGTTGACTATGACTTATTCTGCAACAGTTATTCTCATATTCAGCAATTATCAGCCAGCAAGGACATTATCGGGGCTGAAAAAAAGCCCTACTTTCCGTAGGAAAACAGGGCTTTTGCGGTGTCCAACTGAATTCAGCGGGCGGTGCGACGATTACGCATGATCCCCAGCGGTACCAATATCACTGTCAGAACGAAGGCAGCCAAAGCCCACTGCGCCAGCGACAAACCGAGGATAGGTGGGTACGGCGTGGTGCAGAAGCCATCGACCTGGAAGCCCAACGGGAACCAGGACGCCAGCGGCAGACCGTCGACGATAGGCTGCAATACATCCAGACCGCAGCTCTCGTTCGGATTCGCCAGGATGTAGACATGACGGCCGGCAGCGACGATGCCGCCAATCGCACTGAGCACGGTCAGCCCCTCGAACACCGTAGTACTGCGTCTGCCCGGCATCGCGGCACCAATGAAGGCGAAGATGGCGATAAACAGCAAGGCATAACGCTGAAGAATGCACAGCGGGCATGGCGCCTCGTCCAATACCACTTGCATGTAAAGCGCGCCTCCGATCAACGTGAGGCAGATCACCCCGAGCAAGACCAGAAAGCGCTTTTCGCGTCTTAGGTACATCGTGCTGTCGCTCATTCCCTTACCTTTTGAAATGGTGTGACCCGGAGTGTAAATGCACAACGGTCTGATCGCCCGCGATAATCGTGGGCAGAGGTTACCAACTCAAGTGAAAAACCGCTGTACGGAACAATTCAGGCGCCCGATGGCGATGGATCTGACACACCGCGTCAAACCCTTCGCGAACGCTGACTACCTATCCTGTCTTGTCACATTGCTTACAAAAACAGCTGCCGACCTCATGATCACTCAGATGCTTCATTCTTACCCAAGCATTGAGTAATCAAGCGACAAGCTCAATGCATGTGTTTTTTGGGTTTTCAAACAAAATCATCCCGATAAGTCAGTTGTCTATTCGGTGATCTTTCGTTCTGTATAAAGGATAATAACTGAATCCAAGGCATCGAGAATAGTCCGACTATTTTGGGTCTCGAGTGCGGCATCCAGGACCTTCATGTACCCGACCAATTCCATGTGCTTATTCTTGGCGAACCCAGGCTGGACTTCTTGATCCTCAAACCGCAAAACATAGGTACTGCAGTACTCTTTTATGAAAAAGCAAACTGAAGCTTGATCAGGCCGCAGATAAATAATTTCCTCACATTGGTTCATCGCAAGCTTGAATGAATCAGTTCCTGAGTGGGAATTAGAGAATAGCTGAAAAACTTCATTGAAATTCATATTAATATCTCGCATCCTTGACGATTGTTCTGAAGAGTATCTTAGCAGGGGCAGACCATGTTCACATTGAACACTCTGATTCTAATCATTATTTGAGGAGCATCGAAAATAGCCACTTCTTTCAGCTGTTTGTGTATCACTAAACATTAAGCACTCTGTTATCAACATTTTAGAGTTAGCCCTCATTGAATAACTGGTCAGTTTCTCGGCTTTTTAGAGGTTGTTCTCCACATTGTAGGCGAGCCTTTTCTATAGGCACCATCACATGCCATCGTGCCCCCCGTACCTTTCACCGCATGTTCTGATCCATTTCCATCAGGATGCATCGCTGCGGGTTTATTTACGCTTACTTGCGTACTCCGCATCGGGTATCTCTTTCTGGAACTCAACTACTTAGTCCGTGGAACTTGGATATCTCACCAGAACTTGAAGTCATATTCAGAGTTTTTTTCCTAGGCTAACGCGTTCACCAAATAGTTTCAATGGGTACATGCTTCCTCCAAAAAATGCTTTGAACACTTGATTGTTAACGCCTCAACGCTGACCGCCTTCAATTGAAGCCTGAATGGAAACTATCGATGAATGTGACGACTGAAATATGCGTTGTTAAGTGTGGTAATGTAGGACGCTTCACGGGCGATGTCGTAATAATTAAGCATTCAGGTTTTCAGGTCAAGAAGTTTTATGAGACCCGCGGCTTTAATATAATGTTACAGATTTTAATTTGTGAGCACCTTCATGACCGAAAAACCTCGTTATCAATAGATACAGCCGTTTTTTTTGCGGAATGAACGCGGGGATGTTTGTATTGTTAGTCGGTAGGTTTCAAAACGGTTTCCAGTTCATTGTTCCGCCCTTTGTCCTGTGGTAACAATAGAATCGTTGCCAGCATGGCCAGAACGTAAATAGATGCCAACAGTGCAATCGCGGCGGAAAAGGAATAGCTGTAGGCAATCGCGCCGACTATCAAAGGACCGAAGCCTCCCACACCGCGTCCTATATTGAAGAGTACATTCTGAGCGGTCGCTCTTGCTTGGGGAGGATAGAGTTCAGAAATCAAAGCTCCGTAACCACCGATCATTCCATTCACAAACACACCCATGACTGCTCCGGTGAGCAGCATGCTCAAGGGATCCTCTAGGCGGGCATAAAAGAGAACCATGACTGCCGCGCCGGCTTGGTACACAAGAAAGATTCGCCACCGGCCATATTTGTCGGCTAGTTGACCAAAGATCCAAATGCCAATTGCCATGCCTGCAACGGTCACTGCCGTCCAGGTCCCGGACTGCATCAAAGAGAAGCCGAACCGTTCGGAGAGGTAACTTGGCATCCAGATCATGAGCCCGTAGTAACCGAAATTCTGCACTGAAGTCAGTACTGTTACTCCAATGCTTGCCTTCAGGGTGTGGCGGTCTTTGATTAACTCTCCAAATCGACGAGCGAAAGATAATGGCTCCTTTGCAGAACGTATGAACTCTTCCGGTTCCCCCATGGCATGACGAATTACAAGCGATACCAGCGCCGGCGCCAAACCCACCAGGAACATTCCTCGCCAGCCTATATGAGGAAGAAGAACGGGCGTTATCAGAGCAGCCGCCAAAACACCGGCCTGCCAGCCCAACGCTACATATGAAGAGGCGCGATTGCGTTTACTGGCAGGCCAGGTTTCAGCAATAAGCGCCATTCCGATGCCAAACTCGCCCCCCAGGCCGAAGCCCGCAAGGGTGCGGTAGATCAGAAGGTCCCAATATCCCTGAGCAACGGCACACAACCCAGTGAATATAGAAAACGTCAGGATGCACAAACTCAGAACCCTGATTCGACCAAAACGGTCGCTCAACTGACCGAAGAATAGCCCCCCAGCCACAGCCCCCAGTAAAGTCCAAGTCACAAGCGAGCCTGCCTGAGAGATGTTCAACTGCAGGGAGAGACTGATTGCGGGCAGCATGAATCCAAGGATCAATAGGTCAAACCCGTCCATCGCATAGCCGCTAACGCTGGCTATCAAAGCTTTAACGGGGGATTCGGCGGATTGAATTTTTTTGGGTAGCTGTGGATCTTTCACGGTTTGTTCTCCAAACAAGCTGTCGGCATCTGAATAGTTATGACGTGGACGTCGGCGCGTATGAGGCAGCGCGTTTATTTCTGTCTAATTTTTGATACAGGCGGGACCGCCCCCCCCTCATGCACTGGTGAGCATCGCTGACGTCGCTCCTGTGTTGCGTAAGCGAAGAACAATAGAGGGTGAAAGTCATGCTCGCTTAGCTAGCGAACCCATTGCCTATAGAATCTTCGTGGTACACGCTCAAGGCGGATCGCCTCAAGACGGACCTTGCTTTAAAATTACCTGATAGGCCGGATGTCTAAATATTGATACAGTGGGTAAGTCGAAACCGGCATACCATTTCGCTGGATGTGGCCGCGGGGCAAAGCATCATGTCTATTAACCACACTGATTGGTGTCTTCAGGAAGCCGCGCAAGTGAGTCAAATTGATTACATAGCAATAGGCGAACGTCTCAGGGCTTATCGAATAGGTCGGCAACTGAATGCGGACCAGATCGCGGAAAAGCTGCAAATTTCGCGTGCCGCCGTCTACAGATTAGAGCTTGGAAAAATTTTCAAACTGGAAACCCTAGAGAGACTAGCGGTGCTTTTGGATGTGTCATTTTCTAGCCTTATAGGTTCGGATACTGAGTATTTCGACAATGCGCTGGGCTATTTCGAACGTATGCGTCAGTTGGAAGCCAAGTCAACTCGCATCCTTTCGTACTTTGACCCATTTTCCTACCTACTGACCTCACCAGCATACAACGACCAGTTTGTCACCATGCTTGGCGAGTCCAGGCCAAAGGATTTCACCGATGAGGACGGTCTCAAGCAAATACTGATATTGAGCATTTTGAATGAGCGGAAAGAGACATTCTTGAAGCACAAATTCAAGGTCAGGCAAATTATCAGCCTCAGGCAAATAGAACGCTTTCTTCATATCGGCTTGGTGGGGCGTTTAGATCTGCCGCCAAGCGTAAGAATGGAGCGTGCCCTGCTTGCTCGACGGGAGGTCGAGCATCTAATTGATCTCATCGGTGCTGAATCCAATATTGAAATATTTGTTATAGATGACAGCTTGCCCAGTACCACTTTCCAGATTTTCGAACAGCCCCACGCGTCTTACGTAGCCGTTAGCCCTTACCGTCTAGGAGAGTTACCGAATATCGACACTGGCATTGCAAGTGTCGCTTCCGCCCCGGAAGTTGTTGACATGTATAAAAAAATGACATTAGGCCTCCTTGATCGAGCTAGTTCAGGGAACAGCGCAAGGCAATTGCTAATAGATCTGCTTGCCAAGCTCTAATCACTTGCCATACCACTATATGGATGATGGCGCCGTCCTGACCGAGCGCTCCAAAAAGCCCAGTCCCCATAGGGAGCTATACTATAGATGCAACCGAAGTCTTAGTGACGCCAACAATAAAACGGCAAACTCGCTTGAAATCTTCCGTTCTTTCAATATTGTCCGGTGCTTGACGAAAAGCATCGACTGGACCGAAGCACATCACGGGCTTTGAGAACCGGACAGCAAGCTCCAGTTCATTGAGCGTACCTAGCCCCCCTGGCAGCGCGATCACCACATCACTCGTCAAGATGTTCACATAGTTGCGGCTAAGCGCCGCGACTGGCGTGTTGGAGTCATACCTCGGTAATGGTGTGACGATAGTGATGTCAACAAAGGGATTTGGATATTCAGCCAATGGCACGAATCCGCAGGATTGGTCTGGTTGAGTCGGAACTATGCCAATAGAGCGCCCTAGGCGAGGCGATGTTTGCCTGAATGCGCGGCAGGTAGCAAGCATCGAGCCACTCCCCCCGCCGGTCACTAAGTCATATCCATTCTCTGCAAGCCACTGACCAAGCGGATTGGCAAGCTCGATCCACTCTGTTGTGCCCGACCCCATCACGCCCACTACCGGCATTTTATGCCTCCTTTAAAAATAGAAAATAACGCATTGCACAGCTGCAGGTTATATCAATTTTGATACGAAATCTGCCGTTTTTTTGATAAGCGCCGATATTCTGGTGAATTTTAACGCTTGAATGGATATTTCTCTCCTGATAGTCTAAAAAAATAGACAAATTGACATCCCAAAATCAATCACCTTTAGGCCGTCTACGCACCAGGCCGTCCAGGTTCAAATCACGAGAAAAGGAAAATCTGATGCTCGATCAAGCAACCAATGAAATGCTGACACGTATAGGTCCCAACACCCCATGCGGTGACCTTATGCGTAGGTATTGGCATCCTCTAGGTTTCTCTTCTGAATTGAATGAAGCGAGGCAGACAAAGAAGGTTAGGTTGTTGGGGGAGGACCTGATCCTGGCACGAACTGAAGAAGGCAAGCTGCTGCTGGTTCAGGAGCGCTGCCCTCATCGTGGAGCTTCGTTGCTATATGGTTTCGTAGAAGGGGAGTCAATCCGCTGTGCTTATCACGGCTGGCGATACAATCGAGCAGGAGAATGCGTAGAGCGGCCCTTTGAATCAGAAAAGGCCAACCGCGCCTGTAAAAAGCTGATTCAAAGCTATGCGACCGAGGAGTGCGGTGGATTAATCTTCGCCTATTTAGGGCCTGAGGTGGATAAGCCTGCCTTTCCAAACTGGGACATCCTTACCCGAAACGATGGGGTTCGCCATTTTGAGACTCAAGATGATCTCGCCTGTAACTGGCTACAGGTTCAAGAGAACGCAGTAGATGTCACTCATACTTTTTATACCCATTCCAAATATTTTGAGCATTTGGGGATAGCGGATAACTCAGGATTCAACAAGCCTTTTAAGCGTTTTGGCTTTCAACGGTTTGACTGGGGCATCGTGAAAAGCTGGGAGTATGAAGGGTTTGGTCGGGGATGGGGCAACCTGATGGTATTTCCCAACATGCTGCGGATCATGACCGAAATGCACTGGCGCGTGCCCGTTGACGATACGACAACGCGCATCTTCTGGGTTTCTTTTTTACCCTCAAAGAGTTTGGCAGATAATCAGGCTGTGCTTCCTCCAAAAATTATTACCCAGCCTTCCAGGATGGATGATCAAGGCCGCTACACCATGGATACATTCATGAGTCAGGATGCCATGGTCGTTGAAACTCAGGGGGCTATCCTGGATCGCACGAACGAGCTCCTTGGCGCCTCGGATCGTGGCGTTGTCATGTTCCGAAAGTTGCTTAAAGAACAAATTGAGATTGTTCAGGCGGGTGGCCGTCCAATAGCCAATATTTACGGGGACTGTCCGAAAGTCACCGATCTTCGCCAATGGATGGGAGGCTATCTGCCGATGAGTTGCCAACCCGATCCAAGTTTTGTGCAGAAAAAGGCGTTCGAGGATATTTTCGATCACGCTCATGAGGAGTACGAAATCCCAGCAAGCTCTCCCGTTGCACGATCGTAATGCCACGGTGCCGACGAATCGTTAGGCGCATTTGATTGAGTAAAAGGGGTGGGTATGACGAAGAAAGGCTTTACGACAATGCTGGGATTAAGTGGAGGCGTCGCGGTCTTATTATCGTTGGTCTTGTCTGGGCAAATGAATGCAATGAATGCGCGCATTATAGGCATCGTATTTGTGAGCATTCTATTATGGGCGACATCTATTATTCCCGGTTTCTTGGTGTCACTTTTGTTTTTCCTCATGGCCGTCACGATGACTGAGGTGCCGACGTCAGAAATCTTCTCCGGCTTTGCTTCAAGTGCCTTCTGGCTAGTATTCAGCGGTATGGTAATAGGATTCGCATTAAAAGAAAGCGGATTGAGTCAACGAATAGGGATACTGTTGGCGCAAACAATTGGCGGTTCTTACCTGCGGGCTCTGTTTGTTTTTGCTACTGTGGCATTCATTTTGTCCTTGGTGATGCCGTCGACGTTCGGTCGAATCGCAATCTTAGTTCCTCTCGCCCTAGGTTATTGTGACGCAGCCGGTCTTGATAAGAGCCGTAAAGGGCGAAGTGGCATTTTATTGCTAGTCGTCGTAGGTTCATATGCGCTCGCTGCAGCTGTTTTGCCCGCAAACTTACCAAACTTGATTATGGCAGGTACGCTGGAAGAGACAGAAGATATAACGCTTGGTTATTCCGAGTATCTATTCTATTTCTTTCCGGCTGGCGTATTGATCCGTGGAGGCGTACTAATTGCAGTCTCATATTTTTTCTTCCATGACAGAATAGAGGTAATCGACCGGTTCGCCCCGCTGAGTCCCTGGTCCGGAGAAGAGAAATGCACTCTGGGCTTGATTTCTTTGATGCTTTTTTTGTGGTTTACCGACGCGATGCATCATATCGCTCCGGGCTGGATTGGACTTGGGTTTGTCATTGTTTACTTTTTGACATCTACTTCTGAAAAACTAGATAAATTCATAACGACATTAAAAATAGATTTGCTATGGTTCATTGCGGCTGTTATTGGCTTGGCAGCATTGGTTGGACATCTCGATAGCTCGCCTCCAGAAATCATTACGAACGTGTCTCTGAAAGACCCAATGCTGGCCTATACATTTATGACGGGATTGTCGGTACTACTTAGCTCACTGGTAACATCAAATGCCGCACCTGCCTTATTTGTTCCAATGGCAAGTTCCATTCTACATGACAGTGCCATTTTGAAAATGGGAATGCTCTCTCAGGTGATGGGCTATTCCACAACACTTCTTCCCTACCAGTCGCCCCCCGTGGCTTTTGGTATCGATATATCACGGATACACCGCGCGGACGCTCTTAGATACTGTCTCTTGACGGGATTCTTTGGACTCGTGTTTGTTATCCCTGCCAACGCACTTTGGTGGAAATTAATAGGGTTTCTTTAATCTCAAGGTAATAAATATGACTCAGTCTACTATGTCGGTGCGTGTAATATCCCGCCAAGATGAAGCGAGCGACGTGGTGTCCTGGCGCCTTGTGGCAGAGGAAACTTCATTATCCCTGCCTCGTTTCGAAGCAGGCGCACATGTCGACGTGTATATTTGCGATGGACTCATCCGCAAATACTCATTGTGCAATGACCCTGGTGAAGAAGGCGTTTATGAAATCGCCGTTAAGCGAGATCCGGTATCCCGCGGCGGCTCGGCTCGATTGCATGCGAACCTGCATGTCGGAAATTCAATCAAGATAAGCCAGCCGCTCAACCATTTCTCTATTGATGAAACTGCAGAGCGCGTTGTATTAATCGCGGCCGGGATCGGAGTAACGCCACTGCTCGCAATGTGTCATAGCCTGCATCAATCGAGCAAGATATTCGAACTCCACTATTTTGCTCGATCACCGGGGGCCGCCGCGTATGCGGCCAGGCTGAAAAATTGCAATTTTTCGTCACAAGTCCACTTCTATTTTGGACTTAATCCTTCCGCGACGCTTTTAGCGCTGCAGGATATACTTCTCGCCACCTCTGATACTCCACACGTGTACTTTTGCGGCCCTGCGCCCTTTATGGCGTCCGTGAAGTTATTAGCTAGTCAGTGCCTACCTCCATCCCACATCCATTATGAATATTTTTCGCCTGCTTCGACGAACCCTTGCTTAACAACGAGTCATTCGAAGTCGTTCTCGCTCGTACAGGTATTACGTTGATAGTCCCCTCCAACAAGTCGATTACGGATATTCTATTTGAGAACGCTATCGAGATTGAAACATCCTGTGAGGCTGGAGTCTGCGGAGCATGCGTCATAACGGTACTGGATGGAGTGCCACACCACCGCGACGAAGTACTAAGCACCGAAGACAGGGCGATGAACAATAAAATGCTCCCCTGTGTTTCAAGGTGTATGGGCCCTCGGCTCACCTTGGATCTGTAATCCCATCATCCATTGTGTGGAGTTTATAGTGTTCGCCTGAACTTTGAGTTCCAACGCACGCTCGGCCGTCTGCTGAAAATGCAGCCCCGCGAAAGCATATCGCGGCCACATAAGCCTTAAATTTCCGGGGTGTCAGGCATGCCCTATCGAAACATTCGCGAATAAATTCCGACAGGGATCTGCAAAAGGCCTGTGAAGGTCGTGTGAATACCTCCGCAAATATGAATATGGGACCTTGGGCAGGGAATTTATTCTCGAATGCTGCATGTCATGCGGACCGAATAGACCCTGCGAAGCGCGGACAAAAAAATGCCGCCAGCCCCTGACAGAGGCTGACGGCATTTTTTATCGCGCCGGGTTTATTCGAGCACGGAAGCCGGGCCAAAGAACTCGTAGCGACTTTGCTTCTCGGGTACGCCGGCTGCTTTCAGCTGGCGTTTGACCACTGCCATAAACCCTTTTGGACCCAGGAAGTAGGCATCCAGATCCCGATCTTCGGGCAACCACTGTTCCAGCTGCTGCTGATCAAGCAGGCCAACCGCATCCGCCGCAGGGCTCACGCCATCGTCTTCGGCGTAGCAATAGAAGTGCTTGAGCTGCGGGTGACGACCGGCCAGACCATCGACCCAATCGCGAAACGCATGCACCGCGCCATTACGCGCGCAATGGATAAAGTGCACGGGACGCGAGGTTTCCAGCGCGGTCTCAAGCATCGCCAATGTCGGCGTGATGCCAACGCCGCCGCTGATCAGCACCAGCGGCTTTTGGCTCTCAGTCAGGGTGAACTCGCCCGACGGTGTGAACAACTGGAGGCTATCGCCAATCTGCAGTTGGTCATGCAGGTAGTTGGACACCACGCCATTGGGTTCGCGCTTGACGCTGATGCGGTATTGGTTGCCGCCGGCCACTGCCGAGAGCGAATAGTTGCGGCGCATTTCTTCGCCACCGATGAACAACTGCAAACCAATGTATTGACCCGCGGTAAACCCGAGAATCGGCCCATCATCCGCAGGTTGCAGATAGAAAGAAGTGATCTCGGCACTTTCATCCACCCGGTTTACCAGCTTGAACTCACGCGCACCGCGCCAGCCGCCAACGGCTTCGGCTTTTTCGTCGTAGATCGCGCCCTCGGCACCGATCAGAATATCGGCCAGTTGCTGATACGCATGGGTCCAGGCTTGCAATACTTCGTCAGTGGCAATGTCGCGTCCCAGCACTTCGGCGATGGCGCGGATCAGGCAGGAGCCGACGATAGGGTAATGCTCAGGCAGGATTTGCAGAGCGACGTGCTTGTTGATGATTTTCGCCACCAGATCGCCCAACTGCTCCAGTTCGTCGATGTGCCGTGCGTACATCAGTACACCGTTGGCCAGCGCGCGGGGCTGATCACCGCTGGCCTGATGCGCCTGGTTAAACAGCGGGCGCACCTCTGGGTATTCCTCGAGCATCATTTTGTAGAAATGAGTGGTCAGCGCTTCTCCACCGCTTTCAAGCAGGGGCACGGTGGATTTGACGATGGCACGATCTTGAGCGTTCAACACGATTGGACTCCTGAGCCGCAAGGCTTCTAGCTAATTGCCGCTTACACATCAGGATTCGTGCCAGCTATTTTTATAATAAAAATCAATAGCTTGAAAATATTAAGTCAAAATGACACATGATAAATAATAGTCAATAAGACTCCTTTGCGTCCTTATGACTACCAAAACACAACGCTGCCTTGCGCTGATTTTGCCGACAGCATCATTGATCGGCTTGACTGTTTACTGCCCTGAGGCACAAATACCCTAAAGCGAAACCTTTGCAAGTCGATAACCCGGCATCGAAAGCTGTTTGCCACTCTTGTAGCGACGCCTTTAATTTTCAGAAGGTTGATATGTCCTCAAATAATGCCCGCGCTGACTCCCTGTCACTCCTGCTGTTTACGTTGCGCAGCGGCAAGCTGATGGCCATCAACTTGCTCAAGGTCAGCGAGATCATCCCCTGCCCTGCCCTGACCCGCTTGCCCGAATCCCATCCTCACGTCAAAGGTATCGCCGTCCTGCGCGGCGCATCGTTGTCGGTGATCGACCTGAGTCGGGCCATTGGTGAACAACCGCTGCTCGACCCTTCGGGTGGCTGCTTGATCGTCACGGATGTCAGCCGTTCCAAACAGGGCCTGCACGTGCAGGCAGTGAGTAAGATCGTGCATTGCCTGACCACGGACATCCGACCTCCACCCTTCGCCTCTGGTAACAGGTCATTTATCACGGGTGTGACTCAGGTCGACGGCGTGCTGGTACAGGTGCTGGATATCGAAAAAGTCATCCACGGCATCGCCCCGGCGAGGATCATCGCCGACGAGCCTGCGCACCTGAGCGAAGAAGACGCCCAGGTACTGGCCAAAGCCAAGATCCTCGTGGTCGATGACAGCCAGGTCGCCTTGCAGCAATCGCTGATCACCCTGCGCAATCTTGGCATTCATTGCCACACCGCCCGTAGCGCCAAAGAAGCCATCGACCGCCTGCTCGAACTGCAAGGCACGGAGGAGCAGATCAACGTAGTGGTATCCGACATTGAAATGTCGGAAATGGACGGCTATGCCTTTACCCGTACCCTGCGTGAAACACCTGACTTCAAGGACCTGTACGTCCTGCTGCACACCTCTCTGGACAGCAAGATGAACAGCGAAAAAGCCAAGGCTGCAGGAGCAAATGCCGTGCTGACTAAATTCTCTTCACCCGAGTTGACCAAATGTTTGATTCAGGCAGCCCGTACGGTCGAGGCCCAGGGCATTTAATACAGACCCCCCAGCCAGAGGATTCGACGGCTTGGTGCTGGCTGATGCGCCGCGATCTGCTTCAGACCATCGCCCCCACAGCATGGCCTGCCGCACTTAGCCTTCTCGAGTTCAGCCCTGAACTCGCGCCACAAGTGCACGCATTATTGGTACTCGGTTACCAGCAAGGCGAAGGCAGCGTGCCGGACTATGAGGACTGGCACAAAGCGTTCGCCACCGACCCCGAGTTCGACCCGTCACTGTGTTTTATCGCTGCTGATGAATACGGTGTAGTAGGCGTTGTACAGTGCTGGACCAGTGCCTTTATCAAAGATCTGGTGGTGGATCCACGCGCCCGCCGCCAAGGCTTCGCACGTGCCCTGCTGAACCATGCATTCGAGGCTTTCCGCGTGCGGGGTGAAGCGTGCGTCGACCTCAAGGTGATGGACAATAACCATGACGCTCGGCGCCTGTATGAAACATCAGGTATGCGTTACGTCCAGCGCTTTACTGTCGACTAAGGCCGCCTCGCAACGGCGTCTGCCATAATCCGACCTTTGGAAGCACCACTCGGAAGAAGCCTGATATGAAAGCATCCACTGCGCTGTGCATTGCCCTTGCGGTTGCTGCAACCCATGCCAATGCGTCCAGCAGCCAGGCCTGGAGCGACCTGGACAAAGCCGTCATCGCCAGTTGCATAAACGCCAGTCAGCTTAAAGAGGTAAAACCGGCCGGCACCGCAGCCTTGTTCGATGACCGCGTCGGGTACAGCGCACTCCTGCTCAAAGGCCGCTACCCGCAGGCGCACATGAAGAACAAAACCGGCACCGAGCTGTGCCTGTACCAACGTCAAACCCAAAAAGCCACCGTGACCGAGTGGGATGAAATGACCACGTTGCCGAAAAAATAGACGCTTGGCAGTGGCGCACAATTTGCTTCGACACTTGTCCCCGGCGGTGACCGCGCCTGCAAATTGTCACCGTCAACGCGCGTCTTTTCTGGTCTTTTACGTCAATGAACACACCGTTTTCATGCGTAGGTTGTGGCAAGTGTTGCACCGATCATCACGTTCCCCTGACGCTGTCCGAGGCGAGCCAATGGGCGGCTGACGGCGGCGCGGTGATCATCCTCGTAGAGGGTTTCCTCGAAGACGGTTATGGCGTGCCTGAGTTGCAACGCACGCATGCCCAACGTCGTTCATGCCGGGTGCCCAGCGGCACAGCGCAGGTGTATGTCGCCATTACCTTCGCGGCTTATAACGTCGGGCCTTGTCGGAATCTTGACGCAGAAAACCTGTGCCGTATCTATGAACGACGTCCCTTGGTCTGTCGGATTTACCCGATGGAGATCAACCCGCACATCCCCCTGCGACCTGAAGCAAAAGGTTGTCCGCCGAATGCATGGGAGCACGGGCCGGACTTGATCGTCGGTGGCAACCTGGTCGATACCCAACTGACGGCACTGATCGAACAATCGCGCCAGGCGGATCGCGATGAGGTCGCCGCCAAAGATGCTATCTGTAAACTGCTGGGGATCCGCACCACCGCCCTCAAAGGTGACGGTTTTACCGCGTACCTGCCGGACATGCAGGCCTTTGCGGCCGCCACGCAACAGATCGCCGACAGCGGCACGTTACCTGCGCTGTCCGTCGAACCGGGTTGGGGTTTTCACGTATCGGGCGCGGAGATTGCCAATACGCTGCAACAGGCCGGCGCTCAGGTGGTGAGCGCCGATCCGCTGGACTATGCCTTCATTTCTTTTGCATAACGCCCGGCGAGGCTGGGCAGGCCTGAAAATCAGCGTTTGCCCATGGTCTTGCGTGTGCCGTGAGGCGCGACACCGGGGACTTTGTTATGACTGGCTTTGCCCGACTTCTTGTAATACAGCGAGTCTTGGGTCTTGGCCTGCAACAACTCGCCCGGTTTGAATGGAAAGCTGAACGCAGGAATAGCGGCTTTTTTATCGGTGGTTTCAGCACCCGGCTCGACGACTGTCACCTCTTCGGTGACGACGGCTTCAGGAGCTGGCGTGTGTTCGGGGGTAGTCATGGAAGCTCCAAAAGTATCGAGTCAGTCATCTGGCGAAAATGGGCAGTCGCCCAAGGCCCGGCAGCATACCTGAATCACAGGCGGCCTGCCGCCATCACCACTCACCTCCTATCGCCTGCTATTTGTAAAACAGATCAATGATGACTTCGGCCTCGAAGGCGCCTGCTTTGGGTGTTTGGCTTTGCCAGACCAGTTCGGCCTCGAAATCGGCCTTCGCCGACTGACTCGTCCCGAGCAGATCCGCCAGATGGAAGGACTGGTTGTAAGGCAACGTCGCGCCATCGCGGCCATTGATGATGCGGATACCGACGCCGTCGTTGGCCGTGGGAATCAGTAAATCGCCAGACAGCACACCTGACACCGGCTTGAATCGCGCATCGAGGCTGAACGGAGTGTCACAGGTGCGGCTGGTCACCAGTGAAAACGGACGTCGATCAATGACCCGCCCCACCGCTACCTCCTTAATCCCTATCGAGCCAAACTCGACGGTCTCCGGGGTGACCTGCAGCTCGGCATCGCAGGCAATGAAACGCAGGCCGGTCAGGTTATTGATGACGTAGCTCAGGCTGTAGCCGGGCAACGGGTTCAAGCCTGCCGCACTGTCGAGTTGGAACATCCGATAGTCCAGCAGATGACTGGCCACCCCCGACGGTGGCGTCGGACCGAACTTTTGCACGAACACCGAGAACACCAGATTGAAGGTGATGCGCGGACATGCAGCCATATTCGCGTCACTTTCATGACAAACAGGCAGACTCTGGCCTGTGCCTATCCGGCCGCTGTTCTGCAGATAATCGATACCGTCGACGGTCAAACCCGCGCGAATACCTTGGCCAATCGGCACGTTATCCGGGTTCAGATAAATGAACACTTCCTCCTGCTGCTCTTGCAGACCGTCCTTGAAGCATTCGACCTGAGCATTGAACCGATCCGAGCGCCAGACGATTGTTCCCTCGGGCGACGCGGCAGGAATGGCAACAGTGCTGCCCAGATCGCCATTGATCACCGCAGCGCCTGCACCCTGCTCCTTGCAGACCAAGGCAAAACACGTCGCCGGGGCCAGTAGCAGTACCAGCAGTAGACATCGAATCCAGCGAATATCGATCATGGTTGTAAGCCTTTTAAGTGGGTAATGCCTGGCAGCAACCTGGCCTTGAACGGTAAACGTCCGTCAATTTCGGCGCGGTAACTGCGCTGGCCGCCATAATCAGTAAGGGCCTTGAAGGACATGTATTGCCATTGGCTGTCAGCGGGCTCGGCGGCGCTCAGGGGTAAGATTCGGGTGGTCCCCGGCAGCAGCAACAGGTAGTCGCTGACGTCATGTTTTCCAGCGCGGCCCTCGAGCTGCAGGTCCTGCAGTGAGGCGTGGAAAGCAGACCGATTGCTGACCTGCAACGACATCCTGCCGTTCGCATCGCGGGTCAGCTGCCAGAGCAATTCCTGGGCGCTATCAGCCGGATCACCGGGCAAACCTGGCGGGCGATAAAACACGTTGATGCGCTGGCGAATGGCAATGCTCAGTGGGTTCTCACCTTCTGCGCGCCGAGGGATTTCCATCACGTACAGGTGCAACAGCGACTCCCGCCCCTGCGGCATACCGACGCCTTCATACAAGATGCGTAGCGCCTGTTTGCCGTTAACAGGCAGTTGTGACAGGTGAGGCGTCAGGGCAAACGGCAGATCATCAGGCACGCCATCGCCCTCATTCGCGGCGCTGCTCAACCACGCCTGGAGCAGCACCTCGCGAGGGCTCCGGTTGATCACTTCGATACTGACTTCGCGAAAAGCCCCGTCAAAGATCAACCGCGTTCCGGTAAGGGACACCGCAGCCTGCACGCTGGCACTGGCGATCCCCATCAGTAGCAATATAAGGCTGATCAGCCTCTGACCGAGTCGTTTCGACAGACTCATTGGCAGGTCACCTTCAGTCGTTCATAGGCACGTAACGGGTCCTTTGGCGGCAGGCTATAGGGCACCCGGCAGCCTTGATCGGACCACTTCACTCGCAGTACGCCTTGATCTTGACCGGTCAACACCAACGCGCGACTGGTGGGGTCGACCACCGCCAAAGACTTGCCGTGCTCGTCCTCTACGCTAGCGCCCAACGGCACCTTACTGCCATCAGTGCGCACCAGTTCGAATTGCACACGGCGACCGATCGACGCGGCAAAGTGCACGACACTCACGGCGCCGCGACGTGGCACCACCTGGACGATTGCGTTATCCACCTCGACGTCCGCCCCCAACTGGCGAGTGTCCAGACTGACCCAATTGGTTCGGTAAGGCTGGGCGTAAGGCAACACCGCGTAACCGTTGTCCGAAGTCTCGACGTTGCTGTAGTTGGTCAGTTTTGCACCGCTGACGTTTGGCACCTCGACCAGGGCGAAGGTTTCACCCAAAGGCTGTCCGAAGTTCACCCCGCCGCCGTGAGCAACCAGCGACCCTGATGCACCCACGCTAAAAGCATCGTAATCGCGACCCTGGCTGTACCCGGCCTCAAAGCGACCGTAGGGCGTGGTGGTGTTAAGTTTGCCGGATCCGAAAGTGCCGGAGCCGCTGTCGCGCCCGCTCTGTAGCGAATAAAAAGCATTTCGATTGTCCAGCACCTGG
>ERZ1463038.31-NODE-31-length-32131-cov-15.157439_pt1 | contig 32131 bp, 52 predicted proteins | sample MGYA00564479_ERZ1463038 | MGnify/ENA primary metagenome ERZ1463038 (study PRJEB39244, sample SAMEA3635134) | Helicobacter pylori | study: EMG produced TPA metagenomics assembly of PRJEB11511 data set (Assembly of a 5300-year-old Helicobacter pylori...
CCGATCTAGGGTGGCGTCCGAGTCGCTTGTAACGCAGAGGATCTGAGATGAAGAGGCCAATCGATTTCAGAGTAATTATTCAGCAATGGAGAGACTCTGTGGTATTGACACCAACATGGGCCTCTGTGGGAACTCAGCAGAAACTTTGAAGGCTCGCGCGCTCTCGCCCGAAGCGGATCTCAAGCTACTGAGGAAGCTCGAGTTGGCGCAGAGGACAACATGTTGTGTTAGAGCTTGAATGGTTGATATAGATCATCGCAAGGAAGTTCTACGTTTAATGTTCTACTCATAACTTGCTGCCTTGAGCCTTTCTACTTGTGGCGCGTGGCGCTCGCGGCGGCTCACTGATTTACCAAGCAATGCTCGCTCGCTGAAGTCCGGAGATCATGAGACATCCAATCACATCCGAATCATGCCTAAGCTCCCGCCGAGCACGTTGGCAAGATCTTTCGACAGGGGTTCCAACAAGGCGTGATCGCTGCTTCGCGAGTCCATCGAAGGAAACGATGGTGGGCTTGTATTCAACTGAGATTGAGGGGACACACTACGCAATGTTGCTGAGTCGCTCGAGCTCGGACAGCTTCAAATTCTCGTCCCTCGCAAGCTCGTCGCCGTCGGGATGCGCCTTCGCGATCTTCGTCAGGCGCTCCTGCGATGACGCAGGTGAAGATATTTAGCATGGATTTGGAAAGACCAGTCAAGTTGTATTACCCAATACTTTGGAGGAGCGTGGTCTGCCATGAGCGGGACTCCAAAGCTCTTGATAAGGTGCCATGCGCGCGAGATACTCGGGGTGCGACGGTTCACTCCGTCGCGGTCCACGCCGTACTGTGAGCTCCCGATCAGCATCAGCGTAAAAAAGTTTCACGTCACGCACATAGCCAGGCTGAGCCCCAAATTGAGCAATGGTGGTGCCATGTGAGATGTGCACGCTTGGGAAAGGCTGGTCGAACTGTGACACACTGCAGAACGGCGCCTCAAGCTCAGGCTTGAGATGGACTTCAATCTGGAGATACTCGGTGTTATTTGATATACTTCAATGACCGGAGGAGATGCTTGCTCCGATCGATCCGTAGTTGAGGAGTGACGAGGGCTTGAGCACGTTACGGTTTGAGCGCTTGTTCTGCAGAACGAGTTTTGATATTGAGTCCTACTACACTTGGTTTGATACGGTACTTACAGCGAGCCCCGGCGGAACGATGCCGACCACATCAAAGTCGTTGCGGACACGCCAGAACGGCTTGTCGCGGAGGAAGTCTTCGTCACTGCAAGGCTTCGATCAGTGAGTTTCTCGCGGTGGTGTGGGCCTCGTAAGAGCGCTTTACTTGTTCGAGGAGTCTGCAAGTCCCAGTCAGTGGCTGAGCTGAGCGCAGTGCGGGCCTGCCTGCAGGCGCAACGTACCCATCATGAGTTTCTCGAATCCGGCGAGAAACTCGGCGCCACCGACGTTCGGGCAACCAAAGACATACGCGCTTTTATATTGAGGTTGATCAGCGAGTAGGAATGAAGCGAGGGCCACGTCGGACTCACTCTCGCAGCTTGATTCCAGGAGGCGTGTTGCTCAGCGTCCTCGCGTAAAAGAGTGAGGCCAATGCCGCCCCAAGGCTGTGTCCCGTTGTCCACAAATTGACGTGAGCGACCGGCATTCCGAGTTTGTGCCACTGGTCCTTCAGCATCGTAGAGGTCGCATCCACGACCTCCATGATTCGACCGTAAGGATGGATACTTTCCGTGCTGCCGTTTGCGGGGAACAATTCCGAGTAGAAGCCCTGATGACACGAACCCCAGAGATCTGGAAATGTTGTTGTCAGTGAAAATTGGCCAAAGACGCGAAGGGTGCGCTCGCACAGTCTTGCGCGTTTTCCTGGGCGCAGGTGGCGTCGATCAACCACTCGGCGAAATTACCAGGTCCAGTGCCCTTGAACACGACACACATCCAGGGCTCCGTGCACGCCCCCGGCTTTGCGTAGAAAATGCCAGCAAAGGCACCTGCGACCGAGCTTGGTCAACACGAAACTCCATGGCCATGAGCAAAGAGAGGTACTGCCAGGACTTCCACAATCAGAAGCGGAAGTAAATTTGACTCCCCAATTGTGGGCCTAGCGAGTAAAACAAAATGTCGGTACAGCTGTCCATCCCTCACCCCTCCAGGACAGCCCACCATGTCGTGGATCGGATCAACACTGAAGCGGAGTAGCCGAATGCGCGCAATGTCGTTTTCGTTATCATCGCCGTCTACGAGGTCTACTTTTGCGGCCTCAGCGACAAAGTGGTCTCGGCGCTCGTAGACTGCCGCCGAGAAGAGCAAGAGTGTACGGGCGACGTCAAAACAGAAGAACTGTGAGGATGAGTGGGGTCAGCACAGTCAGAAGTGAAATATGTCTGTGTATTAAGGTACCTTGTCACGGGTGTTCACGATGTTACCAAAGATGTCGCGGGCGAGCTCGGTTTGGTCGGGCTCCGCGATCCCTGCGTCCGAGTCGTCGCCGGTCGCCGCCATCGGTTCGGCTCCGACATGATGAGCGGCTGCGCGGGATTTCAAGTGATTCAGAATTCAAGGTTCCCCAAGCCGGGCATTTGAGAGGCCACGCCACTTACGGGTGCCCAATATTGTCTGAGCGTGGTCCACCACCTTCTTGTGCTTGGGCTTGAACATGCCCTGCGAGTTCCAGTTGACAGGAGAGAGGCTTGTGTACTCTTCGGTGATCAATGAAGCAAGGTAGACCTTCATCCTATGCGGAACAAGGGAGACGAAGGACAGTCCGATGGCGGAGACGAAGAGGCCGGTGAAGATGACGGAATCTAGAGCGCGGGCTTGTATGAGCCTCACAGAGCATTGCCAATTCAATGGCTTAAAACTCACAAACTGGGCATTGAAGAGCGTGGTCGACGGTCAGCGATGCAAAGGATGTGGCCGCGGAGCGAGCTTACCAACTACCGAGTAGAAGAATGCAACGGGAGACACAATCGGGGCCATTGGATTGGCAAAGAGACCAAACACAATCTCGCCAGTGGTCGTGACTACGCTCCGCACAAAGGAGAACCTAGGACGTAGCGGGCGCTCAGCGAGGTCTGGCGCGCCGCCAGGAGACAAACTAACGGCGCATAGTGCCGAGCAATCCTGATCGAGGTCCAGAAATCTGGATCGTAAAGGTCCACTCGCTGCTTGACCAGGTCGTAGGAGTGCACTGCGGCAGGATGGGTCGGCTCGGCGATACGGGAGTTTCGCCGGATGGCCATACGCACAGTAGAACATGGCCTCCTGCACGACATCGAGCTTGCGGTCCTTGTAGTGCTGTTTCTTGACCAGTGGCTTTTCGGTTGAAAAGGCCGACTTGACCCAACGGGCGAGCCGTTCGAGCGCGACCCAGGTCGACGATTGGTGGTCGGACTCGTGGCGGTGGTGCGCGGCACGCTTAGCGGCGTGATGAGTGCCGTTGGCCCGATGATGAGGAGGAATATGCTGGATTCGTTTTGCAATAGTTGTTTCGGTGGCTGCGGTGGTTGGGAGGGAAGAGAGAAGGAGGAGCGCGAAGCGAAGGTTGTGCCCCACCGTCGGCGGAAGGCCGGCGCTCATACCCAGTGATCGGACATACGATCCTGTCGGTGTCACCGTGTCCGAAAATCTGCCGATCTCCAAGTTTCCTCGAGCTGGAACCCGCGACGGAAGATTGGGGAAGAGGTGATCTGGGGACGCCACCTTCTTCACGTGAATCCGGCGACCCTGAGCGAAGTGAACGAAGACTTTTTCTCAACTCAGCCCATGAATACGGCTATACAGCAGATTCACAGAGAGCTCTCAACGTCTCAGCCCCAGTTGGGCATGCAAGTGCGTTCAAGGGCGCGAGGGACCCGGTGCGAGATCAACGCACGCCTAGCTAGGGAGTCGCAGTCTTTCCAGACTCTTATGATCCTGGGCCATTCCTGGCTTACAGCAATCGTACTTCTGATCCGGGGCATCATGTGATTACGGCGCAAGTCCGAGCCGATTCTGCGCTGCGAGTGCAAAGCAGTGCGGAGGAACGTCGCCGCCGGACGTTAAACGCTGTGCAACAAGGTCGAACATCCAGCTCTCATCGATAGACTGCGACATTCTTTTTAGTCCCTCCTCTCCTTATATCATGAAAAGCCACGAGGAACAGGGGATCCCACGGCGACTGGGATGCGGTCGCGAGACGCGCGAGAGCGTTTCACGCCGGCCAAACGCGAGATTACGCTGATTCCCAAATCCTAGGGTCAAGCTTCAAGGTGATTCATTCTTTATCCCTGCTTAGAACCATGGGCCCTTGATCTTGAAGCCCAGGCGCTGCAGGTACGAGAAGAGCGAGCCCTTGGGGACCATGCCGGCGTACGTCGACTGCCACTCGGCGGCCCAGGATCCTTCAGTTCATCGGCGCCAGTGAGTGTTTGCACTTTTCAGATGGACAAAGCAACCTCACCAGCGACCGGACCGATCTCCGAGAAGCCGAGCCACTCGAGCACGACCGGCGCGAGGAGGCACAGCACGCCGATGGCGAGGATCGTGACAAGGACCGGGTGCTCGCAGGCGAAGATTTTGGCCTCCTTCGTCGCGCGCTGGAGCGACTCCGCGAAGGCCATCGCGGTCGGGGTGCCCTTCTCGATGCCGGCGGCGACCTTGCGAACGATGGCGGCACCGAGCGACTGAGTGATGTTGGCTGGGAGTACGATGTCGTCGAGATGTTGCTGGAGCTCCTTGCCGGCTTTCTCCGCGCGGAAGAAGACCTCGGCGTACTTGTCCGCGGTGGCGTCGTGGATGGGGTGTCGAGGAGCGACTGGGTAGCGCTGAGGCGGATCGCCTGGTGCGTGCCGAAGCAGCTGAAAATCTGGGCGATAGGGGAGTAGAGAGAATGGATACCAAGGCGGAAGGAAAGGGACCTTCGGATGCTGTGCCGTCTTCGAAAAGTATGTAGTTGGCTCCGATGTCCCGTCCTCGCTTTTCGCACATCGCATTACTAGTTTGGACCCTGCCCAGAAAACGGGGTAGTAGTTTATTCGTATGTGCTCCCGGAGCCCCTCGGCGCTCCCTCCCCCGTCTAACCCAGACCCAGCGCGCGCGCAGTGCTCGTCTAATGCACAATTACCCCTACTAGCACAAGGCCCGAGAACGCAGGGCGGAAAGAGAGAGGTGATGGTGGTGGAGATGTGGGCCCGGCTCAGCCCATCCACGAGATGTCGGGGCTGGACGCGTCGTCGTCGTCGCGCTGGTAGTAGTCCCTGCGGTACTGGGCAGTCGTGCTGCTCGGCGTGCGATCCCGCTGGGTCGGCGGGGGCGGCGGTGGCATCTGCTCAGCGGACCACCGTCCGCGGGCGGCAAGGACTTCGTCCCCCCCGGCAGCGTCGTCGTCCGTGAGCTCGAGACGGCCGACGGCTTCTTCCTCGCCGCCGTACGAGCGCTCGCCCTCTGTGCCGCTGAGCGAGGTGCTGCTCGACGAGGGCTGCTGCAGTACGAAGCCCGTGGTGACCTGCGTCGAGCGGGGAGCGTACTTTGGGAAACTTGGCGTCGGCGGGAAGTAGGGAGGCGAGGACGAGGCGGGCGCGGTGCGGGCGAGGCGCGAAGGGTTGAGATGGCTCGGCAGCCGCGGTGACGACGACGTCGACGGCTCGCGAGTGGGTTCTTCCTCGATCGGGTTGCGAGACCGGACGGAACTCGCGCGCACGATCCCGCTGCCGAGGCCGGCTGGTTCGGGGAGCTGGACCGACGCCGCGAGTCGACGCAGTTGGTCGTCCGCCTGCGTCTTGCTCAGGATCGCGCTCTGGTTCGCCGCTCTGGCGAGTTCCGGGCGCGCGTCGATGAGGCCCAGGAACGATGCGATGTCGTCAGAGTCGTCCTCGGCGCTCTCGAGGAAGCGCTTCTGCTGCCCTTCGACGTCGGCCGAGTCCGTGTGGTGGATGACCGCCGTCGGTCGACTGAAGCTGAGTCGCCCGCCGGACGCGCGACCACCCCACTGCGCCGACTCGCCGCCCGAGACGGACCCGCCGGAGCTGCCGCGGCCGTACGAGCGCGAGTAGCTCCCGGACGAGTAGGGTCGCATCGGCTGACTCGTGCTTGCTAGGATCGGCCGAGGGCTCGTCGGCATCGGCTGAGGCTGGCTAGGGGCGAGCGGCGAGCGACTGAAGGAGCCTTGGCCGGTCGCGGTTGCGCTCGTGCCGGCGGACGACTGGGGGACGGAGCGCGGACTCGAGGAGAGACGGTTGATGTTGAAAGTCGGGCCGGTGAGCGGCGAGGAGCTCATCGGGGGCGAGGCGAGGTAGGACCCGGCGCGGAAGATGGGTGAGCCGGACGAGGCGGACCCCGACGTGAGCGATGGTCGGCGGATCGGCTGTGCGGTGGGCGACTTCGCTCAGGTTAGTACTTTCTGTCCTTCCAGGTTGGTCTTCCAGGACGAGAAAGGACTCACCCCCACGCGCTGGATCCCGCTCGAGTACGACTGCCCGCGTGCGCGCGAGAGGCTCACGAACGCGGGCTCGACGCCGCCGCCGTAGCTGCCGAACCGGCCGCCCGAGCTCGCGCTTTCCGGTGGCGTCTCGGGTTCGGACGACGGGGGCGCGTCGGCGACGGTCGAGGTGATGGACGGGAACGGCACCGTTGCGGTCGAGACCTGGTGGCGCGACGACAGCGAGCCGTACGACTGCCGCTGGCCGGGCGGGGAGGCGGTTGTCGGGCCTCGGATCGGAAGGGACCCAGGCTGTGCGGATGAGGCTCAGTATCTTGTTCCAGGGTGAGAATGAAGGACTCACGCGGCCAGAGAGCGCCTCCTGGTGGTAGCGCGCCATCGTCGGCTTGAAGAAGTCCTGGTCGATGAACGTCGAGCTGAGGAGCGTCTCGATCGCCTCGACCGCAAAGTCGGCATTGAGCCTGTACGTGCAGTTGAGCACGAGCGTCCTGCACCTTGCAGCGTCAGCCTCGTTCCCCAACCGCCTGACCGAAGACGCCAGAAAAGGCGTACCCGATCGGCGTCTGCACGCCCGGGAACGAGAACGTCTCGGTCGTGGGCTCGCCCGCCTGTTCCGCGATCGGCACGCCCACCGCGACCTCGCCCTCGCGCTCGCTCTCTTCGCCCATGCTCATCCTGCACCCAATCTGCAGCCCCGCCCCGCCCACACCCGCCCTGCGTCTCGCGAGCCTGCGATAGAGCCCCCACGCCGGCAGCGCACGGACGAGGGTGAACAGCGTGCGAAAGACGACGATCGCGTGCTTGTACACGCTCGGGAGCTCGGGCGGTGAGCCGGGTCGGAAGGGTCCCGTGAGCTGGAGAGTCCAGCGCTCGAGGATCACGTTCGGGCGCGCGGTGCGCGGCGAGGCGACGCCGGATTGGGGCGGCGACGGCGACGGGTCGACGCGCACTCGACGGCCGCGCTGGTCCGAGAGCACGAGCACTTGGTTCGGCGACGTGTTGCACGTGTCGAGAATGATGTCGAGCACCATCGGTGGCACGGACGGCGCGGAGAGGGAGGTCGAGGGGGATGGCAGGGGCGACGGCGAGGGTGACAGGAGCGACGAGACGGATCGCCAGGTCTTGAGCTCTTGCCGGAAGTGGTCCGTCTCGGACAGCTCGAGGTTGAACTGTCGGATTCTTGAGAAATCAGCTTTCTGCCAGTGGACCAGAGCATCCAGGCGGACCCACCCAGCGGTTGGTGCGCTTGGCTACTGCGCCCGCGGACGCCCCTCTCCGCAACGGCGGCGTGTTGGCGCGACTCGCTCGCCTGCCCGGTCCAGCGCCAGAGCCAGACGAGAGCGGGCTCGCGTCGCCGGCCGAGGTCGTGTCCTCGAGGTGCGTCATGCGCGCCTGGCTGACGACCGCGCACGTCTTGGCGTAGAAGTGCTTTGTGTGGACTCGCCGTCAGCTCTGTGATCCCGGCGCAGGAAGCCAAGCAACGAGAAGGCGCACCTGCACGATCTGGTCCGCGCGCCCGTCCGTGTCCCTGCGCTCGTCGACGAGGCCCCGCTTGGCGAGCGACGGCTGACCCGACGCGCCCGGACTCGGAGCGGGAGGTCTCCCACCGGCGCCCGAGAGGCCGCCATAGGCAGACGCGTCCTGCGAGGTCGGCGCGGAGATGGTGTACGGGCTCGGCGGGGGGCTAGCGGAGCGGATCGACGACGCCTGCAGCGACGAGTCCATCTAGCCGGGCGAGAAAGGGAAGCACCTGCGAGGAGCGCGCCCGGCCCGCGGCGGCGTGCTCCCTGCCCCGAGTGGCTGCGCTGGGGCGGGCTCGCGCTCGGGGGGCCGGAACGCGGACGCGGCGCCGGATGGGGGACGCGCGCTCGAGTGGTCGACGCGGCGTGTGTAGGTCTGGCTGCAGTCGGGTGTGGGAATGCAACGGTCGCACGCAGCTGTCGGCGGGCAGGCCGGTCGATCGGGAACCCCCGAGGCGGCCTCGCGAGCGGCTGCAGCTGGCTCGCGCTGCGTCCGCGAGTCGGGTCGTTAGAGCTGGTAAGGTAGGTGGATAGGATAAGAGCGGTTCGTCCCCTCGTCGTCGCTCGCGGGCGAGGGATGACCACCCCCGTGCCGTCAGGGTCATCGCCGGCAGTGGTGAACCCCCCACATCCGCAGTATTGGCTGTTTGTTTCGCGCGCGAGCTCCATTCAGCCTTGTCGACGCCCTTTCTTGAGCTCAGATTCAGCCTGAGGTTTTAACATCTTGCCACCTCCGACTCCACCTTGGGCTGTGCGCGATCTAGCAGCCCAGGACGGCGCGCCGAACGCGATGACTCGAAGCCCTGCCGTTAACGACATCTCTCCATTTACTCCACCACGCCCAGCTTTTTGTCACAGTGTGTTGATACCTACACAATCGTAGTCCGGATGCTCCGGATCGCAACTTGGCGGGCGCCACTCGGATCGGGCGGGATGATGCTCGCTCGCACGAGGAACGGCCGCCTGCGCCCTCCGCCGAGCTCGCTCTCACCCCGGCCTCTTCCCGCTTCCGTGTTCCCAAACACAAACTTGGACCACGATGCAAGTAACCTCTCTCAAGACACGGCCAGCATGCACGCATCCGCAAGCCGCGCCTGCCCGCACGGACCAGCCCGATGCCAGGAGTGTTGGAGTCGCGGCACATCCTTCGTTCCAGCAACGCAGATCCCTCGACTTTCCTTCTTGTACGCTCCTCCCACTGTCCCTCTCCCAGCAGGCATGATCGACTGGCTCACGCAGGTCGCACGCATCCCCTCGAGCCGCGACGCGCTCCGCACGCTTGCCCTCGCAGAATTGTGGGAGGCGCCGCTTGCCGAGAAGCTGATCGGTGAGTGATCTGCGTGCCGCCGACTTCTTCCAGGTCTCGCATCGGTGGAAGGAGACCCTGATCTGGTGCTGACACGCTGGTGCGCTGTGCAGCGGCAGCGGGGCAGCTGGCGATGAACCACGGAGGCGACATCGACGTGCGGTTCCAGACGCCGATCGTCGGAGACGAGCCGTTGCTGAGTACGCTTGATCTTTTTTCGGATGAATGACGTGCACCTAACTCGATCGACCGCACGCTGCCAGCCTCGCAGGTCACTCGCGCGACTGACGTTAAGAAGTCACGGTGGATGCCACAATACATCCACCACGTCCTCGTGCGCACGCGAGTGCACACCCCGACACTCATGGTCGCTGTCATCTACCTAGGTCGGATCAGCACGCACATGACCAAGACGCTCTTCACCAAGGGAGGTGTCTCGCGCTACCGCCTCTTCCTTGCCGCGCTCCGCGTCGCGGCCGTCGAGCTCGGAGGTGCGATTCACACGTCCCTGCACTCGAAATGAATGACGAGACTTACCTGATTGGACTGACCAGATGTCTCTCGCGAGTACCCAGACTGGACGAGCTGCATCGACTGGTCGGGCGGAACGAAGGCGATGGAGCGGCAGCTCACGACCCTGCTCGGCTCGTGCACCTCCGTCACCGAGTCCGAGCTCTCGGACTGCTACCATTCCTTCGTCCTCGACCCTTGCCACCGCGCCCAGTCGCACATTCCCTCGCTGTTCGACACGCGCACCGTCCTCGCACTCGACCCGCTCGCGGACGTCCTCCCCCTCCTCGCCGCCGCCCGCCCTCCTCCGCCGCTGCCCACAAGACCAATCTCGGCTCCGTTTATTCCACGAGTGACCCATTCGGTCATGCCGCCCACCGTGCCGAATCTCGCAAGGAGGTGGTGGGCTCCGCCGAAACTCGTCGTCAACCCCGCGGCCGCTCCCCGTGAAAAGGGCCTCTCGAGAAGCAGAGAAGGCACCCTCAAGAGATCGAGTAGAGTGCCCCAAGCGCTCAGTAAGCTCACGGCGCCGAGTCCCGTCAAGCTCGTCGAGCATGAGAAAGGGAGCCAGGGCTCGCCAGGCGAGTTTGGCGAGTGGGTGTCCGTGTGACCATACAGATGTCGAGTTGTTAAATTCATAGAGTGAACTGAAGCGTGGTTTATCAAGCTATAGCGCATGCCACTGGTGTTTCCTCGCGACCTTCGTGGCGCCCCGCCGCCAGCTTCAGCGACCCCAGCTTGACTCGAAGTTCGAAGTGGGTCCCCTTATGAGCAATCAACGTAATCTGCGTCACGGATGTTCAATACAAGGGACGGGCTTTGACGCCTCCCCCAGGTCGCTGTGGCCGAAGTGCGAAACTCAGACGTCGAAGTCTCGCACGTAGTCGGACCTTCTTCAACGCCAAGGACTTGTATAGGACAGAAGTACGTTAGTGCCGATCCTCGGAGTCTTATTACCAGTGGAGTCTCCTGCAAACCCCATTGACCGATGCTGGAATGGCCCCCGACTGCGAGGACTGTCGTTGGTGTACGAGTGCTGGGGTTGTGGTGATTATTTCTCACGTTCTCGACCTCATCTCTTTGATTGCTTCATCTTCCCGAGTGGATTCGTCCGTGATTTCGCCCTCACCAACACGTTTCCAGCACGACTGACCCCCCTATCCTGCCTCTCCCTTCTCTTGCCGGCAACGCTCGATTCGACCCACCCGCCGACACGTTGGTTTTCAATAAGCATTGGAACGAGTCGTGGGCTCGTCAGCAGCCCCTCAGACCATACCGAGGCCCGGCGCACGTCATTCAGTCCGCGCTGGCACTCGTTTGTCAGCGCTTGCCTCCGCCAGTTGATGAAGTTGAGCGCGAAGCGCCTGGTCATTCTTGTCCCACTCCTACTCGTCACTCTTACGCTGTCTCTCCTCTACAAAAGCTTCGGCGCCTCGATCCTCCGCACCGCGACCCATCGCCCAGCAGCACCCAGCCTCGCCGCCTTCTCGACCTCGCGCGCCACCTCGTTCGCCCCCACCCCAACCACACTCGAGATGTCTGCCAAGTCTGCCGTCGAGAAGATCATCAGCGAGGGCCACGTCGTCGTCTTCTCCAAGTGAGCTCCATCCGCTCCGTGTCGGTCCAGATCGAGCGCTGACCGTCGTCATCGAACGCTCCAGGTCGTACTGCCCGTTCGTGTCCGCACCTGTGCTCCTGCCCTCTCATCGCTGACCCTCACTGCTGCAGGTACTGCACCAAGACCAAGAAGCTCCTCACCTCGCTCAACGAGTCCGCGACCGTGTTCGAGCTCGACCAGATGGACGAGGGCTCCGACTGGCAGGCGTACCTTGGCGACAAGACGGGCCAGCGCACCGTGCCGTCCGTCTTCATCGACGGCCAGTTCATCGGAGGTCAGTCGTTCCTTCTCGCTCCCCCGGCGCGCGCGGGCCGGCAGAACGAGCTGGCCCGTGCGCCTCGCCGGGCAAAGGAAGTGCATTCGTCTGGACGCGGGGGCTGACAGTCTTTGGTCCTCGGCACAGGAAACTCGGACCTCGAGGCCAAGCACCGCTCCGGTGAGCTCGCCAAGATCCTCGCCGGGTCCGCGTGAGCTCCTTTGGCCCGCCCGCCCACCCCGCGCCACAACCGACATCCCTCGCGCTTTCAGGAAGCTTTGAGCGCGTCCGAGTATGTTGAGGAAGGAATCAAGCAAGTGTTGTTTGTCGTTCTCGAGCTGCGGAGCGAAGAGAGCCTCGCCGCATCCTGGTCCACCCCCGTTCTTCCAGTCCGATGCGACTCGCGGCTGGGCGTACACACGCACAGGAAGGCTTGCGAACCGATCAGTGTGCAGACCTTGCTTCCCTTCCACCCACCTTGCGACACTTCTCGCCTCGCGATGCGCCGCGGCGGGCCCAGCAGCTTCGCCTCCCTTATGTACCTGTCTCGGCGTTCACCCACTTCACGACCCTCCTCCAGAAGAAACGGCCGCCTCGAATATACTCTCTGGTATTTGATCGAATGCTCCTATGATACAGCGCTGTAGCTCCATCCGAGCGGATCGAACGTGCCCTGCCTGGTAACTTGGGCAGAGCAGCGGTGACCCCGCGGTGCTCTTTCCAGGCGAAGAAGACACTAAACGACCGAAAGAGGTGAGCTGAAGCTTTACAACAAACAGAGGGCTGGCAAGAAACGGTCAGCGTCGTGCGCCACCACCAGAAAGCGGCCCCACGGGAGCACGACTCACCTCTCTCTACACATCCAGCAGAACGCAAAGTTCCTCCCACCCATCCACAGTCTTGACTCCCTTCCCGACTGCCTGCTCGCCCGCGCCGACGACGACAACGTGGCCAACGAACGCCGCGACGTCCTTGACGAGCCGCGCGAGCTCGAGCTCGGCCACAACCTCTCCTGGAATCCCAGTTCCCTCCAGCTCCGTCCGCGCCTTGACAAATGTCCCACCGAGCACCCGTGCGACATGAACGAGTCCCTCGGACGTCTCGTGGAAGAGCAGTCGCCGACGGTCGAACGCGGGGCCGTAGGGCGGGAGGGCGGACGCGGGGAAGGGCTGGGTGGGAAGGACGAGGTGAAGTGTGTACTGCGCTGCGATCCGGTCAAGGATCGCACATGGGGGGAGCTGCGTACGACGCGGGGGTGAGTTGCCGGTCAGCCGAGTGCGCGGGCGGGGAGCACGCACGAGTGGCGTCGCGAGCGTGAGCGACGGCTTGGGGCCCGTTTGGGCTCGTTTTGGAACCGGGGTCGAGGTCGACGCGGCTTGGGAATGGGGTTCGTCCTGGGCGAGCGGGGGTGAGCTTGGGACGCGTGCCAGTCGTGAGCTCGGTGGGGGACGCACCTGCGCTGGAGCGAGCGCGTACCACGCCCAGGCGAGGACCCCAGCGAGGGATGTAGCTGCTGCAGCAGCGAGCAGCAGCGGTGGCGCGATGGGGCGTCGTCGCGGCGGCATGTGGTGGTCTCGGCTCAAGGCGGGCGATCCATCTCGATCGCCAAACACCCGCGCGGGGCCAACGCTTTCTCTTTTCCCCAAACACCCCTCGGAATGGCCGGAACGAAGCGCACCGCCGAGCCCACTGAAGGCACGCGCCGTTCGACGCGCTCTGGCGGCACGGACCAGCCCGCGGCGCCCGCCAAAAAGGTCGCTGCGCCCAAGAAGGCGCCTGCCGCGAAGAAGGCCGCCGCCGTCAAGGAGCCCGAGGTCGAGGCTGAGCCGGAGCCTGAGCCTGAGAAGGTCGAGGACGAGGCTGAGAAGGAGCCCGCCAGCAAGAAGGCAAAGTCGAGCGTCACTGCTGTCGGCGAGGTCGTCGACGACGTCAAGCTCCACAACGGTCAGTACGACGCGACTCGAACGCGCAGGACCGCACTGACGCGTGTCGTGCGACTGCAGAGGACGGCGAGGAGGTCTCATTCAAGGACCTGTACTCGGAGAGCGGGTGCGTGCAGGCGACGAGCGGTCCGGAGCCCAGCTGACTGGTCATCGCGTGATAGCCTCGTTCTGTTCAGCTACCCCAAGGCCAGCACGCCCGCACGTCAGCCACATTACTTCCCTTGATCTGCTTCACTCACCCAGCTTATCGCTCGCAGGGCTGCACGACCCAGGCCTGCGGCTTCGTACGCTCGTCCTGCGAGACTCAACCCTCGCGCGCGCGTACTCACGCGCCGTCTCCGCAGAGGGACCACTACGACGAGATCACCGCCGCCGGCTACCAGGTCTTCGGCATCTCGGCCGACTCGCCCAAGTCGCAGCTCGTGCGCCCGTCCTTCCCGTCCGCGTCGGCCGAGCGCCTGCTCATGTGATGACCCCCCCCCCGCACCGCAGACGTTCAAGACGAAGCAGAAGATGCAGTACAGCCTCCTCTCGGACCCCAAGGGCGAGCTGCTCAAGGCGATCGGGTGGAGCGAGAAGACCAAGTGCGTTCGTACCGGTGGGCGCGGCTCGGAACGTGCGCTGATCGGCTGTGCAGGCGCTGCCACTGGATCATCGAGAAGGACGGCAAGCTCCTCGAGGGTCCGTCTCCTACCTCCTGTCCTGATTCCCTTGTTCACCTTGTGGACTCGTATAGCCAAGCTCGGCGTCAAGCCGGCCGACGACCCGAAGAACGCGTGCGTCCAAGGCGCGGTCCCGCGCCCGCTCTCACTGACGCACCGCCCACAGCCTCGCGTTCATCAAGGCACTCTAAGCCCCTCTCAGAAACCTTTCTAACCTCACGATCCTATTCTTACTTCAAACACGCGCCCGCTGTTCTCCACGGAAATTGTTGCTGTCCAAGTCCGAAAACCATCTTTCTTGGCGTACAAAGGGAAGTGTAACACCGCTTCGTCTTGACCTTTCATCATGAACAGATCGAATTCTCGATCTGTTCCTGCGATCACGTCTGCGACAGCGCGGAGATAAACCTATCGGCGCTGACTCAATTCTCGGGGAGTTTGGCTCGCGGCGGGTTCATAACGCGAGACGGCCGGAACGCTCTTCTCCTCCTTCAAACGGTCCGTCGCCAAGCGCAATGACTACCGACGCGCTCTTCTCCCCAATCCAAGTCGGCTCCATCGCCCTCGAGCACCGGATCGCCCTCGCGCCACTCACCCGCCTCCGCGCGCACCCAACCCACGTCCACAGTGGTTCGTCCATCCGCCCTCACCTCTCCCAAACGTACTTGAACTCTCTTAATAGACCACGCTGTTACCTACTACTCCCAACGGGCCTCCTTCCCCGGCACGCTCCTCATCACAGAGGGCACCTTCGTCTCCCCCGCCGCCGGTGGCCTCCTCACGAACCCAGGCATCTACACCCCAGCTCAAATCACGCAGTGGGGCAAGATCGTGGACGCTGTTCACAGCAAGCGCTCGAAAATCGTGCTGCAGATCTACGCGATGGGGCGCGCGGCGGACGCTGCCGCTCTGGCCGCGCACGGCGCGTTCGACGTCGTTGCGCCGAGCCCGATTGCGCTCGGCGGGGCTTCGGCGGAGGGAGGCGTTGCGAAAGGAGGAGCGATGCCGCGGGAGATGACGGTTGGGGAGATTGCGGAGAGCGTGAGGGACCATGCGACGGCCGCGAGGAACTTTGTCGAGGGAGCGAAGGGCGACGGCGTCGAGCTGCACCTTGGAAATGGCTGTGAGTCTAGCTCTCACTGCTCAGGACGTATGCTGACACAACCCTCCCCCCTGTAGACCTATTGGACGAGTTCCTCCAGACCAACTCGAACAAACGCACAGACTCGTACGGCGGCTCAGTCGGCAATCGCACCCGGTTCGCCCTCGAGACACTTGATGCCATCGTAAAAGGCGTCGGAGCGAGCAAGGTCGGATTCCGGATTACCCCATTCTCGACGTTCCAGGGTGAGCTTTCCTTCCTTCGCGCCGACGGGACGGCTGACTCCGAAGCATCTCAGACATGCGGATGCCGCTCGCGGACATCCACGAGACATTCGGGTACCTCGTTCAAGAGATCAAGGGGCGGTACCCGGACCTGGCGTACATGCACGTCGTCGAGCCGCGCATCGCCGGCGCCGTCGAACGCGTTGCGGAAGCGGGCGAGTCGCTGGACTTTCTCGTGCATTTCGACCCTTCACTCGATTCGGGTCGTTGCTGATTGAAGTCATTCATCCATCAGCACGACATCTGGGCCCCAAAAGTCGTCCTCGTCGCCGGCGGCCTCACCCCGGCCAGCGCTCGCGCGCTCACCGGCCACCGCAAGAACGTTGTCGCGGTCTTTGGGCGCAGCTTCCTTGCCAATGTGCGAACTGAAAGCCTTGAAACTTTGTAATCGGCTAACTCGATCCTTTCTTTTCAGCCGGACCTGCCCTCGCGTATCCAGCACGGCTTGCCCCTCACACCGGCGGACCGCTCGACGTTCTACATCCCGGGCCCGGACCACCCAGAAGGTGAGCTTCTCCAGGCTCAAAATTCGCTTTGTGATATATCACTGATCGCTTCCTGCAGGATACATCGACTACCTGGAAGCGGACGTCGCTTTACACGCCGTTTGCTTCGCTCTGCGCACACCGGAGTGCCCCCGCGCAAGTACACAAACAGCTACACACTAGACGCTCCTTTACAGCTTTGAAAGATCCTGTAACAAGTTTGCACCCTACGCCAGCTCGAGCTTCTTCAGCAGCTCAAGGTCCTGCATGCTCACCGAGAGCGCCTTGACCGCCTCGAGGTCCCCGTCTCCCGGCTTCTGTACAAGCTCAATCTGGTTTGGTCAGATTTAGTATTTCAAGCCCGCCATGCCAGTGTCCACACCCAATGGTCATTGCGAGTGGTGTGACCTGGTCACGGTGAGCCAACTCGGCACCGGTGCGCGGGCAAGGCCTAGCTCGGTGCTCAACACTTTGACCGCAGCCGGTCTGGTCGCACGCCAGAATTCATCATTCGTTGCTCATTGAATTGAAATCGCTAGCTCCGAGGTGGGGCGCCCGGGAGGTGAGTCAGCGCGTCGTAATCGTGACTCGACGCGAGCGACGCGTCTGCGTCTCATCTCCGTCCCCCTCGTCTCCCTCTCTCCATCACCTCTCAGCAATGCTTTCCAGAATCAGAGGCGTGCCCGAACCTCAAGCTTACACTGGAACTCCCTGTCCGGGTGCTCTACCTGTACCCGGACGCCACAGGACCAGACGCGTGCGACCCACTTCTCCGCGGCGTGGTCACGATCTCGGTACCAGCGCGAAGGCGTGCCAAATCTCTCGTTGTCACGCTCGAGGGGACTACTGTTCTGAACGGTGAGAAAACCTTCTGGTCCGTCCGGTGCGATTCGTCTGACTCGGACGGATTTTAGGCGCTCCTGGTGGCTGGCGGTCGGAGCAGATCAGCATGGTCCATCGGCAGTTGACTCTGCCTATCGACGGTGAGGTCCTAGAGCCTGGTCCTCATGTGTGAGATCTCCGAATAAGACGATGGAGATCCACTTTCTGATCAACGCGCTACAGCTTTGCCTTCACATTCGTCGTGCCGTCGTCAACGGCGGTTACCAACGTTCCAGTGCAGTGGGCTGGGACATCACATTATAGTGAGCGGTAGATATCTCTTGCAGGTCTACACGAGACTGATCAGTTCTGTCAGTCCGCGCCCGACTCGAGTTTGACTCCGCCTTCGTGCTTCCTGCGGAGGCGCGCACCCGGGTCTTCCTTGTCGCTCTACCAGACGAGCCAGGGATCGTTCCTGATCCTTTCCAGCGTGTTCACGAATTCATCTCACCAGATCTCGGGGTAAGATACCCATTCCTTCTACACTTGGAGGACCATGTCTGACGTTCGTCTTCGCAGCCAGTTCAAGTCGACCTCTTCTCTCCGCACCTCACCCAAGGCGCCTTGCTCCACCTCCGAATACTAGTACCCGATCCACCGAAGAATTCTACAATCAGGTCTATCCGTGTCTTGCTGGTTCCGACATACCGCGCCGACTACTTGGAGCAGACGCGTCCGCCACTCCAGCCTGTCGTGCCGCTGAATCTCAGTCACATCGACCGACGCGGTGTCGAACTCGTCTTGTCAAACATTAATCAGACTCTAGAACCTATCAATATCGGGATTGGATGGCGGAGGGACGCGACCTACCGACTACCCTTTTGCGACAAGGTGTGGCCGTCGACATTGAAGGGCAGCGACACTCGGATGGACGTCAAGCACACCCTCGTCATCGAAGTTTTGTTCCGATCCGGGTACGGATTGATGAAGAGAATCAACCTCGAGACTCCGGTCACAGTCTTCTCGGTGAGCACGCCCTCGCGTCTGCGAGAGGGATGAGCTGACGACTCTCGCAAGTGCATTACAGCGGCCGACTCGATGAGGCTACCGGTCTACGAGCAAACCGTGTCCAGAACATGTGTTCGAAAATCGGCATGTGGCGCCGAGGGGTTCGTGTGTGTTTGCGAGTATGGTCTGGCGGAGTTGCTGGCGCAGGAGAAGGACGTCTTCCAGGAGGCCGTGCGGGGCCCGCAAGTTGATCCTCCGTGGCCTTTGAAACATGGCGGTTGATCACAAAACCCCATGTTTCTTACCTCTGAAGTCTTACGAGCCCCGCCAAGAGCTCGACACCTGCCTTCGCCCCGTCCACAACCTTGACCTCGCCCAACCCTGCTTCCCTCACACCTTCCTTGATCATGCCCTCCATGCCCGCCATGCCCGCACACCCCATCAAAAGAACATTGGCACCCTTCCGCACAACCTCCACCGCGGCGTCCTTCATCCCTTTCTCAATCTTCGCTGGGTCGCCGTCGCGGAGCTCGACGACGCCGAGACCGGTCGTCACGACGCCCGCCCAACGATCGCTCCCGTTCGCCCCGAGGAATGCGGAGACGCCTTTGGTCATGAGAGGCTTGAGGCCGGTGCCGGTGGAGACGACGCCGAAGCGGTAGGATAACAGGAGCGCTGCCGCGATGCCGGCTTCGAAGATGCCGATGGCGGGTCGTGAGGAGGTGGGGCCGAGGAGCTCGCGGAGCATGTGGTGGAGTGGGTGGTCGGAGACTGCGATTGATCGTCTCGGATCAGCTCGAGAACCAGAGCGGGACGGAGTAGGCGCACAGCAACTGACGAGGAAGCCGTCGTAGGCCTCGTGCAGCTTCTTCGCCTTGATGTCCTCCAAGCATGCGACAGCGGTCAAGGTAGCGGTTGCGAAGTCGTTGATGGATGGGGGAGCATGACTTGGGGCGGTGTAGTAGACGAGCTCGACGCCGGGAGGACAGACCGGGTCGAGTGCCTCCCTCAGCCCGTCCGTGATGCTCTGGGACGAGTTGGGGTTGATGATCAGGAGCTTGATCGGAGCTGCCATGGTTACGAGGTGACGGTAGAAGCGAGAGCGTGCAAGGTCGTGCTCGCTTCGCCCCGGCGAACGTCAATCGCGCTCGGCCGAGATCGCGGGTGGCGATAAAGAGTCGATTGGCGGGGTCCCAGCGTGTGTTGGCCTTGATTGAGGATTATGGAGAGAGCAGTGTAGATCAGCAACGTGCGATTCGTTGAAGAGAAAACCGGGCGCCACCAAGCGCCATACCGCGGAATGAAGGAGTGCTAGAGCCCCTACCCCTGATTTTCTCTACGCGCTCGACAGGGAGGTAACGTCCGATTTTGAACGTACCGCGTACAGGGTGATCTTGCGCAACAGGCTCCTCTTGAACGCAGGGAGAGGGGCGTTGCGAGTAAATAAACAATGCGCTGCGGTCGTTGCGCTTGAGCCTGCTTCCGGGCTCGGATCACGCGTCACGCTTTTGTCCGTACCGCCCACTCTGACTGGCCCCCGACACGTCGCCCGCCCAGCGATGGAGACTAAGGACGAAGCCGATTCGGAGCCGCTCCTGCCGGTCGACTCGGACGCGAGCTGGGGCCAGGCGTACGCGCAGCGGCGCCAGGACGAGGGAGCGCACGCCCTCTGGCGGAAGCTCGCGCCCGTGCACCTGATCGCAATTGCGTTCGCCCTCTGCGTTGCGCTGGCGGTGCTGTACCGGGGCTGGCGGTCCGCGGCGGGCGAGGCCGAGCTCGAGCTCGCCAAGGTTGCGCTCGTGGAAGAAGCGACGAAGGCCGCCGCGCTCTCGCTCGAGGAGCGCTGTGGGGACGACTGCAAGTTCATCTTGCCGACCTACGTACGTCTCTAGATCTTTCGTCTGGCTTCGGGAACCTGGGGAGCTGAAATAACGGCGCAGATTGGCGAGCAGGAGAGCCGCGCGCAGGTCCACCTCTACCAGCTCGCCGTCTGGGCCCACGGCCTCGGACGAATCCTCGTTCTCCCGAGCGTCAAGCACTCGAGGTACTCGGTCTGCTACAGCCGCCCGTTCGAGTTCTACTACGCCGACGACACCCTCTCGCGCCTCGGACTCCCCACTGTCTCCAAGGCCGAGTTCCAGTCCTGGACGAGTGCGCGGGGGAACCGATCCGCGACGGCGCAGATCATCCGCGTGCGAAATCCGACGTACAAGGGCAAGCGCATCCCGCACCCGTCCCCGATGATCTGGAACGACACGAGCGCCCAGGGGTACCCCGTTGGCAAGGGATGCCTGGGAGACAATCTGGACTTTTCTAGCTTCCATCCAGTCTCATTCTTCGGAAACGGTACGGCTCGCTTCGATTTGGTGACGCCTGCGCGGATCCTGATCTGTCGAACCTGCAGGCTGGGACCCGGTGCTCCCCGCCGGGGAGCTCGACTTCCTCGCCAAGGTCTTCACCTACCTCCGAGACGGTCTCGGCTCCATAATCGAATCTCCCACACCACACCAGCCCACCGTCCTCTCGTTCCACATCGAGGGCCAGCACCACCCCGACTTCACCCCCACCGACCTCGTCGCGCTGTCGCCCTCGACACCCCTCGCGCTCCCGTTCGAGATTTTCCACTACTCCAAACCTCTCATCGCACTCGCGGCGGCCATGATCGACCGCCTCTCGCCCTTCATCGCCGTCCAGTGGCGCACCGAGGAAGTCGACCCGGCGCATCTCGCCCCGTGCGGCCGGAACCTCATCTCGTTCCTCGAGCGCGCCAAAACCCAGAACCCCGCGCTCTCGGCCGTCTACCTCGCGACCGACTACCCGTTCGAGTCGCTCCGCAACACGTCGATCAGCGGCGAGGCGCACTCGCAGTCGTACAAGATTTCGCAGCCGGTGCACGCCGCGATGCGCACGTTCAAGAGCGAGTGGGACGCCGAGGTGGCCCGGGGGCTGCTACCGCGGCTGACGACCTGGGACGAGGAAGAGCACGAGCTCGACGTGCCCGCCGAGTCGCTCGAGCTGATGGGCACGGAGAACCGGCTGCGCGACGCCGACATTGCGCTGCTGGGCATGGTCGACAAGATGGTCGCGACCAAGGCCGAGTTGTTCTTTGCGGGCGAGGAGAACAAGTGCGGGAAGCTCTCGAGCTTCATGAAGGCGATCGCGGACACGCGGGAACGGGTCCTCGAGGACGTGGTCGGCGGGCCGAAGGTCGGGACCCCGGGCGAGGTGTGGAACGGCGTCGAGTACTTTGTGTACTCAGGGGAAGACTAGTGCAGGTACTTCCTTGTAAATACAACTGGAATCGCTGACTTCCTGTTGAGATCTAGCTCGACGCGAAGTACCTACGTAAGCTCGACGACGCGCGACCCGAGGATTTGCCGAGCGCCCTTCAGCTCCCGCCACACCGGCCTCGTGGCAGCCGCGCTCTCAGCGCGACAGCCCACATCACGAGCCAAGGAAGCGCCGGAAGTCTGGGACCGCCTCATCAGTCAGCAATCGGCCCGAAGGACTGCGCGATGGAGAGAGGGGATGCGGAGCAGCGGAGGAGGCCCTGGCGGTGCACGCGTGTCGTCGGCCCGGCCCGCCACGACACACGACGTCTTACACCATCTCGGAACTCTGCTCGCCGTCTTCTCTCTTTTCCCGCTCAAGCCTCTGTCAGCGTTGGTCGCCATCTCCGCTCCCGTGCGCCCTCATGTCGTCGATCGTCTCCGGCACCACGGTGGCGACGCCGCCTTCCGAGGCCCCTTCGCACGAGAAGAAGGGCGAATCTCGCAACAACTCGCCCTCGCCCGAGCCGGTCCCGCACGCCGCTGAGGTGCACGAGCTCGCTCGCCAACTCTCGCGCGTCTCGACGCTCAACCGCACAAAGTCCCGTCAAGCTCACGACGGTGACATTGAGCTCTCGCCGTTCGACGAGCTCAGCGACGACAAGCGCCTCGACCCCAACTCGCCCGAGTTTGACGTCCGCGCGTGGCTCCAGTCGCTCGTCGCTCTCCAGAGTCGCGACCCGGAGCGCTACCCATCGCGCACCGCCGGCGTCTCGTTCTCCAACCTCAACGTCTACGGATTCGGCTCCTCCACTGACTACCAGAAGACTTTCGGCAATGCGTTCTTCGGAATGTTCAGCGCCGCCGCCCGTGCCGTTGGCGTTGGCAAGCAGCTCACCAAGATCCGCATCCTGAGGGACTTTGAGGGCCTCTTGGAGAGCGGCGAGATGCTCATCGTTCTCGGACGTCCTGGCAGGTGAGTATTCTCCGTCTTTGCTGGAGGACCGCGGAGCTGACGGAGCGGCGTTGTCTCCGCAGCGGCTGCTCGACGCTCCTCAAGACCATTGCGGGGGAGACGCACGGGTTCTACCTCGAAGAGGGCTCCAACCTTCAGTACCAAGGAATCCCCGCGAGCACCATGCACAGCGACTTCCGCGGCGAGGTGAGCTGGTCGGATTGAACTGGTTGGGGAGACGGACCGCTGACTCGGGAGTTCAACAGGTCATCTACAACGCCGAGACAGAGTAGGTTCTCATCTTGAGAAAGTATAATACCATGATCTCAACTGACAAGAAACTATCAGTGTCCACTTCCCCCAGCTCACCGTCGGCGAGACGCTCTCGTTCGCGGCCAAGGCTCGCGCTCCTCGGAACCGCTTCCCAGGCGTTTCTCGCAACCAGTACGCCGAGCACATCCGAGATGTCGTCATGGCTATCTATGGTGCGTGCGCTCTCTCTGATCTGGTTGGTCCCCGACCTTCCCTCCGAGATCTGAGACTGGGGGCGGAGCTAACGCCGTCGCCACCGCCACCACAGGTCTCTCGCACACGGTCAACACGCGCGTCGGTAATGATTTCTTGAGAGGCGTTAGTGGTGGAGAGCGCAAGAGGTTCGGACTAATTTTCAACTAGCTGGACTCGGAATCTGAAACAGATTTGTTTCCGCAGGGTCTCGATCGCCGAGTGCACGCTCAGCGGCTCGCCACTTCAGTGCGTTCATACTTCACTCGCTCCCGTCGCCTCGTACTGAAGCTCAGAGCTCATCAGATGCTGGGACAACTCGTGAGACTTCTGGCTCCGTTGGCGTTCTTCTTCCACTGACGCGCGTTGCTCTCGCAGCACGAGGGTGCGTTGCTCTGGCTCGCTGTGGTTCCACTGTGACCCTCTCACTGACTGTAACCTCATCTATAATAGGGTCTCGATTCCGCGAACGCCCTTGAGTTCGTCAAGAGCCTGCGTCTTGGTACGCAGAACGCCGGCTCCACCGCGGCTGTCGCGATCTACCAGTCGTCCCAGAGTGCCTAGTGAGCTCCACGTGCCTCTTGTTTTCGACGCATAACTCACCGCCTGTTCCACTTTAGTGACATTTTTGACAAGGTCGTCGTCCTCTACGCCGGCTACGAGATCTTTTTCGGCCGGTGCGACTCGGCCAAGCAATTCTTCACGAGTCGAGGATACATCTGCCCGCCCCGTCAAACGACGGCGGACTTCCTCACGTCTCTCACGAACCCTGCTGAGCGTGTCATCGCGCCCGGATGGGAGGCCAAGGTCCCGCGCACGCCCGAGGAGTTCGCAAAGGTCTGGAAGGAGAGTCCTGAACGGGCTCAGCTTCTGCTCGACATCAAGGCCTACGAGGCCAAGGTTTGTCACTTATCACCTACTTTATGATCTGTCGACGATCTAACATCATTCCCGCATGGCAGTATCCTCTTGGCGGCGAGCACCTCGACAAGTTCCGGGAGTCTCGCAAGGCGACGCAGGCCAAGGGCATGTGCGCCGGCGCGCTTGTTATCATTATCAGATACCACTGACTTTGCTCTATAATTTAGGAGCTCAAAGAACCCCTACACGCTCTCGATTCCGATGCAGGTCTCGCTGTGCATGACCCGCGGATTCCAGCGCCTCAGGGCAGGTCGTTCCTTTCCTTGGAGGTGGCGAAGCTTATCCTCAACCTTATAACAGAGTGACCAAGCGAACATGTGGATCACTGTGAGCTCTCTCACTTCAGGTGGATGACAGCAAGCTGACACAAAGACTCAGGTGCTGGGGAACTTCTTCATGATGAGTTCCTATTCTCGCAAAGCGGTGACCATTTCGTAGCTAATTGTACTCGTCTCCACGCGTTGATCGTCGCGAGTGTCTTCTTCAACCTGCCGGCCGACACGAGCTCTTTCTATTCGAGGGGTGCCCTGCTGTTCTTCGCCACACTGTGAGCGACCCTCGTACACGTTTTTTTGAAGCCCTGATTGACGAGTGAGTTGCGCGCTTAGCATGAACGCGTTTGCTGTGAGCTACCCTTCGGATTTTTTTTTATTTGTTTTGCTGAGATCCCGACTGACCGATTGATGATTGCGTGCCAGTCGGCGCTCGAGATCCTCATGCTCTACGCTCAGGTGTGTGAAATCCTGAATGTACTTTGCACTCGGACTGAGGTTCATTTCGAACATCCAGCGTCCCAGTGCGTAGCCGACAGACGCGGATTTGCTTCCAAGCACCTAACACCCTGGCTCACAGTCGTGGAGAAGCATCAGCGCTTCGCGCTTTACCACCCGTTTGCCGAGGCACTCAGTTCAATGCTTTGTGACCTTCCTCAAAGTCAGTCCACCTGTTTTCTTAATCTTCTGGGTGGTCTGACCATTCCGCTCCGTCAGAGATCCTCGTTGCGATCACATTCAACTTGGTGAGCACCGTCACCAGAAATCTCCGTAACATACATCTGATCGCCAATTATCCGACCGCAGGCGCTGTGTAACTGCTACACTTTGCCGCTGGGGCGCGCTACTGCCGGACGCCGACTGACACTCAACTCTCGTTCCAGACTTCATGTCGAACTTAAGGAGAGAACCGGGCCCATTCTTCTTCTTCCTCCTCATGAGCTTCTTCGCCACTCTCACGATGTCCTCGATCTTCCGCACCATCGCCGCCAGCTCCCGTACTCTGCAAGGCGCGCTCGCTCCTGCCGCTGTCTTTAGTCAGTACTGCCGGAGGGAACCAGATTGAGCGGCACTGACCCGATCATTGAACTCATAGTCCTTGGACTGGTCACGTACACTGGTGAGATCATCGGGCGCCCTTTCTCAAGGGAACGCTCTGACGACTCCCTTCAGGATTCGCATTGCCCATCAAGTCCATGCATGGCTGGTCGAGATGGATGAACTACTTGGATCCTATTGCTTGTATGTTCTTGACGAGCAGTTTTTGACTTTAACTAACCCACTGCCCTCCCAGACGCTTTCGAGTTCGTGGCTGCACCACACGTGTCGCGCGGAGTCGTACGCTGACCACAACCTCACAGATCACTCATGGTGAACGAGTTCCACGACCGCACCTTCCCGTGCATGAGCTACGCTCCTTCGGGAGCTGGCTACGAGAACATCACGGGAACGGAACGCTCGTGCAGCGTTGTCGGGTCCGTCGCCGGATCGGCCTTCGTCGATGGAGACCGCTACCTCAGCGAGTCGTTTGGCTACCTTCACAGTCACAAGTGGCGCAATTTCGGCATCTTGATTGCCTTTTGGGTGTACGTCCGGTCTTCGTCGGACAGTAACAGCCGTCAGCGCTGACCCAGTCTTCTGACAGCGGCTTCACGGTGTTCTACCTCGTCGCGACGGAGTACATCTCGGCTCAGCGCTCGAAGGGCGAGGTCCTTGTCTTCCGGCGTGGTCATGCCCCGGCTCATCTCAAGAACATGAATGACGACGAGGAAGCTGGCATCGCGGATGTCCGCGTTCGCGAGGACCTCGCAGACCCCAATGAGAAGATGAACCTGCATCGGCAAACGGCTACCTTCCACTGGGGTAAGCCGTACAATTTTATTTGAAAGGAAGGTGACTGATGCACTCATCGACAGAGGACGTCTGCTATGATATCAAGATCAAGGGGCAGGAGCGCCGCATTCTCTCCAACGTTGACGGATGGGTCAAGCCCGGAACTCTGACGGCCCTCATGGGTGCCTCGGGAGCCGGAAAGACGTACGACAATCTTCGCCACCTGCTGCTCGATCAGTCACTCACTTGTCTCCCTCGCAGTACTCTTCTCGACGTCTTGGCCAACCGCGTTACGATGGGTGTCATTTCTGGCTCGATCTTTGTCGATGGCGAGTTCCGCGACCGCGTTCGTCCAGTTTCCATACGCAAGCGATGTACGGGCGCTCACTTCACTCTCTTCTGCAGTCATTCCAGCGCAAAACGGGGTATTGTGAGCGGGAAACTTTACTCTAGCGCTCGAAGCAGGTTTGACGTTTATCTTTCAATCAGGCATGCAGCAGGATCTCCACCTGGAGACGGCCACGGTTCGCGAGTCGCTCAACTTCTCCGCACTCTGCCGTCAGCCGAAGTCGACACCGAGGTCAGAGAAGCTCGCATACGTCGAGGAAGTGATCAAGATCTTGGAGATGGAGGACTACGCGGACGCGATTGTCGGTGTCCCCGGCGAGGGCCTCAACGTGAGCCGACCGACCCGTGCTGCAAGTGGCGTTGACCGAGCTCACCGTTTTGCATCCAGGTTGAGCAGCGTACGTGATCATTTTGCAACTTTTGATTCATACTCACTGATTTCGCTGAGCTACAGGCAAGCGTCTTACCATCGGTGTCGAGCTCGCCGCGAAGCCAGACCTGCTCTTGTACGCGTCGTCGCAACTACGTTTTCGCAGGGCTCCGGTCTGACCACCCTCATGATACAGGTTCCTTGATGAGCCCTCCTCTGGTCTTGACTCGCAGACGGCTTGGTCCATGGTAAGAAAGTCGTCGCTTGCTCTGGCGCGCCGCTGACGACCACTCGGCAGGTTCGACTGTGCCGCAAGCTCGCCAACAACGGCCAGGCCATCTTGTGAGGCGTTTGTGTGGGATTTCCCTCCCACAATGTGCTAATACTCGTGTAGGTGTACGATCCACCAGCCAAGTGCCATCCTGATGGCGGAGTTCGACCGACTCTTGTTCCTCGCTCGCGGCGGTCGCACCGTGTACTTCGGCGGTGAGCCATCTCATCCTGAGTGTATGAAAACTCCGAGCTAAGACGTTTTCTCTCTCACTCTCCAGAAATCGGTCCCAACTGCTCGACCTTGGTGAACTACTTCGAGGCGAATGGCGCGGAGCCTTGCGACCCGGAGGCCAACCCCGCCGAGTGGATGCTGGCCGGTGAGTACTCCACTACACGTTGTCGTTCACATATTACTTTGAACTGAATTCTCTTTCAGTTATTGGAGGTACACACCTCACTCTTGCTCACCGCCGAGCTTTGCTAACCTCGAACGTTCTCAGCTGCTCCCGGAAGCCACACCACAATCGACTGGCACGAGACTTGGCGCGGCTCGAAGGAGTACCGCCAGGTCCACGAGCAGCTCGACATCATGAAGGGTCACAAGAATCTCGAGAAGACGATCGAGGCCGACCCGAACGACAGCGAGTCCGGTACCAAGGAGTTTGCGATGCCCTTTGTCAGTACTCGACGTCTTAATTCTCCTTGAATAAACCTAACCGCTCTGTAAACAGATGCACCAACTTTGGTACTGCTTCTGGCGCGTCTGGGCTCAATACTGGAGGACTCCTTCATACCTCTACGCCAAGACCGCTCTCTGCACCATTTCATCCATCTTCGTGAGTAATTATGGCCGGTGTTTGAGCCTGAACGGGTTAAGCTAATGTCGTACGCGCTCCAGGTCGGATTCAGTTTCTTCAAGGAGGCCGACACGGCGCAGGGTCTTCAGAATCAAATGTTCTCCATCTTCATGCTCTTGTACGCAACGTTTGGTTCGCCTCGTCGTCGTCCGAAGCTAACCCTCGCGCAACCCAGGACCATCTTCGGCTCGCTTTGCCAGCAGATGATGCCGCTCTTCTGCACTAAGCGTGCACTTTACGAGGCTAGGGAGCGCCCATCAAAGACATACTCGTGGCAGGCATTCATGACGGCCCAGATCCTTGTCGAGCTCCCCTGGCAGACGCTGATGGCCGTGATCTCGTTCTTCTGCTGGTGCGTGCTTCCCAGGCTTTGACTTACACTGTACTCACCCTTTGAGCGCACAGGTACTACCCGATTGGTCTTTACCGGAATGCGTCGGCTGCTGGACACCTCCACGAGCGCGGTGGCCTCATGTTCCGTACGCCACCCGGAGCGCGAGCGCCAGCTGCCCGTCGCTGACACTGCTTCGTCAGTTTTCGTGTGGATGTTCTACCTGTTCACCAGCACATTTGCGCACATGTGCATGTGAGTCAACCGCAGAATTCAGAGGTCGAACAGGGCTGACTGGGCTGCGCAGTGCCGCGATCGACGTCGCCGAGGTCGGAGGAACGCTGGCCAACTTTGCCTTCTCTCTGGCGAGTCATCGCGAGTCAGAAACTTCGGTTGTTTACTGACTCACCATTTCCGCTGTAGACACTCATCTTCTGCGGGTGCGCCGGTCCCGCGCGCACACACTTTTCCCGATCCGCTGACCTTCAGGCGTCTCCCCCAGAGTCCTCGCCACGCCCTCGCAGTTCGTAAGCCAACTCAGCAAAATAGAAAAGTCTCATACTGAGAAACTGATTGTGTTTCTCTTCAGCCGTACTTCTGGATCTTCCTTTACCGGCTGTCGCCCTTCACGTACATCGTTTCGGGCATGCTCACGACGGGCGTCTCTGGGTGAGGCAATCCACCGGCCTCACTTCATCAAACTCTAGCTAAGAAATTTTTTCCTCAGCGCCACCCTTCACTGCACTGAGACCGACCTGGTCAACTTGACGCCGCCCGCCGGCCAGACGTGCCAGTCGTACCTCGACGCTTACATCACGGCCAACGGCGGAAGCCTCTACGGCGACGCTCTTTCGACGACGAGCTGTGAGCTGTGTACGTCCTCGACCAGCGATGTGTACTTGGCCTCGCTCGAGATGAGCAACTCGACGGCTTGGAGGTGAGCGACCCTGCGCTGAGGGGGGAAGTGACGAGACCGACCACTGACCTCCCCTACAGAAACTATGGTCTGCTTTGGGCTTATGTGGTCTTCAAGTAAGCTCCAGCGTCGTCCTTGTGTTTCCAGCCAGCTGAGCCTCCCCTTCCTAGCATCGTCGTCGCTGCCCTGCTTTACTGGCTAGTTCGCGTGCCCAAGAAGTCGGGCGCCAAGACTATCAAGAAGGAGTAGAAAATCTCACCACCTCGACCTTAACCATACCTATATTGTTCCGGCCTCACTCTTCTTAGACACCCCTCCCAGGTTCGCATCGGTAACCCTCGCTTTGGCTTTAAACACTCCCAACCTCCCTAGACCGTGGTTGCAAGGCACGTAGTCAACAACAGCATGTGACGGATACGCCAGGTAATTGTTTATGGAGAGACGTCTCAAGAACGACGAGGCAATCGCTGAACGCGAGCGCTGCTGGCCGCGAAGCGACTTGTCGGTCAAGCGCTCGCCGTCAAGACTTGACGCTTCTCAACATCTATTTAACAGGGAATACAGACTAGTCTCATCACGTGTCTACAAGTGGACAGTTCGGAGACCGTGGACGCTATCCTCGTTGCACGCTGAACCAGATGGCGACATGGGGACGCACTCTCAGTGTGTCTCTATGGTTGAGTGGTACAATTTCACCTTGTGGCGGTGACGGCCCGTGTTCGGTAGATGAAGTGCGCTCGGCGTGGGGTGACTTCGGCGCTCGTCACCGTCAGGCGGTCTTTACTGGTTCCGATCCGTCCATTTCCAGCGCCAAGAAGCTCGGCAGCGAGTAGAGAGCAGGCAGGTGACCCGTTCTGGCGAGTTGATTCTGTAGGGTAGTAGTGATGCGATGCTGGGAGCGCCGGCGGAAGAAAGCGCGAGAAGGGGACCACGACCGCGAGCTCGGCGTCACGACAGCGGGGTCAAGTGACCTTTCAACTTGAACTTGCATCTGGAAGAGGTCCCGGCGCGAAGTGGCGGGGACGACGACGCCTCGCTCGGCGCACTGGTCGAGTGCGTGCTGATGCTCCGCTGCAAGCGGCGCGCCGTTGACGGAGATATCAAGGTATGCGAGGTCCCTCATGAGATCGAGGACAGGTGATAGACGGTTTTTGAACACGGCGGACGTGGGGCGAGTGGCGAGGAACGATGCGAAGGAGGAAGTAGGTGGAAGCGGCTTGTTCCGCGTTGATGCTCTACAGCCCATGATCAGCTGTCCGATTCTTCAGAAAAAAATGTTCAGCAGCTCGTCGCCGACTTACAGCGAACATATGCTTGCTGCACAGCGCGTTGAGGCTGCTGCAGGGCGCCGACAGCGCAGTCAGGCTCCTCCCGCGCCACGGGTTCAGCAGGTGCCGGCGGACCAGCTTCAACCCGGCGTGTGCCTCCGTCTATCGCTCGTGCTGGAGATCCTGCGCGTAGGCGAGCTTGACGACGAGTGCTTGCAGCTCCTGCGGAAGCTGGGTGTAGGTGGGCCGCGTCTGCGGCGCGGAACCCAGTCCAGGGGGCGAAGGTGAGCCCTCCACGAACAGCACGTCGTCGAGTAGCTGAGGAGCTGATGGGTAGGGCAGAGCACCGGCGTAGAGCGCTGGGTCAGCTCCGCTCACACACACACAGCCGCCCGCGGTCGAGTCGAGACCGGGTCGCGCGTCGCGTATCCTCACACAGGGCCGAGGGGAGGCAGAGTCTGGTGGTGAATAGGACCGTTCGGTGTGCTCTAGGACGCAAGTGCGCTCCGCTCGCGTCCTGGCACAGTGAGGGTCGGCTTCAACCTGTGGCGAGCTCCGCCGGGGCGGCCGGTCAATCTTTCCCTCGAGCACCATTCCTCGAGCCGACTTGATCACACCTCAAGTCCCACTGTGCACTGCGTCTCTGATCTCGGCGTAGAATTAGCTCGCCCCTCACCCAACAGCACACACGGCCGCGCGCTGCGCGCGCGCACTCTGAATCCGCAGCCCCGCCACCGCCGTGACGGCGTGACCGCAGGCGCGCAGGAAAGACCAGCTGGGAAACTCCCGATGATCCGGAGCACTCTGTTTCTTTCTTTTAGGATCATCCATCCCTTCGCGCGAAAGAAGAAGCGGTGGCGGACAGCCGCGCCTCGCCCCTTCCTCGAGCGAGCGCCATCAACCACGGCATCGAGGTCAAGGCATCCTTCCAGAACTCCAAGGTTGCATTTTTAGCATCAGATCAGGTTGCGGCAGACAATCTGAAGCCTGTGCCGCACGTCGTCGACGATCCAACCAGTCTCCCGACCTTTCTCGTCCCGGCGCGCGGCTCGTCTTCCAGAAGATCGTGATAAGCCGAGGCGAGCGGAGATCCTTACCTACTCGGCAGGATCCTCCGAAAAAGTTCGAACGGTCGGCAGTAATCTCAGCTCCTCCTGGACGGGATCTCGTCGCCGCCGGCGGAAATCCAGGGAGGCTGCAGGCAGGGATGTCAATGTCAGGCCTCGCAGCTCCGCGGGTGTCCAGCCTCGAAGATCCTCTGAGATTCCGAAAGTAAAGAATCGGACCTGCGTGGTCATTGCGTGGCCCGACTTGGGCACCTTCGCCGATAGCCGCAACGCGACGCCTCCGTCTCAGCCGTTCTTCACTCCCCTCTCTCGCTGTTCAACCACACGCACGAATGCTGTTTCCTACTGTAATCGCAGCCTCGATAGCCTTACTGGCTCTTCCCGTCGAAGCCGGACTCGACAGCATCTACAACATGTTCGTGACCACTCCGCACCGCTGCGTTTGAACTCTCACTGACTCTGGGTGCCCTTTGCAGTGTCGCGTTCGGCGACAGTTACACTGCTGATTCTTGGAATCCAGCTGTAGGGCTTAACCCAATCAGCGGGCAGAACCTCTCCGTACGTGAACTTGACCTGGCATCCACTCGTCGCACTCGGCTGACAACGTCAACCGCAGACAACCTCCGGAGGAGACACTTGGCTCCAGTACTTCGCCCTATCAACCAGCGCGAAGAACACCTGGTATGACTTCGCGAAGGCTGGTGCCACGTCGGACAACTCGCTTGTCATGTCTGGCGTCCCCGACCTTGTCGAGCAGGTCGCCGAGTTTCAAGCGTACTTCTCGGCGAAGAAATGGAGACCGGCGAACACTCTCTTCAGCATATTTATGGGAATCAACGACGTGTAAGCTTGCCCTCTCATCGTCGCGTGAGGCATTCGAGCGCTGATGCTGGTGGCGCGCGGCAGCGGCTTCTCGTTCGTGGAAGGACAGCTCTTTCCACTGGTGCTTGAACCTATCTTCGCGATCTATACAACGCAGGTTGGAAAGCTCTACGCTTCCGGAGATCGGAAGAGC
>ERZ1463038.32-NODE-32-length-31662-cov-28.339925_pt1 | contig 31662 bp, 28 predicted proteins | sample MGYA00564479_ERZ1463038 | MGnify/ENA primary metagenome ERZ1463038 (study PRJEB39244, sample SAMEA3635134) | Helicobacter pylori | study: EMG produced TPA metagenomics assembly of PRJEB11511 data set (Assembly of a 5300-year-old Helicobacter pylori...
CACCCAGGATGAACAGCGCCAGAGCGCATTGCTCAAACTGCAACAAGACGCCGGGCGCCTGCAGCAACAACTGCAAAGCGCCACAGAAGCAAGCCAGACCGTTACTCAACATGTGGCCGAACAGCGGCGCCAACTGGCCAGCGACCATGAGCGACTGGAAGAAGAACTGGCGGCTTTCACCCCACTGCTGCCCGCCGACATCCTCAATGGCTTGCGCAACGAAGCCGCAGCGACGGTCATTCAGCTCGATCAGCAAGTGACCCAGCGCCTGGACCAGCTTGAGCAGCAACGCGATGAGCTGCTTGAACAGAGTGGACGTCAGCAAAAAATCGAGCAGGAGCAGTTCCAGCAACACGCCCGCGCAAAGCACCTGGAAGACCTGCAACAACGTTTCGCCGCCCTCGCCCAGCAGCAGCACACCAGCCAGCAAACGCTCGCTGAACTGCTGGGTGGCCAAGCCGGTGAACAGCGCAGCGCTGAACGTTGGCAGCAACAACTGGAACACGCCGTCGAACAGGCGCGTCACGTCGAAAGCGCCGCCAGCCAAGCGTTGCAGGACGTACGCAGCCAACTGATCGAACTCGCCGCCGAACTCAAAGCCAGGCAGGAACGCCTGCAAAGCCTGGAGCAAGAGCGCAGCGAGCTGAGCGCCAGGATTGCCGAATGGCGCAGCCGCCATAGCGAGCTGGATGACAGTGCTCTCGAACAGTTACTGAGCGTCGACGATGAACACGTCAGCCAACTGCGCCAACGCCTGCAGCACAGTGAAAAAGCCATCGAGCAAGCCAAGGTCCTGCTGCACGAGCGCGAACAGCGCCTGCACAGCCATCAAGCGCAAGCCAATGGCAACCTTGGCGCCGAGCAACTGGACAGCGCCTTGAGCGAGCTGCAGGGGCAGTGCGCCGCCAGCGAACACCTCAATGCCGACCTGCGCGCCCAACAAGCCGACGATCAACGCCGCCAAGACGCCAATCAAGCGTTGGCGCAACAGATTGCCGACGCCTATGCCCAGTATCAACGCTGGGCGCGCCTGGCCACGCTGATCGGTTCGGCCGAAGGCGACAAGTTCCGCAAGATCGCTCAGGCCTACAACCTTGACCTGCTGGTTCACCATGCCAACGCACAGCTGCGGCAACTGGTGCGCCGTTATCGCCTGAAGCGCGGCGGCAGCATGTTGGGCTTGCTGGTAATGGATACCGAAATGGGCGATGAACTGCGCTCGGTGCATTCGTTGTCCGGTGGCGAGACCTTCCTCGTGTCGTTGGCCCTGGCCCTGGGCCTGGCGTCAATGGCGTCGAGCACGCTGAAAATCGAGTCCCTGTTCATCGACGAAGGCTTCGGCAGCCTCGACCCGGAATCCCTGCAACTGGCCATGGATGCCCTCGACGGCCTGCAAGCCCAAGGGCGTAAAGTGGGGGTGATTTCTCATGTGCAGGAAATGCACGAGCGAATCCCCGTGCAGATTCAGGTGCGGCGCCAAGGCAATGGTTTGAGTACGATTGAGGTCAGCAATTGATAAACCGACAGGCAGCCCCCATTTCCTGTGTCAGACAAAACTGCCAAGCGGAATTTCTGTACCCTACACACCCACGGCGCGACCCGTTGCGCCACCTCAAATGAGAAGGTAACTCCCCGTGTCCAATTCAAAAGTATTTTTCGACATCACCGCCAACGACGAGCCAATGGGTCGCATCGTGATGGAACTTCGCGAAGACGTGGCACCGAAAACCGCTGAGAACTTCCGTGCCCTGTGCACCGGCGAGAAAGGCGACGGCCTGCACTACAAGGGCTCTTCGTTCCACCGCGTGATCAAAGACTTCATGCTGCAAGGCGGTGACTTCACCAACCACAACGGCACCGGCGGCAAGTCGATCTACGGCGAAAAGTTCAAGGACGAGAACTTCACCCTGAAGCACACCGAGCCAGGCGACCTGTCCATGGCCAACGCAGGCCCGAACACCAACGGCAGCCAGTTCTTCATCACCACCATCGTCACCAGCTGGCTGGATGGCAAACACGTGGTATTCGGTAAAGTCATCGAAGGCATGGACGTTGTGAGGGCCATTGAAGCACTGGGCTCGCAATCAGGCAAAACCAGCAAAAAAGTCGTGATCGCCGACTGCGGCCAACTGCCTGCCGAAGCGTAAAGAAACCCGTTGCTGAGCGCAGTGAACACCGCGACGCCGATTCTTTACTCTTTCCGGCGCTGCCCCTACGCCATGCGTGCGCGCATGGCGTTGTTTTACGCGGGCTGCGCACTGGACATTCGCGAAGTCAGCCTCAAAGAAAAGCCGCCGCACATGCTTGCCTATTCACCCAAAGGCACTGTGCCCGTCCTGATCTGTGAGGGAGGACGCGTGATCGACGAGAGTCTGGGCATCATGCGCTGGGCACTGGCGCTCAACGACCCCGATGACTGGCTGCTGGCAAATGACCCGCAGGCCCAGAGCGACATCGGGGCATTGATCGAAGAAAACGATCACGTCTTCAAGCACCATCTGGATCACTACAAATACGCGGTCCGCCATCCTGAACACTCGCAGGAACACTACCGCGACCTGGGTGCACTGTTTTTGCAAAAGCTCGAAAAACGCCTGCTACAACGGACCTTCCTGGCCGCTGAGCACGTGACCCTGGCCGACATCGCCCTGGCGCCCTTCGTGCGGCAGTTCTGCTACGTCGACCCCGACTGGTTCTGGCAAAGCCCCTACCCTCGCCTACAGGCCTGGTTACAGCGCTTTCTCGCGTCAGAGCTGTTCATGGGTGTGATGACCAAGCCGGTCTGACACATGGCCAACGCCCTTTACTTAGCCGACAAGTATCGCTTCATCGTCTTCAGAGTGGTTACCTTCGCCATATGAGCGCACTCAGGACACCAATGGCCATTACGTATGATTGACAGATTGGTGTGCCAGCCATGCCCTCGTTCGCACAACCAGTGCATTTTTGTGTGGCAGTTCTCGTATTTGGTGGACAGGCATTTCCCACCTCTTGCTCGCGCGGCCTGATGGGCATCGTCGAGGCTTAGCCTGCTCTTTGGACACCGTTTGCACCAACCACCCTGTCTGATAGTCCCCATCGGGGCAAGCCAGCGATGTCCGTTCTGGCATTGCCATTGAAGCTTTATTTGGGCATTTACATACTCAGTGGACAGGCATGTTCCTCCTTTTGCCGCTGCTGCCCGATGCGCGTCATCAAGGGTGAGTGTCTTCGCCTTCAGGTGGCATGTCACACACCAGCTGCCATGCAAGGCGCTCGCCCCCAACCTCATCCACTCATGCCCGGCATCGCAACGAAAGCGATAGTGATGCTTTACGCCCAGGTACTTCTGGTCAAGGCAGACTCCGCCATGGCGTTCGGCCACTTCACGCAACCTTGCCAGTCCGTCCACCCCCTTTTCATGGATAAGTCTGGGCTGGATCGCGCACTCATGGCACCACGCGCCGCCCATGATATTGACACCTAGAGACTCCCATACGTGCCCTTGGGCACAGCGAAAACCATACCGTTGACGGGTACTGGTGTAAGCATCAGCCAAACATACCCCGCCGTGCTGCGCAGCGATCTGCTGCAAACGGGTCAGTCCGTCGGAGAACCCCTTGAGGTTTCTGGCCTTGTCTCGCTTGCAGAGGCTGCAATCAGGGTGTAAGCCCATGGTCGAAGATTTACGTTGCCACGTGTGCCCCTGCGAACAACGAAAGTTATGGGGCACGCCATCACCCAGCCACTGCTCATCCAGCCACGTCACCCCGGCCTCCAGGGCAATGGCGCGGACCCGCTCCGTAAAGCGATCCTGAATACACGCCTGACAACTCTCCTGGCTTCGGCTCATCCGTCTCGGGGTCTTGAGAAAAACATGCCCTTTAGAACAAACAAAACGATGCAACTCGTTCCAGCCCAGCCACGTACTTTCCAGGCACCCTAACTGCTGTCGGTCAGCGGCGGCACGCAAGGATTCGGTTTGATCGAGGACAGGGTGTTTGGCCGTTGACATGGCAGTGCGTCGCCTACAAAAAAGTTCGGAAGAACTGCAAGATGCGGCGACACAGGAATGGTTTCAATGAGGGGGATACAGGTAGGGAGTTGTCTTGCGAAGTTTGAGGATGGGTCCTACGTGCATTGGCGTGAGAGCGTCCAGCCGGCATCAATATCCGTACCTAGGCGGGAATCTCGACAGCGACGGATGGGTTTTCGCCCACTCTTTGGCGTAGGCTTTGCCGGCGTCTATTTGTTCGGGGGTCATTTTGGCGGCGACACTTGGCAGTACTTGCCCTCCGTAGCCGGGCGATGACGGCCTTCTACCGGGGTCCGCTTCTGCCATGAGCAGTGTCAGACCATAGGCTTTTACCATATCAAGCGGGTAGCCGACTTCGTCGGGCATATGAGCAGTCCACGCGGCGTAACTAGACATAGAACCAAAGTGACCGGCCTCGGCTGCTTTTTCTGTCCAATAACCAGCACCTTTGAGATCTCCAAATTTTTGCAGTAAATCGGCATAGCTACTCATACCCGGCGCATAGCCACTTTCCGCCGAGGCCCGGTACCATTTCTCGATTTCCTTTTTCCGGTTGCCGGGGATCAGAAAAGTGCCAACACCTTCTTTATATAAAGAGCCGAGCCATTCCTGCGCATCAGGGAAGCCGGACTCCGCTGCTTTGACTAACCAATCAAAATGACCGCTTATCATGAAAAGTTGCTGCATGGCCTCACCATCCCCCTGAGCGGCTCTTTCTTTGGCCAGTGAGCGAGCGCTTTCCAGCCACTTTTGAGGTGTTTTTATATCAGGCGGACAATTCTCCATGATGTGACAAAGGTCATCACCTTTATCGGCCAACCGCATCATGGCGTAAATATCACCTTTTTCGGCGGCGGCTTCGTACAGCTCCTGAGCTCTCGGCGTTATAACTTTTTGGTTCCGCCTAAGAATTTCAGCCAAGTAATACTGTGAATCCGTGTCCCCAGCCTCGGCTGATATTTCAAGGAAGGGGCTTGCCTTTGCACTCTTGATCATATTTAAGAAAAATAGACCTTGGCTGCGTGCCTCTTCTTGCTCTGGTGTCAATTGAGCCCAGGCGCAATGACTGAACAGCAACAGCAGGCCGGTTAGTTTCACTGCAACAATCAATATCTTGGCCATGGTGCCAGCTCCGTCCCTGCATCTGGGTTCCAGAATTTTGTCTGTGATGCAAAATCACAGGCAGTGTCCATCGCCTCGCCCAATCGACGTCTCGCTTTTCTATAACGTTCCTGCATGATTCTATCTTCTATTTTTTCACCAGCATTTGCCGCCATGAAATTACTCATCCGGTATACATTTTCACAATAAATAAACTTGGGATTATCCGGTTTATTAAAGGATGAAAAACGCAGCACTGCTTTGCCAAACCGCTCTTGCGCCGAGGCCAGGCTTTCATAGCCGATCGTGTTATATGCGCTTGCCGTGGCATTCTCATGGATGGAAGTTAAAATGATTTCGATCGCGTGCTGCTGCAATAAATGGCATTGCTGCGCTGTATACCTCACCGTCCTTGTGCCACCCATATCGCCCTGCGCTTCTACTTCAAACGCCCTTGGCCTTTGAAGTAGCGTATCCAGCAGCGACCCCAACCCCTCTGGCGTCAAGGTTGAATACCACCGCCTCAATTCCTGATCGTCTTGTTTATCAAAAATCTCGTGAGCCATCGGCCCCGCCCGCCCGCCAGCCTTTATCGCGTCATACATCCGACTCACAACGTTATACCCCCTCAAAAAAGCCCACTGCATGTCCACGCCGACCGCACTGAGCAGTTGCAGTTTGCTGAAGTACGCGAAGGCCTCCGGTTGTACCCAGACCATTTTCTTATAGTTGTTTTCAACCAGGGCTTTATTGAAGATATCCAGGATCTGAATAATGGCCTTGTAGCCCACGACGAAGTTGAAGGCGCCTTGCACGCCGGGGCCGGCAATGATGGCGGCGTTCATGCGCAGGATCACGTAGCCGTTTTGCAGGGACAGGTTAAGCCCGGCCTTGGTGCCGACACCCAATGCGGCGGAGGCGTCGATGCCCAAGGTGGCGAGTTCCAGCCAACCGTCATTATCGACGTGTTTCTTGAAGATCGGGTGGCGCAGGGTCAGCAGGTCGTCGGGCGGAGTCCAGAGCAGTGAGCCATTGATTTTGACCCCACCTTGTACGCCAGCGAACAGGTTGAACTGTCCGCCGAGGAGGTCGTCGTGGCGGATGTGGGGTCTCAGGCCGGTCTCCGCTCGGCTGAGGCGGCGCTCCGCGTCGCGGCCGGTGTCGAGGCCCAGGTCGTCGTTTTCCTGTTTGTTCGGCCCCACGCGCAGGTTGGCGCTGAGCATCATCGAGGCGCCGGCGAAGCCCCAGGCCTTGATGCTGCCGGTCAGGCAAAACTTTCCGAACGTGACGATACCGTCTGCGACTTTCTGGCCTTGGTCGTCGTTTTCGTTTTTGTAGCTCAGCGTTTTCGGTGTCGCCTCGGCCCTCCCTGGCAGCTCAAACGAGGCCACATCAACTTCGCCCTGCGCCCGATTGACGTCCAGCGTCACGTTGGCCGACGCGCCCAGGCCTTTTTTCAGGCTGACGCTGGGGTCTAGTGTTTGAGTGGCGAGTTGCACGTTGCTCTGGGCCGGGGTCAAGCAGCGGATCAAGCGCGCCTGCGGGCTGTTATCGAATAAGCGCAATGGGCCGAGGATGCTTTTTTTGAACAGGATCTGTTCAAGGTCTTTGCCCCAGGCATCGAAGGTGGCGTCGTCGCGCAGGTTCTCGATGTAGATTTTTTCGGTTTTGATGTAGCGCTTGAACGTTTCGGGCTGGAAGAAGCCGTTGCGGTCGAACCAGCCGGCCTGGATTTCAACGGGCCGAGCGTCGTTCATTCTCAGCCAGGAGGTGAACAGATCCGGGTCGGCACTGGTATTGCCCGCAGTCACTCTGACGGTGGGATCTTTGGCTTGGGCCAGTGCTTTGTTCAGGTCGTCCTTGAGCAGGTCGCGGGTGCTTTGGTTGAGGTGGTTGAGTACGTCGGTGAGGCTCAAGTGACGCAGGCGCGTGCGCTCGGTGGGCACGCTGATTTCTCGCAACGGAAAGTTAGTGCGTACCAGTCGTTGTTGCGGTTTTGGCGCAAAGGTCTCGGGGTTCCAGAGCAGGTGGCGTAGGGGTTTTGAGCGTTTGACGAAATCTTCGGCTTTTTTCTTCAGCGCCTGTTCTTGGGCTTCGAGTGCCTGCCACTGCACGGCTTCCGTGGTGAACAGGCTGCTCGGAGGCTGTTGTTTGGCGACATTGACCCAATTGTCGAATGATTTTTCGACGTGTTGATCCAGGGCTGCTTTTTGCCTGAGCCAGGCGTGGTATTTCTCGTACTCCTCGAACCCGTGCTGAATATCCCCGTTGTCGCCTTGCAGAGCGTATTCGGGCAAGGCCAGGCCGTAGGCGGCGGCTTCGAGAAGGGTTTTTACCAGTTCGGAATAATGAAACTTTCCTGTCGAATTCCGTACCCATTGCGCAATGTCCAGTCGCGGTGAAGTGAGGTCACGAGTCGCACTATCAATCTCTGTGAGCAGTTGGGCCTGCTCTCGGGAGAATTGCTCGATTTCTTGCTGGCTGAAATGAGGTTTGCCGAGGTCCACCAGAATCTGGCGCTGTTTGAGATAACGCTGGATGATCTCGCGAGCTTTCATCGCCTCGGCGCTGTACAGATGACCGTCTTCAAAGCTATAGCCGCGTTCGAGGCCGATTTTATGGCCCTTGGCATCGAGTGCAGCCAGTTCGCGGCGTAACGGCAGGGCGGCCTGTTGCTGTTGGTTGACGTGTCTGAGCTGCTCAACCGTGAGACTCGGTACGTGTTTGACGTCCTGCAAGCCCTCTTCGCGTATCCCCAGACGTCCGAGGTCGCGCCCTGTCTGGCCCAACTCATGCTCGATTTCGAGATACCGCTGGCTGTCTTGGGCATCCAGAAAACTGTTGGTTTTGGGTTCGAGAAAAGGCTCCAGCAGGCCCGCGTCATTCAGGGCGTTGATCCGTGAGTCGGGATTAGTGGTCAGCAGCTTCTTTTGTAGACTATCGGCAGCGGCGACCAGCGTATTCAGGGTGTGTTCGCGCAACAGCCAGAAGCGTTCCTGACCGACTTCATAAATAACGTCGGCGTAATGGGTGTCTCGCGTGCACGGCTGCTCGCCGCAGAAATTGACGGTGCAGTGTTCAGGCGGCGCGGCAACGGGGTCGAGGTGCAACACCTCCAGAGCGCTGGTGTCGGGTGCGAGCGCCGGGTTGTCCGCCACGCGCGCGTTGGTGGTGTCCGGCACATTCAATGTCCACCCAGTGCGGATGTAGTTCGGATTGTTGATAAAGGGATTGAGACGTCGTAATTCGTCAACACCGCTGTTCAATCGCTGCGCGAGACCGCTGAGGGTGTCGCCTTCCTGGACGGTATAAATGTGAGTGGTCATGGCTGTAATCCCTGTAGCAGTTGCTCGACCCGACGCTGTGGCCGTTCGCGCGAGGTGAGGATCGGGAGCAGGTCTTCGCGCTCACGCACGTCGCCGTGGGTGATTAGCGCAGAGAGCTGCAACAGGTCACGGTCGATACCGATGCCGTGCTTCACGAAGAAATTGAGGTTGCTGACTGCGCGAGGCAGTTCGTTGTCTGGCACCTGGGCAAAGTGCTGTGGGTTCTGCCGTAGCCAGTGCAGCCAGCGGATGTCCTTGTAGGTCGAGTACAGGGTGTCGGGGAAAACGAGGGGGTATTCGCAGGGCCCTGTGGCGGGTGTTTCGGCTTTCCAGACATGCCACTGACGTGATGCGGGATTAACGCCAGGAACCGGGGTGTAAACCTCACTCCACGGCCCGAACAGGCAGGCGTGTTGCCGGGTGTTTTCCATTGCCAGCGCGGCCCAGATAGCGGGGTCGTGAATCGACAATACGTTCGTCGGGATCATGCTCAGCAATGTTCGGGCATGCGCCAGTGCCTGCGGCGGGTCGGTGCAGGTCAAGGCCATGCCGGCGGGGCGTTGATGACACACCTGCGCCAACCCGTCGATGCACACTGTGTTGACCAAAAACCAGGAGGGCCCTTGGGCCATGTGCGCCTGAAACGGCGTGCCGAACCACAGCCGGTCAACGCTGTACTGCGCGCCTTGCTGCATCAGTACCGTCCATGCGGCAGGCGCGTGGGCGGCTTCGATAAGGAACGCTATCTTCTGCCCCTGTTCCAGTCGAGGGCCGTTCAGGGTGGGACGCTCAAGAAACCGGATGATCGCGTCAGACATAAGCCGTCCTTTGATAGGTCTGCCAGAAAGGACGAAACATGCAGTGGATGACGAACGGGTTCAATGCGGGGGGATACGAAGGAGACGTTTCCGGTGTGGCTTGAGGACAAGTCCTACATCAACGACGGGGGGTGGGTAACGCCTGTAGCATTTGCTGCCAGTCTGGACTCTGCCGGGGCCGATTTGAACGGCGAAAGCGCCCGCAGGGGCGCGTCCTCAAGCCAGCCTTAAAAACCGCTTCAACTGGTCACTCTGGGCCAGGGCATCGCGTCGGCCCAGTTCGATCAACTCACTGCAATACCCGGTTTCGAACAACAGGTAACTCAGCACGCCGGCGCCGCTGGTTTTAGTCGCGCCCGGGCCGCGCAGGAACATGCGCAAGGCGGCCGGCAACTCGTGCCGATGACGTGCGGCGATTTCGTCCAGCGGCTGGCTGGGCGCGATCACCAGCACGTCGACCGGTGCCAGACCCAACCTGCGTACTGGCTGTTGCAGAGCCAACAAATGACTCAATTCATTGAGACGTTCCAGCAATTCGATGTCGCTTTCCAGGCTGTCGATAAAGGTGCTGTTTAGCATATGCCCGCCAATCTGAGCCAGACTCGGCTGCGCGCCCCGTGTTGGCCGGTGCAGCGGAGCTTTCGCTTCGACACTGCGCGGGTTGCCGCTGACCCCGACCACCAGCACCCGATTCGCCCCCAAGTGCAACGCCGGGCTGATCGGTGCTGATTGACGTACAGCTCCGTCGCCAAAATACTCCTGCTCGATCTTGATCGGCGCGAACAGCAAGGGGATCGCTGAGCTGGCAAGTAAATGATCGACCGTCAGTTGTGCTGGCAAGCCGATACGCCGATGACGCAGCCAGGAGTCGATGGAGTCCTTACCTTGATAAAAGGTCACGGCTTGTCCCGACTCATAACCAAACGCTGTTACTGCCACGGCACGCAGATGCTGGGCTTCGATGGCATGCTCGATACCGCTCAGGTCCATACGGGCGTTGAGCAGGTCACGCAAGGGCGAGCTGTTGAGCAACGCCACGGGGACTCGCGAGCCAATCCCCATCAGATGGTGGCCGACGAAGCGGCCGGCTTGATGGACCACCCCCGCCCAATCGCTACGCAGCACCTGATGACTGCGAAAGCCCTGCCAGAACTCGGTCAATTGGTGAACGGCGGCGCAGAAGTGCGAAGCACCGCTGGCCAACTTGACGGCATTGATGGCCCCGGCCGAGGTGCCGACGATCACCGGAAAGGGATTTGGAGCACCGGCAGGCAACAAATCAGCTATCCCGGCCAGTACGCCGACCTGATAAGCCGCCCGTGCACCGCCACCGGAAAGAATCAGCCCGGTGATCGGTTCTGCGGAAGAGATTTCAGCGGCACTCATGACCGATTTTCTATGGCACGTGAACGCATTTTTTAATTTTCAGCCTGTTTAGTGTCAGCCACGCGTCTTATACAGCTTTGGCTCGCCCGCTGGTCGGCTTTTAAAGCGTCGATGCGCCCATAAGTACTGGGACGGACACTCGATGATGGCGCGTTCGACCCACTGATTGATCCGCAGACAATCGGCCTCGTCGCTTTCGCCGGGAAAATCGCTCAGCGGTGGATGAATCACCAGTCGATAACCACTGCCATCAGCGAGGCGTTGCTGGGTAAACGGCACCACTTGAGCGCGACCCAGCTTAGCGAACTTGCTGGTGGCGGTCACGGTCGCCGCCTGAATCCCGAACAGTGGCACGAACACGCTCTGCTTGGCGCCGTAATCCTGATCTGGCGCGTACCAGATGGCCCGGCCAGCGCGTAGCAGCTTGAGCATGCCACGCACGTCTTCACGCTCGATAGCGAGGGAGTCCAGATTATGGCGTTCACGGCCGCGACGCTGGATGAAGTCGAACAGCGGGTTTTTGTGCTCGCGGTACATGCCATCAATGGTGTGCTGCTGACCGAGCAAGGCCGCGCCGATTTCCAGCGTGGTGAAGTGCAGTGCCATGAGAATCACGCCCTGCCCCTCCAACTGCGCCTGTTTGAGGTGCTGCAGTCCTTCGATATGGGCCAGTTTGGCCAGCCTCTGGCGCGACCACCACCAGCTCATGGCCATCTCAAAAAACGCGATGCCAGTAGACGCGAAATTTTCCTTGAGCAGCTGTTTACGCTCGGCTTTCGACAGATGGGGGAAGCACAGCTCCAGGTTGCGCGACGCAATACGCCGTCGGTCACCGGCAAAACGATACATCACCGCACCCAGCGCCCGACCAACGGCTATCAGCGTGCGAAACGGCAACTGAACGATCAGCCAGAGCAGCCCCAGCCCCAGCCATAGCGGCCAGAAACGCGGTAGAAGAAAACGAGCTCGAAAACGCGGGCGATCCATTACAGCTTCCGTAAAGATAAGGGCCGCGCATTCTACATCGGTTCGGCAACATCGGTTCGGCTTGGCTTGCGACTCGCGAGCGTTCTCGTTATAAGTCTCGGCACTTTTAGCGACAAGCTGCTTTGTGCCGACCATGAGCCAAATCGAATTGCAAGACCAGGATCCTGTGTTCCAGCTGAAGGGCAGCATGCTTGCCATTACCGTGCTTGAGCTGGCCCGAAACAATCTTGAAAGCCTTGATCGCCAGTTGGCGGCCAAGGTTGCCCTCGCGCCGAACTTCTTCAGCAACACCCCTCTGGTGCTGGCTCTGGACAAACTGCCCGCTGGCGAAGGCGCGGTCGACCTGCCGGCCTTGATGCGTGTGTGCCGGCAACACGGCCTGCGCACGCTGGCGATTCGTGCCAACCGCATCGAAGACATCGCTGCCGCCATTGCTATTGACCTGCCGGTACTGCCCCCTTCGGGTGCCCGGGAGCGTCCGCTGGAACCGGTCGAAGGCGATGCAGCGAAGAAAAAAGCGGAAAAGCCACCTGAGCCAACCCTAAAACCGACCAAAATCATCACCTCTCCCGTGCGTGGCGGTCAGCAGATTTATGCCCAGGGCTGCGACCTTGTGGTCATCGCCCCGGTCAGTCCCGGTGCGGAACTTCTGGCCGATGGCAACATCCATGTATACGGCCCTATGCGCGGAAGAGCATTGGCCGGGATCAAAGGTGATACCAAGGCACGGATTTTTTGCCAACAGTTGGGCGCTGAACTGGTCTCGATCGCCGGGCAATACAAGGTTTCCGAAGACCTGCGCAGAGATCCGCTGTGGGGGGCCGGGGTACAGGTCAGCCTGTCCGGTGAAGTGTTGAACATCACCCGTCTTTAACGGATACTGCCGCCATTTTAAAGCATCCCTGATTCGTCGCGAAAACGTAGCAAAAGAAGTCGGAAGTCGAGAAAGCCAAGGTTTCCCAATGGTTAAACCTCTGATTCAGGGGTTCTCGATTTCCAGCATTGCTCGACTGTTGCCGTTTCAAGGGATGCCCTTCAGGGACTAACTGTCCTTTTCCTCTAGGGGTGAAACACCTTGGCCAAGATTCTCGTGGTTACATCCGGCAAGGGTGGTGTGGGTAAGACCACCACCAGCGCCGCTATCGGTACCGGTCTCGCTTTGCGCGGCCACAGAACAGTGATCGTCGACTTCGACGTCGGCTTGCGTAATCTTGACTTGATCATGGGCTGCGAACGCCGCGTGGTTTACGACTTCGTCAACGTCGTGAACGGTGAAGCAACCCTCACCCAGGCACTGATCAAAGACAAACGACTGGAAAATCTTTACGTGCTGGCCGCAAGCCAGACCCGTGATAAAGACGCCCTGACTCAGGACGGCGTTGAAAAGATTTTGATGGAACTCAAGGAAACCTTCGAATATGTGGTCTGCGATTCCCCTGCGGGCATCGAGAAAGGCGCGCATCTGGCGATGTATTTCGCCGACGAAGCAATCGTTGTGACCAACCCGGAAGTGTCTTCGGTACGTGACTCGGACCGCATGCTCGGCTTGCTGGCGAGCAAGTCCCGTCGCGCAGAAAAAGGCGAAGACCCGATCAAGGAACACCTGTTGCTGACCCGCTACAACCCAGAGCGTGTCACCAAGGGCGAAATGCTTGGCGTCGAAGACGTCGAAGAGATCCTTGCAATCCGCCTGCTGGGCGTGATTCCTGAGTCCCAGGCAGTCTTGAAAGCCTCTAACCAGGGTATCCCGGTCATCCTTGACGACCAGAGCGACGCCGGTCAGGCGTACAGCGATGCCGTGGATCGCTTGCTGGGCAAGGAAGTTGCACACCGGTTCATCGATGTGCAGAAAAAGGGATGGTTTCAGCGAGTCTTTGGAGGCCGTGAATGAATATTTTTGACTTCTTTCGTGACCGTAAGAAGGAAAGTACAGCTTCGGTAGCGAAAGAGCGTCTACAGATCATCGTGGCGCACGAACGAGGCCAACGCAGCACCCCGGATTACCTGCCGGCTTTGCAAAAAGAGCTGGTTGAAGTCATCCGTAAATACGTCAACATCGAGTCTGAACAAGTGCATGTCGCGCTGGAAAACCAGGGCAGCTGCTCGATCCTCGAACTCAATATCACCCTGCCAGATCGTTGATCCGGCGGGTGCCTGCGGCGGTATCTCGGACCTTTTGAAAAAAAGGGTCTGAATACCGCCGTTGGCGTTTCCAGCGTTTCGAGGCCCGTTGCACATGCCGTTGTCGAACATCCGCATCATTCACCAGGACGCTGGCGTTCTGGTGGTCGATAAACCGACCCTGCTGCTTTCCGTTCCCGGCCGTGCCGAGGACAACAAGGATTGCCTGATTACCCGCCTGCAGGAAAACGGTTACCCCGAGGCCCGCATTGTCCATCGCCTGGACTGGGAAACCTCCGGCATCATCCTGCTGGCCCGCGATGCCGATACGCATCGCGAGCTGTCACGGCAGTTTCACGACCGTGAAACCGAAAAAGCCTACACCGCTCTGTGCTGGGGTCAGCCGGAACTGGACAGTGGCAGTATCGATTTGCCGCTGCGCTACGACCCCCCTACCAAACCCCGGCACGTGGTCGATCACGAATTCGGCAAGCACGCACTGACATTCTGGAAAGTGCTGGAACGCTGCGGTGATTACTGCCGTGTCGAGTTGACGCCGATTACCGGTCGCTCACACCAATTGCGCGTGCACATGCTGTCCATCGGCCACCCGTTGTTGGGCGACGGGCTGTACGCACACCCGCAAGCGCTGGCTGCTTACCCACGCCTGTGCCTGCACGCCAGCATGCTCAGCTTCACTCACCCACAATCGGGTGAGCGCATGCGCTTCGAGTGCCCTGCGCCGTTTTGATTGCGTGCAATCCGAACCGGACGCACATGCAAATCCCCACAAGGTCGGCGTCAGTCACAAGATACGGTAAACTCGCGCCACTGCTGTCTGGAGTAACTTATGCGCGAAGAGTTGAACCAAGGCCTGATCGATTTCCTCAAGGCCTCCCCCACCCCCTTTCATGCCACCGCAAGCCTTGTTCAACGCCTGGAAGCGGCCGGTTACCTACGTCTGGATGAACGCGAAACATGGGCCACCGAGGCCGGTGGGCGCTATTACGCCACCCGCAATGATTCGTCGATTGTCGCTTTCAAACTGGGCCGTCTATCGCCCTTGAGCGGCGGCATCCGTCTGGTCGGTGCCCATACCGATAGCCCGTGCCTGCGGGTCAAGCCGCAGCCCGAGATACAGCGCCAGGGTTTCTGGCAGCTGGGTGTCGAAGTCTACGGTGGCGCCCTGCTTGCGCCTTGGTTCGACCGTGATTTGTCGTTGGCCGGGCGTGTCACCTTCCGCCGTGATGGCAAGGTCGAAAGCCAACTGATCGATTTCAAACTGCCCATCGCCGTGATCCCAAATCTGGCGATCCACTTGAACCGCACGGCCAATGAAGGTTGGGCGATCAACGCCCAGAACGAGTTACCGCCCATTCTGGCGCAGGTGGCAGGCGATGAGCGTGTAGATTTCCGTGCACTGCTGACCGATCAATTGGCCCGCGAACACGGTTTGAATGCTGATGTGGTACTCGATTACGAGCTGAGCTTTTACGACACCCAAAGCGCTGCGATCGTCGGCCTGCATGGTGATTTTATCGCCGGCGCACGCCTGGATAACCTGCTGTCGTGCTTCGCCGGTGTAAACGCCTTGCTCACTGCCGAAACCGATGAGACCTGCCTGCTGATCTGCACTGATCACGAAGAAGTTGGCTCCAGCTCCGCCTGCGGTGCAGACGGTCCGATGCTGGAACAAGTGCTTCAACGCCTGCTACCTGAAGGCGAAGATTATGTGCGGACCATTCAAAAGTCGTTGCTGATCTCGGCCGACAACGCCCACGGCGTCCACCCGAACTACGCTGACAAGCACGACGCCAATCACGGCCCGAAACTCAACGCAGGCCCGGTAATCAAGGTCAACAGTAACCAGCGCTACGCAACCAACAGCGAAACCGCCGGTTTCTTCCGCCATTTGTGCATGGCCGAAGAAGTTCCGGTGCAAAGTTTTGTGGTGCGCAGCGACATGGCCTGCGGTTCGACCACCGGCCCGATCACAGCCAGCCACCTGGGGGTGCGCACCGTCGATATCGGCCTGCCTACCTTCGCCATGCACTCGATCCGTGAACTGGCAGGCAGCCAGGATCTGGCGCATTTGGTGAAAGTGCTTACCGCGTTCTACGCCAGCCACGAACTGCCTTGATCCAGTCCATCGTCTTCGCGGACTTGCCTGCGAAGACGATCACTTGGTCCATCTGCAAAAACCCACCTAGACTGACACTACCGAACCAGACAGGTGCAGTGCTCATGGATCCGTTCCACTCCATGCTAATACCGATAGTCGCCGGCATGCTCATGCTGTGTGTGGGTTTCTCTTACCAGGAGCGAGGTGTTGGTGTGTTCTTACTCTGGCTGGGCATGGTCTGCATCCTCGGGACGGTGGTTTACAAACTCCTCGAAAAACTGGTGTAAGCCGCTCGGCGTATGGCGTGCATAACCGCAAGCTGTCTATACAATGGCGCTCGCCAAGCCCACGCGTCACTCGTACACTCGCCAGTCATTGCCTGATGATACCGGGCGTTTTTGTGCTGATTCGAGGTTCACCGCCCAGTGCCTGTTTTTGTCCGCCTGCTCGCTCTCCCGCGCCTTTTTCTGATCTGTCTGTTGGCCCTGATACCCATTAGCGCGGCTCAGGCCCTAAGCCTGCCGGGTTCACTAGGTGGCTCACAGAAAGGCCAACCGCAAGCACAGGAACCTCTTGGGCAATCGCTGGATGAAGTGATCAAGACCCTGGAAAACGATCAACAACGCACCAAACTTCTCGACGACCTGAAAAAACTCCGCGACACCACCAAGAAAGCTCAACCGACCGCCGAAGAAGGCGTGCTTGGATTGATCGGAAGCACCCTGTCCGGTTTCGAGAAGCAATTCAGCGGTGATGACAGTCCGATTCAGCGCTGGTCCGACGAACTGACCCTGGCGCAGGAAGAGCTGTTGGGGCTGATGCTGCCCGCCAATCAATGGTTGCCGGTCATCTTCGGTTTCGCCCTGGTGATGCTGCTCTGGAGCCTGCTGGCTGCCGTGCTGATCTGGCTCAGCCATCGGGTGCGCCTGCGCTTTGGTCTGTCAGAAGAGCTGCCACAACACCCTCGTACCTGGGACATGCTGCGTTTTGCCCTGCGCAAACTGGGGCCGTGGCTGGTGGCCCTGGTTATCACCGTGTACTTGAGCTATTCCCTGCCCTCTTCGCTGGGCAAGGATTTGGCCATGGTGCTGGCGTATGCCTTGGTGGTTGGCACCTTATTCTCGGCCATTTGCGTGATTGCCTTTTCCGTTGTCGACGGCCCCCACCGCCGCCGAGCGCTGTATATCCTGCGTCATCAGGCGTTTCGCCCGCTGTGGCTGATCGGCAGTTTTGCCGCCTTCGGCCAAGCGTTGAGCGACCCGCGCCTGATCGCCAGTCTTGGCGAACACCTGGCGCACACCGCCGCAACCCTGGCTAACGTGCTGGCCGCGATCTCCACGGGGCTGTTCATCCTGCGATTCCGCCGCCCCATCGGCCACTTGATCCGCAACCAGCCGCTGTCCCGTCGCCTGACCCGGCGCGCCTTGAGCGACAGCCTCTACATCCTGGGCTCGTTCTGGTATGTGCCGGCATTGATGCTGGTGGCGGTGTCATTGTTCGCCACGTTCTTCTCTGCTGGCGATACCAGTACCGCCCTGCGTCAGGCCTTGATCTGCGCGGTATTGCTGGTGCTGTGCATGGTCATCAATGGCCTGGTGCGCCGTCATGCGCAACGGCCGTACCATGGACAAAAACGTCATGCGCTGTATTCGGACAGACTGAGAAACTTCTTCTATACCCTGGCGCATCTGCTGGTCTGGTTGCTGTTCATCGAACTGGGCCTTCGCGTGTGGGGCTTGTCGCTGATTCGTTTCGCCGAAGGTGACGGCCACGAAGTCAGCATCAAGCTGTTCAGCCTGGGCGCAACATTGCTGTTCGCCTGGCTGGTGTGGATCCTCGGTGACACCGCCGTGCATCATGCCTTGACCCGGTCACGCAAAGGCCTGGCCAATGCCAGGGCGCAAACCATGATGCCGCTGATCCGCAATGTGCTGTTCGTGGCGATATTCATCATCGCCCTGATCGTCGCACTGGCGAACATGGGCATGAACGTGACCCCTCTGCTGGCCGGTGCCGGGGTTATCGGCCTGGCCATTGGTTTCGGCGCGCAGTCATTGGTGGCGGATTTGATCACCGGCCTGTTCATCATCATCGAAGACTCGCTGGCCATCGACGACTACGTCGACGTCGGCGGGCATTTGGGCACGGTCGAAGGTTTGACCATCCGCACGGTGCGCTTGAGGGATATCGATGGCATCGTCCACACCATTCCGTTCAGCGAGATCAAAAGCATCCAGAACTACTCGCGGGAGTTCGGCTATGCGATTTTCCGCATTGCGATTCCGTTCAGCATGAACATCGACGACGCGATCAAACTGGTTCGTGAGGTCGGGCATAAAATGCACAGTGACCCGCTGGAGCGACGCAACATTTGGTCGCCGCTGGAGATTCAGGGGGTCGAAAGTTTCGAATCCGGCAGCGCAGTCCTGCGGGCGCGCTTCAAGACTGCTCCGATCAAACAGTGGGAAGTTTCGCGCGCCTTCAACTTGTCGCTTAAACGCCATCTGGATGAAGCCGGACTCGATTTGGCAACCCCACGTTTAAGCGTACAGGTGAGCACCGGCGGCGGTAGCGTGATTGGCGTTGGAGCGGCCAAGGAAAAGCAATGATCGCGACCACACTGGGCGTGACGACATGATCGCGCCCTACCCCGGCACCACCGCACTCACATGAATCGCATCATGGCGCCAATACTCAAGGTCGCAGTCGATCAGACGGCCTTGCTGATCATAGTTGACCCGGGCAATGCGCAGGCCCGGGCTGCCAACGGACACTTTCAATGCCGCTGCCGCCTCGACCTGCAAGGCCGTCGGCACCATCTCGAAACGCACCTGGCCATACCGCAAGCCATAACGGCTGGCGTATAACTCGGTCAGCGACTGACTCAGATCGACATCCAGTATCTGGGGAAAGTATTCCGGATTGAGATAGTGCTCCACGTACAACACCAGTCGCTGATCAATGCGTCGCGCGCGGCAGATCTGGATCACGCTGGACAATGCTGGCAACTGCAACCAGGCACATACCGCCGCCGACGCAGGCTGCAGACGCGCTGAAATCACCTCCGTCGAAGGCACTCGTCCCTGCGCACTGACCATGGCGTGAAAATGGCTGCGGCGCATCAAATCGTAAGCCAGGCGCGGCGGCGAGATAAACCAGCCACGTCGCTCCTCGCGATAAACCAGACCCCGTGCCTCCAACTGCAACAACGCTTCACGCACGGTGATCCGCGTGGTACCGAACAACTCACTGAGTTTGCGCTCGGCGGGCAGCTTACTACTGGCCGGCAACAAGCCGTGCTCGATCTGTTCCTGCAAGGCCAGACCGATGGCTGTCACCGCCTTTGGTGCATCTTCGCGCATCAACGTTACCTATCTGGACTAGTCCAGCGCTGTTTAAGAGCAGGACCGAGCATGAATATCGCTCCTGTGAGTATCGGTCAGCCTAGACAAAGCACATGACTGATCGATGACAAAGCTGCCGAGGGACGGCCTGATACGGTTGTTCCAGATCAACAAAACCGATGAATATCAATATTTTAGCCATGGTCTACGCTTACCTTGGACTGACCTCCCTTAGCTGATGATTACCCTTGCAGGAGTGATGCCGACATCAAAGTGTCATTCAGCAGGCTTAAATTGGCTCAGGTATTGCTGACCTAGACCAACCCAACCGCACTAACGTCGATAAAAACGTAGCGTTGAAAACGCCCAAAGGAGCTTCGGATGAAACATCTTTTCCTGGCATCACTGTTAGGTTCGACCATTGCCCTGTGCACAGCCGCCATGGCTGCTGATACCGACTTGAAAACCCTGGAGGCCGCGGCCAAGACGGAAGGTGCGGTCAACAGCGTCGGCATGCCCGATAACTGGGCCAACTGGAAAGGCACCTGGGACGACCTGCTGAAAAACTACGGCCTCACGCATATCGACACCGACATGAGTTCGGCCCAGGAAGTCGCTAAATTCGCTGCGGAGAAAGACAACGCCAGCGCGGATATCGGCGATGTGGGTGCAGCCTTCGGTCCTATCGCAGTAAAACAGGGCGTGACCCAGCCGTACAAGCCAAGCACCTGGGCTCAAATCCCGGATTGGGCGAAAGACAAAGACGGTAACTGGGCACTGGCCTACACCGGCACCATCGCGTTCATCATCAACAAAAAATTGCTCCATGGCTCCGACGCCCCCAAAACCTGGGCTGACCTGGAGAAAGGCAAATACAAGGTCTCCATCGGTGACGTGAGCACCGCCGCCCAGGCCGCCAACGGCGTGCTGGCTGCTGCCATTTCCAAAGGTGGCGATGAAAAGAATATTGAACCGGCACTGTTGATGTTCGCCGAAATCGCCAAACAGGGGCGTCTGTCGCTGTCCAACCCGACAATCGCCACGATGGAAAAAGGCGAAATCGAAGTGGGCGTGGTCTGGGATTTCAATGGCCTGAGCTACCGCGACAAGATGGTCAATCCTGACGATTATGAAGTGCTGATCCCCTCCGATGGTTCGGTGATTTCCGGCTATACCACCATCATCAACAAATACGCCAAACACCCGAACGCCGCCAAACTGGCTCGCGAATACATCTTCAGCGATGCCGGCCAGACCAACCTGGCGCGGGGCAATGCCCGTCCGATTCGTGCTGAACACATCACCCTGCCGGCTGACGTACAAGCCAAGCTGCTGCCTAACGAGCAGTACAAACACGTGAAGCCGATTGCCGACGCGGATGCCTGGGAAAAAACCTCGAAAAGCCTGCCGAAAAAGTGGAACGAACAAGTCATCATCGAAATGAAATAAGCGTTATTTGAGGGAAGAACGGGTTCGCCCGTTTTTCCCTCTTTGGACCATTTTTTCTGATTGTGTACAACGCTTCTGGAGCTCATCCGTTATGAGGCACAACGTCATCCTGGTCGTCCTCGATGGTCTTAACTACCAAGTCGCCCGACATGCCATGGGACACCTTCAGGCATACGCAGGTGCAGGACGCGCCGCCCTGTACAGACTGGAATGCGAGCTACCTTCGCTGTCCAGACCGCTGTACGAGTGCATCCTTACCGGCGTGAAACCGATCGACAGCGGTATCGTGCACAACAACGTCACGCGCCTGTCGAATCAGCGCAGCGTGTTCCACTATGCCACCGACGCTGGTCTCAGCACTGCCGCAGCGGCTTATCACTGGGTCAGCGAACTGTATAACCGCTCACCGTTCGTTGCCGCCCGCGACCGCCACACTGACGACGCACACCTGCCGATCCAGCATGGACACTTCTACTATGCGGATCACTATCCGGATTCACACCTGTTCGCTGATGCCGAAAGCCTACGTCTGCGCCATGCGCCGAACTTCATGCTGGTACACCCCATGAACATTGACGACGCCGGGCACAAGCACGGCCTCGATACCCCGCAATACCGCAACAGTGCGCGCTCTGCCGACATCATCCTCGCCGATTACCTGCAAGGCTGGCTCGACACCGGTTACCAGGTGCTAGTGACCGCTGACCACGGCATGAACAACGACCGTTCCCACAATGGCTTACTCCCGGAAGAACGCGAAGTTCCGCTGTTCGTGTTCGGCGATGCCTTCAGTTTCGATAGCAATGCCCAACCGAAACAGACCGATCTGTGTGGCACGGTCTGCGAACTGCTCGGCGTCCCTCACGACAAGCCAGTGTGCCGGGAGTTGTTGAAGTGAACTCAATCACCCGAGGCAAATGGCTGGCGGCCCTGTGTCTGGTGCCCTTCTCCGTGTTTTTCATCGTATTCCAGATCGCCCCGCTGGCCTGGGTCGTGATCCACAGCCTGCAATCGGAAGACAACGGCTGGGGCCTGGCTAATTTTACTGAAGTGTTCAGCTCCCGGTTCTACCTGCAAGCGATCCAGCACAGCCTGGAGATCAGCTTCTGGTCCAGCGTGTTCGGAATCATCATTGCCGTGCTGGGCAGTTACTCCCTGCGTCGGGTCGACTCGCGACTGCGTAACTTCGTCAACGCCTTCGCCAACATGACCAGCAACTTCGCCGGTGTGCCGCTGGCCTTCGCCTTCATCATCCTGCTGGGATTCAACGGCAGTATCACAATCATGCTCAAGCAAGCCGGGATCATTGAGGACTTCAACCTGTATTCGAAAACCGGGCTGATCATCCTCTACACCTACTTCCAGATTCCATTGGGTGTGCTGCTGCTCTACCCGGCCTTCGACGCCTTGCGCGAAGACTGGCGCGAATCCGCTGCCTTGCTCGGGGCCGACAGCTGGCAGTTCTGGCGGTATATCGGCCTGCCAGTGCTGACCCCGGCGCTGATCGGTACTTTCGTGATTCTGCTGGCCAATGCCCTCGGCGCCTACGCCACCGTGTACGCCCTGACCACAGGCAACTTCAACGTGCTGCCCATCCGTATTGCCGCCATGGTTTCAGGCGACATCAGCCTCGACCCGAATATGGCCAGCGCCCTGGCCGTAGTGTTGGTGGGCCTGATGACCCTGGTGACCCTCGTGCACCAGTGGCTTTTGAAGAGGAGCTACCATGTCTCGCGCTAAACCGGGCTCCGCCGTCCTCTACCACCGCGTCGTGGTGTACCTGCTGTTCATCATTCTGTTGCTGCCACTGGCAGGGACGCTGATCTACTCCATTGCCACCAGTTGGTCGGCAACCATTCTGCCCAGCGGGTTTACCGTCAAATGGTATGTCGAACTGTGGAGCGACCCGCGTTTCCTCCACGCATTCGGCCAGTCACTGCTGGTATGTGTCGGCTCCCTGGTGCTGTCAGTGGTCCTGATCCTGCCACTGCTGTTTGTCGTGCATTACCATTTCCCCAAGCTTGATGCGCTGATGAATATCCTGATCCTGCTGCCCTTCGCCGTGCCTCCCGTGGTGTCATCCGTCGGCCTGTTGCAGCTCTATGGGTCCGGGCCTTTCGCGATGGTCGGCACGCCGTGGATTCTGATCGGCTGCTACTTCACCGTGGCGCTGCCGTTTATGTACCGGGCGATTACCAACAACCTGCAAGCGATTAACCTGCGCGACCTGATGGACGCTGCGCAACTGCTCGGTGCCAGCACCTGGCAGGCCGCGTTCCTGGTGGTGCTGCCAAACTTGCGCAAAGGCCTGATGGTCGCGTTGTTGCTGTCATTCTCCTTCCTGTTCGGTGAGTTCGTGTTCGCCAACATCCTGGTCGGCACGCGCTACGAAACCCTGCAGGTCTACCTGAACAACATGCGCAACAGCAGCGGTCACTTCACCAGTGCGCTGGTGGTTTCCTACTTCTTCTTTGTGCTGGTGCTGACTTGGGCGGCCAATTTAATGAACAAGGACAAAAGCCAATGAGCTTCGTCAGCGTCGATCACCTGCAAAAGAGCTACGCCGGCACCGCCGTGTTCAGCGACATCAACTGCGACATCAGGAAAGGCGAGTTCGTGACACTGCTCGGCCCTTCCGGGTGCGGCAAATCCACCCTGTTGCGCTGTATTGCCGGCCTGACCGCGGTTGATGGCGGCAAGATCCTGCTCGACGGCCAGGACATTGTCCCGCTCAGCCCGCAGAAGCGCGGCATCGGCATGGTGTTCCAGAGCTATGCGCTGTTCCCCAACATGACCGTCGAACAAAACATCGCGTTCGGCCTGCGCATGCAAAAGGTCAACGCCGACGACAGCCGCACGCGAGTCGCCGAAGTGCTGAAACTGGTCGAACTGAACGACTTCGCCGCACGCTACCCGCACCAACTGTCTGGTGGCCAGTGCCAACGGGTTGCGCTGGCGCGCTCGCTAGTGACCCGGCCACGCCTGCTGTTGCTCGATGAACCGCTGTCGGCGCTGGATGCACGGATTCGTAAACACCTGCGCGAACAGATTCGTCAGATCCAGCGTGAATTGGGACTGACGACGATTTTCGTGACCCACGATCAGGAAGAAGCGCTGACCATGTCAGACCGGATCTTCCTGATGAACCAGGGCCGGATCGTCCAAAGCGGCGATGCTGAAACCCTATACACCGCGCCGATCGACGTGTTTGCCGCCGGCTTTATCGGCAACTACAACCTGCTCGACGCCGACAGCGCCAGCCGCTTGCTGCAACGGCCGATCAACAGCCGTCTGGCGATTCGTCCGGAAGCCATCGAGCTGAGCCTGACCGGCGACCTCGACGGCGAAGTGCGCAGCCACAGCCTGTTGGGCAACGTGATCCGTTACCGGATCGAAGCCCGAGGCGTGGAACTGGTGGTCGACGTACTGAACCGTTCAGCGGCTGATTTGCACCCCAATGGACGTCGAGTGGCCTTGGCTATCGATCCGTCGGCGCTGTGTGAAGTAGCCTAAGCGACAACCGCAGAACCTGTAGAGGTTACGAAGGCTGCAAAATTTCAGAGGACAGCAGTAATGGCGTTAGCGATTTTTGATTTGGACGAAACCTTGATCCACGGCGACTGTGCCAGCTTGTGGAGCGAACAAATGGGTCGACTCGGCTGGGTGGACGCTGAGTCGTTCATGCGCCGTAACAATGAACTGATGGCCGCGTACAGCGCAGGCGAACTGGCGATGGAGGAGTACATGACCTTCAGCCTGGAGCCCATGGCCGGTCGCACGCCGGAAGAAGTCGCGCACCTGGTAGGTCCTTGGGTCGAAGACGTGATCGAACCGATCATCTTCAGCGAGGCCTGCCGGGCCATCGCCGCCCATCGAGCGGCCGGTGACCGGATTTTAGTGATATCGGCGTCAGGCACGCACCTGGTCAAACCCATCGCCGAACGACTGGGCATCGACGAAGTACTGGGGATCGAACTGGAGGTCAAACATGGCGTCTACAGCGGCGCGACATTGGGCGTACTGACCTACCGCGAAGGCAAGGTCACGCGCTTGCTGGAGTGGTTGCAAAACGAAGGCGAGACGCTGGAAGGCTCCAGTTTCTACTCGGATTCACGCAATGACCTGGCGCTGCTGCTCAAGGTCCAATACCCCCGCGTCGTCAACCCGGACCCGGTACTGCGCGAGCATGCAGAAAAGGCCAGCTGGCCGATTCATAGCTGGAAGTGATGGCTGAATAAGCGGCCTGGTTGGCAGGCCGCTTAAGCGAACGACTTCACACCATGTGTCAGACCAGACTTTCGTCGATCACCAACACCAGTTTGCCTGACACCTGATTGGTCGCCAGCTCGGCGAAGGCAGATTCGGCGTCTTTGATCGGGAACGTTCTGGCCAGTTGCGGCTTGAGGCGTCCTTCGACAAACAACGGCCACACGTGCTGACTCAGATCACTGAGCAAATCCGCTTTGAATTGATCATCACGGCTACGCAGGGTCGAACCCAGTATCTGCACACGCTTGACCAGCACTTGCGCCAGGTCCAGTTGCGCTTCACGCCCGCCCATCAGACCGATCAGTACCAATCGCCCATCAACGTTCAGCACTTTGATGTTCAAGGCCGCGTAGTTGGCACCCACCGGATCAAGAATGACATCGAACGGACCGAGGTCTTTCAGGCTTTCCAGGTTGTCGCTGCGCACAACCCCACCCTGAGCCCCCAGCGCTTCGCAATACGCCAGACGTTCGGCAGAGCCGACGCTCACCCATACCGGGTTGCCGAACGCCTTGCAAAGCTGAATGCCAGCTGAACCAACACCACTTGCCCCGGCGTGCAGCAATACCTTTTCACCCGGCTTCAATGCAGCCAGTTGAAACAGATTCAACCATGCAGTGGCGTACACCTCGGGGATACCTGCCGCTTCCGGCAAAGACATGCCCTCGGGAACCGGCAGCACATGCCGTCCGTCGACTACGACCTCTTCAGCCATGCCACCACCTGCGAGCAATGCGCAGACTCTGTCCCCTACGTGCCAGGACGAACCCGAACCGACTTCGCTGATCACCCCGGAGCACTCCATCCCGAGGGTTTTACTGGCTCCCGGCGGTGGCGGATACAGCCCGGCCCGCTGCAATAAATCCGCACGATTGAGACCCGCCGCAGCGATCCGAATGCGTACTTGCCCTACATCACATGTCAGGCCGGGTTGTTCAAGCCATTCCACATGTCCGTCAACGCCTTGCAATGCCTTCACAGTGCCTCCATAGTAAGTCTGGACTGAGCCGGTGCTATAGACGCACGGGCTTTTTGCATTATGCGACCGGATCCGACGGAACCGGCGACTTCAAAGACGGCCTAATATGCGTTATCAATTGTCCCCGCGTCGAATCAGCATGAAGCATTTTTTCCCCAGCACCGCGCTTGCCTTTTTCATTGGCCTCAGCGTGTTGCCGCTGTCCGCCAATACGTTCGCAGCCAATAGCTGGGATAACCTTCAGCCAGATCGCGAAGAGGTCATTGCCAGTCTTAACGTTGTAGAGTTGCTCAAAAGGCATCACTACAGCAAACCGCCGCTGGACGACAAGCGTTCGGTCATCATCTACGAGAGCTATCTGAAGCTGCTGGACCCGTCCCGTAGCTACTTTATGGCCGGTGATATTACCGAATTCGACAAATGGCGCACGCAGTTCGACGATTTTCTCAAGAGCGGCGACCTGAATCCCGGCTTCACCATCTACAAGCGCTATCTGGATCGCGTCAAATCGCGCCTGAATTTTGCCTTGGCAGAACTGGACAAGGGCGTCGGCAAGTTCGATTTCACCGCCCAGGAAACCTTGCTCGTAGAGCGCAAGGATGCCCCGTGGGCCAAGAGTACTGCCGAGCTGGACGATCTGTGGCGCAAACGCGTCAAGGATGAAGTCCTGCGGTTGAGGATTGCCGGCAAGGAACCCAAAGCGATTCAAGAGCTGCTGACCAAGCGCTACAAGAATCAGCTGTCGCGTCTGGAGCAGACCCGCAGCGAAGATGTGTTCCAGGCCTATATCAACACTTTCGCCATGTCTTACGATCCGCACACCAACTACCTGTCGCCTGACAGTGCGGAAAACTTCGACATCAACATGAGCCTGTCGCTGGAAGGCATCGGCGCCGTGTTGCAGAGCGATAACGACAACGTCAAGATCGTGCGCCTGGTTCCGGCTGGCCCTGCCGCCAAAACCAAGCAAGTTGCCCCGGCGGACAAGATAATCGGCGTTGCCCAGGCCGACAAAGAGATGGTCGACGTGATCGGCTGGCGCCTGGACGAGGTGGTTAAACTGATTCGCGGGCCTAAAGGCTCAATCGTGCGCCTGGAAGTGATTCCGGCCAGCAATGCGCCTAATGACCAGACCAGCAAAATCGTCGCGATCACCCGCGAAGCGGTCAAGCTTGAAGAGCAGGCGGCGAAGAAGTCGATCCTCAACCTCAAGCAGGATGGCCACGACTACAAACTCGGCGTCATCGAAATTCCGGCGTTCTATCTGGACTTCAAGGCCTATCGTGCAGGCGATCCAGAATACAAGAGCACCACACGTGACGTGAAGAAACTGCTGACTGAACTGCAAGCCGACAAAGTCGATGGTGTTGTCATCGACCTGCGTAACAACGGCGGCGGTTCGTTGCAGGAAGCCACGGAGTTGACCAGCCTGTTCATCGACAAAGGCCCTACCGTGCTGGTTCGCAACAGCGACGGCAAGGTCGATGTCCTTGAAGATGAAGCCAAAGGTGCTTTCTACAAAGGCCCGATGGCGTTGCTGGTCAACCGTCTGTCTGCCTCGGCCTCCGAGATTTTCGCCGGCGCTATGCAGGACTATCACCGCGCGTTGATCATCGGTGGCCAGACCTTCGGTAAAGGCACCGTACAAACCATTCAGCCGCTCAACCATGGCGAACTGAAACTGACGCTGGCCAAGTTCTACCGGGTTTCCGGCCAGAGCACCCAGCACCAGGGTGTACTGCCAGACATCGCGTACCCGTCGATCATCGACACCAAGGAAATCGGCGAGAGCGCGCTGCCCGAAGCCATGTCGTATGACACCATCAGACCGGCCATCAAGCCTGTCGTCGATCCGTTCAAACCGTTCCTCGCGCAACTCAAGACGCGGCATGATGAGCGCTCGTCGAAGGACCCGGAGTTCGTCTTCATCGAGAACCGCTTGCTCCTGGCGCAAAAGCTGATGGCAGAAAAAACGGTTAGCCTCAACGAAGCCGAGCGTCGCGCTCAACACACCGACATCGAAGGCAAGCAGTTGGCTCTGGAAAACACCCGCCGCAAGGCCAAAGGTGAAGAGCCGCTCAAAGAGCTGAAGAAAGAAGATGAGGACGCGCTGCCAGCAGAAGACAAGACCAAACCCGAGGATGACGCCTACCTGGCCGAAACCGGGCGCATCCTGCTCGACTACCTGAGTTTGAACGCCGCTATCGCAAAAAAGTAAAAAGGCAGGATGGATGATCGTAAAATGCTGGCCATTTAGTGCTCTCTAGTGGCATTCAGTCATCAAACAGTCATCAATCTGTCGTGGAATAGAGGGGCTGAGCGCTATTGCGCTTAGCCCCTTTTTTTTTTGCGCAGAGATCACCATGACCGTCACTGAACAGCTGAGCGCACTGAGTTCAATTCTGGCTCAACGCGATTTGCACAGCTTGTTCCAACCGATACTGTCGCTGTCGGACCGCCGGATTCTCGGCTATGAAGCCTTGACCCGAGGCCCGTCCAACAGCCCCCTGCATTCGCCCATCAGCTTGTTCGCAGTGGCCCGCCAAGCTGGGCGGCTCAGCGAGCTGGAACTGGCTGCGCGAGAATGTGCCTGTCGACGTTTCAGCGAACAGAAACTTGAGGGCAAGCTGTTCCTCAACGTTTCGCCTGAGTCGCTGCTGAAACCGGCTCACCCGCCAGGTCGTACCCTGGAATTGCTGAACGCCTACGGCATTTCTCCCAGCCAGGTGGTGATCGAGCTGACCGAGCAGACACCCACTGAAGATTTCGAGCTGCTGTACAACGCACTGCATCACTACCGGGACATGGGCTTTTCCATCGCCATGGACGACTTGGGTGCGGGATATTCCAGCCTGCGCCTGTGGTCGGAGTTGCGCCCAGACTACGTAAAAATTGATCGACACTTTATCGACGGCATTCATCAGGATGCGGTCAAGCGCGAGTTCGTCGGTTCCATGCTGCAGATGGCCAAGGCCTCCAGAGCGATTGTGATCGCTGAAGGCATTGAACTGCCGGAAGAGCTCGCGGTGCTGATCGACATGGGCGTGGATCTGGTTCAGGGCTATCTGCTCTGTCGCCCGCAAGAACATCCACCGCGTGATGCCCGCGCGCTGTTACCCAAGCTCGATCCGACGGTACCGGCGTTGAACGAAGACGCCTGCGACCTGAGCGCTCTGCTCAACGAACAACCCGCAGTCAATCAGTCCACACCGACCGCCGCCGTCCTTGAGTACTTTCGCAAACAAGCCAACCTCAACTCCCTGGCAGTGCTGGACGAGCAGTCGCAACCCTGCGGTATCGTGCATCGGCACTCATTGTCCGAGGCTCTGCTAAAGCCTTTCGCTACCGACCTGTTCGCGCGCAAACCGATCAGCCGCCTGATGAGCGACGACTTTCTTGCTGTCGAGCTGAACCAGTCCTTGCAGCAGGTCAGCCGCCTGCTGACCAGTCGCGCCCGGCAGCGTATTGAAGAGGACTTCATCATCACCCTCAATGGCTGCTACTTGGGTCTTGGGCGGGTGATTGACGTGCTGAAACTGATCACTGAACTGAAAATACAGCAAGCTCGCTACGCTAACCCGCTGACTTTATTGCCCGGAAACGTGCCGATCCAGCAATGCCTGACCCGCCTGCTGCAACAGGGCCAGGAGTCAATGATCTGCTACGTGGATATCGACAGTTTCAAGCCGTTCAACGATATCTACGGCTACGGACGTGGCGACGAGGTATTGCTCTGCCTGGCGCAGTGCCTGAACGACCGGATCGACCCGAGCCGCGACTTTGTCGGACACATTGGCGGTGATGATTTCTTGATGGTCCTGGGCTCCGAAGACTGGCGCAAACGCCTGAATCTTTTGCTAGATGATTTTCAGAATCAGTGTCGGCGCTTCTATCGAGCCGAGCATCTGGAGTCGGGCTGTTTCACTGCCCTCAATCGTCAGGGCCAGCGCCAGGACTTCGCACTGTTATCGCTGTCCATAGGCGTCGTCCACCTGCACCCCGATGCCTGTGCGGATCTGGATGCCAGTCAACTCGCAGAAATGGCGTCACAAGCCAAGCACCACGCAAAGAACGTTGCAGGCCCCAGCGTGCACGTCATCGACACACTGGACTGCGAAGCATTTTTGGCACGCTAAATACCCAACTACCGGGTATGGGCCTGAAACGCTTTGGCACGATCCAGATCGGGGGGTAAGCCGGGGCCGCCCTGTTGGTACAACTGCGACAGTTTGATGGCCGCCAGTGGATGCCTGGCCTCGACTGCCATGCCCCACCATTGAGCGGCATCGACAGCATCAGGGGCCTTGCGTGTGTCACCCGCCAGGCTCAACACGCCGAGCTGGTAAGCCGACTTGCCATCACCCCCCAACGCGGCCAGACGCAACAGACGCACGCCTTCCTCGCGAGCACCCAAACCTTGACCGCGAAACGTCAGGATATGGCCGTAGAAGCTCTGAGCGCCAACATCTCCCAGATTCGCCATACGCGAGAATTGACCTTCGAGCCATTGCCAGCCTCGAGGTTGTTGCACGAACCACGACCAATGGAATAACCGCCGAGCCAGCAAGTAGCTCAATCGTACTCGTAAACGCCACAGACTTGGATTCACACGCTCTCCGGATAGCTGTATTCAAAGACCCGCGCCACTTCAGAAGCATGCCATGACGCTGCGGCTACGCCGTCGGAAGGGCCCGAGAATCGCCCAAGCCGTTCGACGCATTCAAAGAAGCCAGTACGCGGCAAACGACTCGCGCCCTGACTGATCACCAACGAACTACGCAACGGCTGTTCGGCGCGAGCATCCAACGCTGCCAAGTGTTCAAGTGCGGCAGTAAGGGTAAGCATCGCGGGGCTGGGAAGTTGCAACCGCTCGAGTAAAGCACGGTAGGTCAATAGATGCCGTTGCCGGCGCGCCTGATCCAGCTCAGTCAACAGCCCTTCCCAGTGCAGACGGCTGATGCGCACACTCATGACTCACCCCCCCAGCCAGGGACACCCAATTCCCAGGCCAGGCTTCGGCGAATGGCCGCATCCGGCAATCGCTCGCCACTTTCGATCAAGTCCAGATACGACGGACTTATCCCGACTGCACGCGCCAACTGCGCAACTTCCAGGCCTTTGGCGGCGCGCAAGGCACCCAACTGATCAAAGCCGGGATGATCGACAGGCGCGACCTCAGGCGGTTGCGGCGAGTGTTGAACGGTTGTGTCCGAGATCCCGGCCGCTTTGAGCAGAGCCTGATACTGAGCCCAAGGCAAAACTGCGTACTCTGGCTCTCCATCACGTGTAATTATCTGAAGATCCATACAAACCCCCTGTAGGACTACAACACTTTGCGAGTAGGCTTTTTCCCTGTGTTGATATCTTAACAGCGGACAGAGGCACCTTGCGTCCTCTGAATCGACAAGCGACCGCTCAAGACAACGATAACCCCCATAAATCCGTGCGCTTCAGGGTTTGCGATGCTCTAGCACCAGGAGCTCCGGTGTTGCGGGCAATCGTTCGACGACGACAAGTTTCTCCGGTGCCTGCCTGGCTCGCCACGCTCGAAAGGCATTCAGCTCACTTTCCAGGCTTTTCATGACCCAAGCCAGCACTGCGATGTCATCGAGCATGCCGATCCCGGGTATCCAGTCCGGCACGGCATCGAACGGGCTGAGGAAATACATCAACCCCGCCACCACCGAGAGCATCGCCTTGGGGCTGACAGCTCGGTACTCACCGCGCCAATAGGCCAGGCACAGG
>ERZ1463038.34-NODE-34-length-30982-cov-14.048792_pt1 | contig 30982 bp, 49 predicted proteins | sample MGYA00564479_ERZ1463038 | MGnify/ENA primary metagenome ERZ1463038 (study PRJEB39244, sample SAMEA3635134) | Helicobacter pylori | study: EMG produced TPA metagenomics assembly of PRJEB11511 data set (Assembly of a 5300-year-old Helicobacter pylori...
GATCTACACACCTAGGACACTCTTTCCCTACACGACGCTCTTCCGATCTGTCGTCAACGAGGTCACGCTGCTGCTCAAGGAGCTGACCGAAATTGCGCCCGAGGCGCAGCGGTCCCTCGCTCAAGGCAGCTATGGCCCGCTCGTGAGCAGCGTCGGTGGCGCGCGACCGGGCTCGAGCCACTCGAAGGCGAGCGACGACATGTTTGACTCGGGTCGCGCGACGTGGTGGCCGAGGCGGCTCATCAAAGACTGCCGAACACTCCTCGAGGAAGTCGGCCTCGCAGCCGGATCGACTCCACGCTCGAGGACGCCCGCCGCACTCGCGAGCGTCGCCGCCACGGACTCGGGCGTCGACCAAGATCCAGTGCTGCAGACCGGGCTGGACGTCGAGCCCGCGCCGGAGAGCGCGATCGAGGAAGTGCTCGCCGGGTCCGAGTGGGACCCACTTACGCACCTGGCGAGGGAGCCAGAGGTCCCGCCGGACCTGCAGGCGATCGCGGCGCGCCGCGAGGAGCTGCTGGTCGAGGGTCGTCGACGCTGGCAGGCGTACGTCTCGCGCTCGCAGCTGTCTGAGCATTAGTGGGGACTCATTGAATGCGCTCACGTTTATTATCTTCTGTTACATTTGCATCACCCCCACTGCAAAGAATTTGTTGTAGCGACAGTGTCTCCATACTTCAAGGTCGGGCCGCGCAAATTGGAGCGGGACCAAGCGGGCGATCTTGATCCTGATTCCGAGCTTGCACGTGAGATTATCGAGTTTACGGATGCGGTTGCAACGGGCACCCAGAAGGATAAGAGGCGAGATGGAAGTGAGGGCCGAGACACAAGCCGGCCAATGAGACTCCGGCGGGGGGTCCCGAGCAACGGACGTCGATCCTCTTTCACGGTCTTACGCGCAGCCCGGCACAACAGGAGCGAGCCAGACACCTCGTCGGACGCACAGCAGACGATTCAGCAGGCCCTCGCGACGCGCAGCCGAGCCCCACGCCCCGGCCGGCGACCGCCTCACCCGCACCCCCTCGGCTTGGACTCGCACCCAGCGCTAACTCCGTACGGCCAGCCTGTGAGTGCCTCCGCTGTTGTTTTTGCTCCATTCTTGCGCTGTGCTGACGGTCGACTGTTGCTTCGATCGCGTCCGTAGGCCTGTGCGCCCCCCTCGTCAGCGCCCCTCGTCGAGTCAGCCCGAGCCCGGGTCGGCATCGTCGTCTCCCGCACGCGAAGCGCGTTTCCGTCACGTGAAGCAGCAGCCCCCAGTGCCCCAGACGAGTGCCCCTTCCGTCTAGGTCACGCAGACACTCGCCCGGTACGTCCCTCGCTCGCAGGCTCGTTCCCGTCCTCTGCCCGCATCCTGCCCGCGCTCGCGCAGGGTCCTGCATACTCGCGCCCAATCGACCGAGGCTGACCTGCCCCGCGTCCCTTCCCGACGCGTCTTTCGTGCAGAGATGAGCTACCCTGCGAGCATGCCCAACGGGTCGCAGACCTACGACATCGCCGCGCTCAACCCTTCGTACGTGGATCAAGGCGCCGCCCGCCCAGGCTCGTCACTCGCCTTCCCCGGCTACGGTCAGCCTCAGAACCAGCCGACAGGACAGCTTCGCCCCAGTCAGCAGAACGGCGCGCCGCCCCAGGGTGACCCCGCCGCGTCCTACGCGACCCAGGGCGGCGGCTTCGCCCAGCAGTACCCGCCTCAAGCTCGTGCGTCCCCCATTCCTGGGATGCTGCACTCGCAAGTGCGAGCAAGAGGCCTTTAAAGCTAACCTCTTGCGAAAAGAATACGCGCAGCCAGGTTACGGCCAACAGCCCAACTCGTCACAACCACCTGCCACCCAGTCCAACCCGTCGCACTCTGTCCCTCGGAACCAAGACTGGGCCTCGCTTGTCGCGGGCCTCACACCCGAAAAGTTCAATGCGCTGCCTGCGAACCAGCAGGCCGCGCTGTTTGCCATGCGACAGAAGATGGCACAGCAGTCCCAGCTCGGCCACGGGTATCCCGGCTCGCCCGCAGGCAGTCCTGCTCCGACTGGCAGCCCTGCGCCCACTCCAGGCGGCTACCGACCGACGTCGGGGCAGCAGCAGTCCGGCACGTCGCAGGGCCCCTCGGCGCAGTCGCAGGCGTTCATGAAGGCCCTCAGTGACTTTCACCAGCGGAAAGGGATCCCGTTTAACGGTCCTGCGCTCGTCGAGGGCAAGATGCTCGACATGTCGCGCCTCTACACGCGTACGTTGCTCGCGCGAGAGCGGTCGCATACCTCCGAGGCTCACGCGTTTGTTCGACAGTGATGATCCAGGGCGGAGGCTACATGAAGGCTCGATTTCCCTTTTGCTTGAGTGGAGGGACGGGAAAGCTGACACCCGGTGCGCGCGATTCCAGGTCCAGGCAGACCCGAGCCGATGGCGAAGCATCCTCAACCAGATGGGCTTTGCGCCCGACGTCGCAGGAAACCACCCGGACGCACGATTGAACGCGATCAGCCAGGTGCGCCTGTTGTGGGCCCCGTCTCGTTTTCTGGCAGCGAGCTGACAGGTCCCCGGCCATCGACAGGCGTACCACGGCACGATCTTCCCGTTCGAGCAGGCGTTCTCGCAGGCCCAGCTCCTCCGTCAGCAACAGCAGCAACAGCAGCAGCTTGCGCTGCAGAACGCTGCCCGAGCGAACGGCACGGCACCCCCTCCGTCCGCGTCGACCAACTCGCCGTACCAGAACGCCGCGCAGCAGCTCCCGCAAGGCATGCAGCCGCCACAGCCTCAGCGCAACTTTGGGCTCCAGCAGCCCCCGATGGGTGGCTCGCCGTTCGCGTCAGCACAGCTCGGCCCGCCGGGCATGCGAGTCGGAACGCCGACACAGGCGCTGCAGCTGCCGGGCTCGGCGCTCGACGGGGAGGACCGCAAGGGCAAGGGCAAGGCGATGGAAGGCATGTCGATCGACAAGGGTGCGTGGCCCGGTTCCGCCAGCTGAAGCTGAAGCTGACCGCCTTCGCAGACGTCGTCGACCTAGGAGCTCTGTCCATGCCGCCATCATCCTCACCCTACCCTTCCTCGACCCTCGCGACCGCGACTCCGGCCCTGACTCCTCGGCCCGGCTCGATCGAGCCCTCCAAACCGCCCGCGACGAACGGTCCCGATGCGAGCGTCGGCAAGCGCCCCGACGCTTCGACCGGTCCACCCCGACGCAAACGACAGCGCGTCGAGTACGTGCCGCTGCAACGAACTGTCGACACGTACGCCAGCTGGGACCTCGGCCAGGTCGAGGACGTCGTCGTCGCAGCGTCGCAGCGCAAGCGTCCGAGAACAGTCCACGATCTCGGTGCGCAGCTTTCTTGTTGTTGACCGTGCTAGAATATCTCGCTGACCTTTGCTGTCCTCACAGGCTCCCTCGACATCCACTCAATCACGATGTCGCTCAAGTCGCGCCTCGGGAGCGAGGTCGCGTACGCGCTCAACGCACTCACGCTCATCTCGCTCACCGTGCGGCAGTCCGCGAGCGATCAGCAGGGCCTCGCGTTCCCGCTCGCAGCGTGCGGTGAGCTCTTCGACGAGCTGCTCGACCTCCTAGAGGAGACCGCGTTCGGCGCGTTGGACGAGTCCGACGACGACGACAAGAAGGGGGCGACCGACAGCTCGCGCAACACGGGCCCGTCTCTACACCTACTGCAGCCCTTTCCGCTCGGCTCGTTCAATTTGACGGCACCGCGCCTCACGCCGGAGGAGCGGCAGGCGGCTGCGAAGGAGGCGATCGTCAACGACGACGAGCGAGCCGAGCGCCCTTCCCTCGCCTGCGTGAAAGCCCACCTAGGACATGCCGTGTTTGGTGCGTTCACAGTGTTGAAGCTTCGAGGCTGTGACTGATGCTCCTCCTGAAGACATTGCTGGCTCGCTCCTCGGATTCGCTATCCTCATCAACAGCAGCATCCTCATTCTGGCGGCTGCCGTATTTTATTATGGTAAGGACACTCCGAACTGACAGGACTTGGGCTTTAGTATAAATGTCTGATCTCACGCGCCTCTGCCCAGGCGACGGAAAGTCGACTGGTGGCGAGGGGGTTTCGGACCTCTTCGATGCGTACCAGCTAGTCCAGGACTACGTCGGTCAAGGTGAGCACGCCAGAGGTCTGTCTTTTCGGACCTAATGTCAGGCTGCCAGGCTTTGCCTACATCTTTGCGCTCGCGCTTTTGGCCGCGGGGCAGTCGGCGTCCCTCACCGTCACGCTGTCAGGTCAAATAGTCTCGGAAGGCTTCCTCCAGTGGAAGACCAAGCCCTGGAAGCGAAGATTGATCACCCGATCCATCGGGATTGTCCCCTCGTGAGTCCTAGACCCCAGCATTCTGAGAACCACCGGCCCGCACTCACGCGCATGCTTGACCGTGCAGACTGGCGGTCGCGGTTTCCGTTGGGCGAGATGGCCTCAACAAGCTACTCGTAGGGAGTCAGGTCGCTTTGAGTATTGTGCTGCCCTTCGTCCTCGGCCCGTATGTCAAATCAACGGTCCACATCGCCACCGCTGACCCTCGCTTACACGTCCAGTCTGATCCTCCTCACGGCGTCAAAGACGATCATGTCGCTCCCAACGTCCCCCGACTCTCCTCCGGTCCCGCCGCCCACACCTTCCCCACCACGCACGCTCCGGAGCACCCTCAGGCAGCTGAACCCGTTCCGCCACCGCACCGCACCCGAGGGCTACGTCTCGTTCGCCACCATCCCCTCGGTCCTCTGGCTCGCTTCGATGATCTGGGTTCTTATTCTTATGGCGAATGTTTTCGCTATCGCTGACCTGGCTCGTGGGGACGCGTGATTTTCTGCAAGTTGGCCTCGGGCGACGTTGCGCACGTTGCTCAAGGCGTCTTAACCCACCCATTCCTTTGTGTCATGAAAAGCATCATTCTTTTCGAATTTTGAGGGTCGGGTCTTAATCTTCTTCATTGTCCAGTGCTGTGCTGCCTTCTAGATATTTGCGAACGAGCCCCTTGCCATCCCACCGGGAGGACTTGCTGGCACTCAACGTAGAGTATCGGTAGTAGCGTCACTTTACTCGGAGCACGAGCGATCAAATGTTGGACGAGTTGCGGGTAGCTAGGTTGTTGAGTCTGTGCCTGGGGATCGACAGCACGGATCCCTTGCACTTCCGCGGCTGAGCCTGGCTGAGCTTCTCCTCCTCCGACGTACAACACTCCACTCATGTGGCACGGAAACGCAGCCTGGGATCGTGCTCCTACACGAATGTCGGCCATCGGTCCCCTGCCGCCACTGCCGGCGACGCACGACCAGGAGGCCGCCGAGGGAGGGATCAGCCTCGACCAACCCGCTCCTGGATCGTGGAGTGTGGCAGACGGCGTCGAGTATGATAGAGATCAAGGGCAACTTGACCAGGTGTGCCCATATGCGACCGAAGCTGGGGCCGGCGGATCGAGCTAACTCGCGAGCTCTCGAGCTCTCGTCGCAGCGCGTACATCCGACACCCTTCGCATACCCCTACCGCGTCCCCGACACGACAAACAGGACGAAACGATATACTACTACTGTCGAATATTTTTTCCCATCTTCCCAGCCCACCCATCGACCCGCAGCCGAGTCCACCATCTTCGACTTTTCGACTCTGGCGCCTCCGCCAGCTCCCGCTTTCGGCCCCACCCCTGATCTGGGCACAGCTTTCAAATTCCCTATCTTTCCCGACTCTTACGACTGCAGCGCTAGCTACCGAGCTTCCACCTCCTCCTCCTTATCGAGCGGTCTCGAAGTACCCCAGCCACCGCCGTCGTCCTCCGCACCTCTCCAGCAACTAGCGCATAAGGGGACCGAGTTCCTTCTCGAGAGCTTTTCAGCCACCTTCAATCCAGCTCGAATGAAAATTCCGACCTACAGGAAGTCTCGCGCGAAGCTTTCGCCATTGCCGGGACACCGTTCCGCGAGCTCCCATCTCCTCACTGTAGACATCACGTGCTGGACATGCGACATCTCCATTGCAGGTTTGAACCTCCGCGGTATCGACTGGGGGAGATTGGAGGCGAGACCCCGCGTGGGCTTCATATGCTTGGGGTGCGCCGTGACGCCACCAGGGCAGAGTGAGGAGGACGACGCGGTGACGACCGCTCCGTCCAGCGAGCACGATCTCTCTCGGTACGAGGACACAATATCTTCCGCCATCGATCGACTGCGACTGCAAGACTCGGTCACCCCTCACGAGCACGAGCCGATCCCGCCACCGGTGCGACGACAGGCGAGCAGGCTGAAGGGTGAGACGGACGAGCTCATTTGTGAGTTTGCAAGTTTGAGCCAGTATTTTGCTCTCATAATATCTATCCAGGCGACGTCTGTACTCGAATTCTTGGCACAGGCCGCGTTTCATTGCCTTCACCGGAACCGCAACGCTTCACGGTGGAAGCGGTGTGTCGGGCGTGTGCCGTTCGGTACGCAATCTGTAGTGACTGTGGCGGTGGTGGCGAGGGAAAGTCGTCAGTCACTCTCGCTGCTGATGGGCTCACGCTTCACTGACACTGCGTTCCAGGCCAGGCCGGTGGCGGTGCATCGAACTCTTCCCGAATGGCCGCCGCACCTGCGTCCTCTCGCACATCCGATCTCCCCCAGCCAAGGACCGCGAATAGTAATTCGAGCCTCAAAGCCACTGTTGAGCACTGCTGAGAGCTCGTTCTTCCGCAGCCGAGTGCTTGCTGTCCGCAACATACCGGAGTCGGAGCGAGCCGCGATGACAGCAACGATCCGGCAGCTATACATTCAAACTCGGTTAGGAGTCATCGCTCGACCAGAGATGCTGGAGTGGGGAGATGGTCTGGCCCGGACGTTTCAGCAGGCCGAGAAAATGACTATCGACGCGTGGCATCTGCTCTCCGTTTTGACGTTCGAGGACATTGAACAGACTCGCGGGATTCGTCGGTCGGTAAGTCGTTTGAAACTACCCTCACGATCGAGCTAACTTGCCTCGTACCCAAAGATACATCGGCCTGCAGTCCGCTCCACCTCGCAAACGCCACAAGGATGTGAACGCGAGTCCGGCTTCTGAAGCGGTACCAGAACCAACAGGGTTCATACTGGCCGAGGCAGAGGTGATATCGCTCTGTCATTATAACCATGTGAGCCTGCTAACCAAGTCTCTCCGATAGCTTGCCACTGGCGCTGTTTTCCTCGCAGCCGTGTCGCCGTGGGCCACCTCGGGTGAGATCATCAACCTTCCGAGTGTACCAGTCCCCTGACCGTAGAACTAGGTCCCGGATCCGAGTCAAACTCCTTGATGGGAAAGGTGATACTTGACCGGGTCCGCACCGATCTCGCCGCGATCAACCCGGGGCGCACCCTGGCTGGTCTTCCACCGTACCCGCCCCCGTGCCACCAGTGGGTCATACACCCTTTCAAGACCGACAGCAAGATGCATCAAAGCCTGGAACGGCGCGGCTACGTTCTTCTTCAAGACCTCTTGGGGGAGGACCCGGCGTGCGCGCTATCTTTCCCTCCTCATCGGGAGATCTACATCCCTCGCGAGTGTAAGTAACACCGCCCATTGCGAGTAACACGTAGCTGATTTTCTATGTCTAGAAGATCTGAAAGGATGGCAAAGGTGTGTGCGGGTCCTCGAGGGCGACGACGACGACGGAGGGGTTCCTTCGCTGCCGCGACGTCGCCGACCAAGACCGAAACGCACCTCTGAAAAATGATGTCCCCGAATCACTTCAACATGTGACAACATTCCCTCTGCTTGAGCGCTTGAGCACCGGCCACGGTTTCCCTTGGTCCCCCCCCCCCCCCCCCTCGTGTTTCCTCGTTCACCTCCTTGCTGACTCTTCTCTCGACAGAAACATTGCTGACTCTGGCGGGGGCCTACGTACGAGCGCCCGCGCGTCGAGTTCCACCTCGGGGGTCCGTTCCACCTCGCCTCGCCGTATCTGAACCCCGCGCTGAGGACATCTCATCGCAGGACACTTCATCCCCAACAAGCCGGTGTGGCGCGAGTTCTTCAGACAGTACCTCCTCGCATGCGCAGAGGGTACGGGCACGGATCGCGTGCCGCCGCCCTTCGGATCCCGCGGCGAAGTCGAGTCCAAGCTTTGACGGGCGCTCGTGGTGGTGGATCGTATAGAGAAGTTGAAGAAATGGAGTAGGCGCCTGGTGTCTGTATAACATTCGTCGGGTGCGCTGCAGTGGTCGGCGTCGAAGGCGCAGTGCCTCGCAAGAGCGGCAGCGGCTCGACTGTTCCGAGCGACGATGCAGCAGTGTCTCGCGTCTCTCATAATTGCTGTGCGGGGTCACTATTGCACGTACACGCCTAAGAGACCGCAATTGCATGAGTGTCGTGCAGCAAGAACGCTAGAAAGACGCACCCGAACCCCGCTCACTCGGACTGCCTCAGCCACTCGTCCTGCCTCGGCGACGAGAGTCCCCACGGCTGCTTAATTGGTGTTCCCGACAATGCCATGCATCTGCACCACCGAGCAATCAGCTCCTGCGTTCGCTTGCAGCTCCTCGGACCCACGCACTTGCGGTAGTTCTCCTCCCAGTGCTTCGTGTTCTGCGTCTTGAAGTCGGGTTTCTCCTGCTTCTTCATCTCGACATATCGAGTCGTCACGACGGCCTTCTCGAAGCCCTCCTCGACAAAGAAGACCGCGGCGGCGTACCAGCAGTCGTCGCGGATCCTCGCGCTCGCCTTGAACTCGCCCCGCTTCCGCACGTCCTCGTGGCCGAGCTCCCCGAGGCCGACGTCAGTCGAGTCGTCGTGGGAAGGGTGTCTCCGCACGATCGCGCGCACGTCGGCGTGCGGCAGGACTGCGACCGCGAGCAGCGGGAACGCGAGCGTCGGGTCGGGCGTCGCGGGGTCGTACCGCAGTCGGATTAGGAGGGTGTGGGTGCGGTGGAGTGGAGTTGAAGTGAAGAGGCCGAGGGACGAGGAGAGGAGCGAGAAGAACTCGAGCTGGCCGCCGTACGCGTGCTGGACGAGCAGCGACCAGAGACCGTCGAATGTGAGCGTGGCGAGGGTGCTCTCGGCCCTCTTCTCGGCAACTGTGGGTCACAATACTTGGTAGTGAGTCAGAATGATCACGTGAAACGCGTACGCTTCTTCTGCTCGACGCAGAACGGCCGGTGTGCCTTCCAGTCCTCCTTCCTGCGAAGGTGGAGCGCCACGTCAGCTCCCGGCACAGCTAGATACATTGATACACGCACTGGCAATCAGATCCACAGTAGGGCTCGTGGCACACGGTGCACTGCGCCGCGGCAGCTGAGTCAAGCCCGCCGTCTCAGCGCTGGGGTCCTTGCGCCACCCAGCTCGCAATTCAAGTACGCACGCACGTGGCTGCAGTACCTGCACGCCCTAGCCGGTTTCGACGGGTCCACGAAGCGCTTGTTCAGCGCCTTGAACGCCTGAGCGCGTCCAGCCGGATCAGCTCCGCGCTCGGCACTGCTCGGGATCCGGACCAGCTCACCTTTTCGGCCGCCTCCTGCACGATCGCCTTGTCCACTTGTGGGAGGTTCACGACTTTCTTCGTCTCTGGATACCGAGCCTGGATCGCGGCGACTCGCGGGTCCTGCGGAGCGGCGGTCAGCGTGAGCTCGGCGGGCGGGCGATGGGACGCACGATTTGGATGAGCGTCTTGATGTGCGCAGAGCTGAGCGTGAGGTCTGCCGAGGACATGACGAGCTCGATCGAAACTGTGATTGTTCTGCTCCCAAGGCTAACTGCCGCCCGTCGAGAGATCGACGGAACGCTTGGACCACCTCCGCCGTGGTGAACTCGGTCATGTGGGGAAGGTACACCACCGCATGACCTGACCTAGTCATGTCAGTTCGCCACCTTCTCCCTCTCGCCAGGACTATCATCCTCCTCGAAGAATCAGTTTCTCCCAAATCCCGAATTTCAAGATCTCAAGATGCTCGAGACGTCGTTCGTCTCAGTACGCTCCGCAGTCGGTCGACGTCAACTGACTCAGTCGCTCTCTGCAGATGCAAAGTCCACCACGCCAATCAGAAGCTGAAGGAGCTCCTAATCGACACGCAATCGGTCGTCGTCAACGTGGACGGCCGCCGCCTCCCAAGCTCGCTCCGCGAGGCAACCGTCTTCGCACCGAGAGCCGTCGAGCGCAAGGCGAGCGCGCCATCCCCGTCCGTAGGTCATTTCGTCGGATTTCAGGGAAACGGAGTGAGGTACCAACGTGGGTATCGCCTCCAGAATGCGCCGCAGAGCCCACTCAGTCCTGGCAGCGCGCCCCTGTCGCCCGAACTGTAGGCAACCTTGTCCCCTGTTCGTCCAAGTTCCACTCAGCTAATCCCCCCCTCCATACGCCTCAAAATCGTCTCGTCTCTCCGCACAACTCTCCCGTCGAGAAGGACATGCGCCCTCTGTTCAAGTACGCGCCCGTCCTTGACGCCGTCCGCGACGTGAAGGGCAAAGGTCGCGCGAGCGCCGATGGTGGAAACGCACTCGGACTTGATCTCGGGGTAGAGACAAGCGAAGGGTGGAGCCACAAGCGCCTCTCGTCGAAACAGAAGGGCCTCCTTCGTCGCACGTCGGCCTCGAGCTCCTCGTCGAAGCGTGCGTCAATCGTTGCTTCATCACTCTCGCAAAGACAAGGCTCACGTACAGCTTCGTGACAGGCTCCGACCCATACCTCAAGCCTCCACCGGATCCCTGTGCGACTGCGCCCGTCGTCGGCCCCTTCACGCCCTCCGCGACCTCGCCGGCGCGCCGCCTCCAGCCGATCGAGAGCAAGCCCTGGTCACTCGAGGACCCTACGCCGTGTTTGAAAGCTTGAGATGAATTTGAGCTACTCTAGTACTCGGTGCGTATCTGCTTGGCGTCGAAGTGCGACGGGATGCGAACTGACGAGGTCCGCGGAGCAGGTGAATCAGTCGGAGCGATATGCGTCGGGCGAATTGATCGCAGCTGAGTGAGAAAGCCAGAATTATGATCAGTTGATGCTTGTGTACTCCCCTTCTCCCCCGCTATACTTCACCTTCCCCCCGCCGTTGGGTAGGTCAAGATCCTGTGTGTCCGATGTGCTGCCCCGGTACGCCATCTTCTTGGCTATGTAATTGGCAGGCAGCTTACTAGCTCATTAGAAGAAATACCATCTTTCTAGTCCAACGAGTCCATGCATCCAATCTTCCACGTGCTTGGATCCCGAGGGCAAGCTCAGCGTTCGCGACGTCGAACGGTGGGCCTGTCGAGGCCTGTCACATGCCTAACCCCACACACGTCGTCCGAGTCGCCTCCACTTCATCCAGGATATCCCTCCAGCATAAACCTGCGACCAGTCTGATGCCGCGAGACAGCTCAGATCGACCGCAAGGGCGGGACCCGGAGCAGCGGAACCAGCGCCGACGAGCCCACACCGGGCCGGTCGCACCGCCGGGCGCACCTTTCTTCCTCGACAACCTCGTGACCTGTACGACCACGCCCGGAGGTGCATCTTCCTCCACTCGGGGGCTCCAGCTGGGGTCGTACGGGGCTCCGGCTACAAACATCCTTTCCGCAGCCCTCGCGACGCTGTCCTTGCTTCCGCATTCCTACCATATCATTTTTGGCTCGCCATGCCGACTGCTGGTGCACTTCCCGTCAAAGACCTGAGCGAGAAGGGCTCCGCCGAGCACCTCGAGGTCCCGCTGGCGTCGCTGGGCGTCGTCCGCACCGATTCTTACAAGGTGTGTCCTTCCTACCCTCACCAACAGAGTGAAGATCATTGTTGAGCAAGCTGATATTACACAGGATGACCAACACATCAACCTCACGTGGCGGAGCTGGCTCGTCGTGTGCGTCTGCCAGTCCCCAGGTCCGTCGGCGCGAGCTGACTCTCTATCGAACCAAGATTCATCTGCTGCTTCGCCATCATGTCGCAAGTCTTTGTCGTCGTGGCAGCCGGGTCCGTGATCGGCTTCATCATCCGCGACATCTCCGAGCCAGGCCTCATCGGTGCGTTCACGTCGCGTGCCCCGCTTTCCGACTGCTGAGCGCTGAGCGCTGATCCATACTGGTGCAGGTTGGATCATCCAAGCACCGCTCCTCATGCAGTCTGTACTTTCTCCAGTCGTGGGTAGGCTTTCGGACGTGCTCGATCGGAGGTACCTCGCCGCCCTCCCGCCCCTGGTCGCTTTCGCTGGTGCCGTCCTTTCGGCCAAGGCGAACTCGATCAACGAGGTGGGCTCGCTGCTCTCTTGATCCTCCAACTGTCTGATTTATTTTTTTTGGTCCAGCTTATCATTGGTGGAATCCTGATTGGCTTCACGCTATCCACGATCGCGATCGTGCAGTCCATCCCCTCGTGCGCTCACCGAGCTCCCGATGCTTCGCACCACTGACGTACGTCTGTCGGCAGGGAAATTCTTCCGCTCAAGTATCGCGCCCTTGCAAATGGGTTCGCCTTTCTCGGAGGTGCGGTCGGCGGCCTCGTCGGTGGCCTCGGCGCTGGCGGGCTTACCAACTCAAACGGTAAGGCCCCACCTGCACTTTCGCAGCAGCCGGCTGACCTGACACTACAGTCCACGGCTGGAGAAACATCTTCTGGGTTCAAGCAGCTTTCCATCTCCTCACCTCGGCCGGGTTTCTGCTCTTCTACTTCCCGCCGCCGCCAAGTCACCCAAAGGTGCGCGCAAGGCCGTCCCTCTATGAACGGTTGATTGACCCGTGTTCTTTCAGATGACGGTCAAGCAAATCTTGTGGGCGTGTGACCCCATCGGTACTTGTGAGTCACGTTCCTCGGTTAGGGTGTCGACCGCTGCTGATGACTTGCGAAGCACTCCTCATCGCGGGCGCTACCACGTTACTCCTTGCTCTCGACTGGGGAGGAGGCACGTACTTGTGGTGAGTCCCAGATCTTCAGATTGGGGATATAGATTAACCTTGCAGTGCCTACAGGTCTGACGTCCATGTGATCGCCCCAATGGTGGTGGGATTTGTACTGCTCATCGCGTTCGGTCTCTACGAGGCGTACGGCCGCACCGATGGCATCGTGGCCCACGTTTTCTGTGCGAGCTGTTTCAGTGACGCTTGAGCATTGTCAGACCTGACGCCATACCCCACAGTCAAGCACAACAACAATTTTGCACTCTCTGTCGGCGCCTTTGCCATCGAGGGGTGGATCTTCTATTCGGCCGTCAACTCGGTGGTGCCACAGGTAAGGCTTCCTTCATATTACTCTGCACCAACACCATGGCTCACACCACACGCGCAGATCGTGCTGAATCTTGGTTTTGCGACGGACGCCTGGGTCATCTCCAAACGGCAGCTCCTATACTCAGTGTATGTTCCCAATACACGAATTCTCTTATCATAAAACTCAAATCATTGCGGTTGCAGTACTTCCCTGGTCGCCTCCATCCCGATCTCTTTATACGCGACGAAATATAAGGATCTAAAGACGCCGCTGATCGCCACGTTCGCGCTTTTCTTCGTCGTTTCGGTCTGCTACGGCACGATCACGCCGAAGTTGAACAAGGCACAGCTTGCGTACAATGTTTTGGGTTGGTTTTACACGGCTCGCCGGCGCTCTTTGACACACTGACGCCCACCATTGCAGCCGGAATCGGCCAGGCTGGACCTCTGACCCTCTTGGTCGCTCTCGTTCAGTTCACCAGTCCACATGCATACCTTGTAAGGCCCACTTCTACCTTCAACACCTTCACCTTTCTGACGCCGCGCGCCAGTCAACGGCGACGGGGCTTGCCTTCTCCGCACGCGCCATCGGAGGCGCCTTCGGATCAGCGGTCTTGAACGCGATCATCAATTCCAAGCTTGCATCGCTCTCTGGAGACATCGGTGCTGCGGCCATCAAAGCGGGACTGACCCCTTCCTCCGTCACTGCGCTCGTGAGCGCCCTGGCCAGTGGCGCGCCTGCCGCACTCGCGGCCGTGCCAGGAGTCTCTCCTACAATTGTGAGCTTATTTTCATACAAACTCGATCGATTGCTGATGTGTCTCACTTAAGGTATCTGCGGCCGTGTCAGCTTCACACGAGACCCACGCGGCGGCGTACCGCGTCGCCTACCTCTCCATCCTGCCCTTCATCGCAGCGGCGATTGTTGGCATCTGCCTGATCAAGAATGTCGGCGATCTCATGACGGAGCACGTCGAGGCAAGCGTGGAGAAGTGAGTGTCGACGCACAGTGACTTTGTGAACGCCTGACCGACGGCGCACTTTCCATGATTAGCTTTGTAGGGTTAAACGTGTGTTTGTCGCATCAAAATATATCTTGTTACTCGTGCAGAAGTAGAGTCGGTGCGCGATTGATCACGCCGTCGCCGGCAGCCGTTGATTGTGAACCGTGCGAGCTCGAGACACTGCAAGGACAGCGCTGATGGACGCGTGCGAGAAAGCGGTCCATCAACTTGTTCTACCGCGATGGACTTGCGTGAGTTATTCAGCTTGCTTGACTAGCTGGGAACTCACGCTGGCCAACGCGTCTGGCTTGCAGCACTTAGGAGATCCTGAAGACGTGGTATATCGGGAGGAAGCACCTGCCAATTCGCCGCCTCGCCGCAATCAGCGACCCGGTCCTGTGGAAGTACCTCGGCCAGGGCGGCATCGACCTCGACATCTCTCGCACGCGTGCATTTCGACTCGCACTGCGCCCTGAGCTGTGGCAATACGTGCACTACACCTCGATCTCGCTCCGCCAGTCCTTGGCACCGCTCCTCCTGCCACTCATGACGAACCTGATCGACCTCACACTCAATCTCACACCGGTCGAGGGCACACCCGTCTCAAATCCCCAGCTCTTCCCTTGGACCATCTCGACCATCCTCCGCCAGCTTTCAAACCTCCGTGCGCTCTCCATTTACCCGGACACCCCATCGCTCGCCCCCATCGCTTTTATAGACGAAACTCTCACACTCGACGAGTCTCTTCCTCAAATCGATAGCGACTGCCTGAGGTACTCTACTTTTGGCCTTCCTGGAACGAGCGCCCAACTGGCGTACTTCTCCGCGACTTTTCTCGACCCGGACGACTTCATCGCGACGCTGTGCTACACCCTCGAGCATGTCGTCGCCGTTCACATCACTGTGGCTATGCCCGAGGAAAAAAGTCAGACGGTCCGCAACACCCAAAAGTGGAAGCGTATTCAGGAAGTAAACAACTTTGTTGACGAGGTGAGTCCTCTGACTAGGCGATCAGTCGTATGCATCATTGACGTCGTGAGACAGGTCGTTTGCGACCCCTCCCGATCTTTCCGCACAAAGCGACTCCTGATCCACACCTTCCCCTTCGACGGCGAAGACTTTGACGACAGGCCTTCGCTGGAGCTCGATGCCCTCCTCGGACCAACCCTCGACGCCCTCGGGCCCGTGCCCATCCAATTCATTGACATGTCCCACGGCGAGCATTTCAACCCGGAGCCATTCAGCACACTCTGTATGCCAAGCTTGAAGACGCTCGTTCTCGACCGCGACGACTGCGACACCAACGTCGACAGCGTGGGTCCGATCCTCGTGCCTTCCCTCCTACCCCACTGACCAAACCCTTCCTCCTCAAGATTTCACTCAAAGGCCTCGCGCATTTCTTACCCCGCTTTCTATCCCTCACACGGCTCACGCTGAAGGGCTGGTTCCCCGAAGCTCTCAGTGTCGACATCGCGGCATGCACCACCCCGCTCGCGCTCGCCCTGGGCTTCCCGACCATCTACGCTCTTCTCGCTCTTCTCAACACGACGGGATGTACATACCTCAGGCTCAGGCACGAGTACTCGGACAGCCCGTCCGAGGAGAAGATGCCGAGCGTGCACTTTGTCAGGGAGGATGGAGCGGGACCGTGGACGTGGGAGCTGTATCATCCGGCGTAGCGGTGTTGTACTGAACTTACCTACTTTCATACTGCTGTTCACAGCGGCCAGACAAACCACGTTCCTCCAGAAGACAACCAGCGCGGCCGCCTTCGCAGCTCAATTGATCATGATGGCTCAGATCACAGAGATCATTAAGACTTCCTTGACCAAAATAGGTTCGAAGCGAGTTGGCAGGCGAGTGTTGCGGCAGCACGCCGCGCCGTTGGGTCGGGTGCCGAAGCTGCAGGCATTCTAGAAATCAACTCTCGCACTGATTGACCGGGTGCCAACCAGATGTCTAGTCGTTACCACTGAGTAATTGGCACCGCTGGCGCTCGACCATAGCATCCGATCTCGACGCCACCCGCGACGGCCGACTCAGCTCCGGCAGCACAACCGGTCGCTGGTCTCGCTCTGCCGCGAATCCATCTGCACTGGCTGGTTTCGAGTCCGAGCTTCGAACTTCTCGGGTTTGGTGGATGACGATCTGGCTCAGCCGTGGTGCGGTGGAGAACGGGGAGGAGATGCCGGTGGGCAACGACCGTCGTTGGAGGTTGGCGCCGCGCGCGGCCAGCGTACTCAAAAACGACAAGACGTAGAGAGAGGATAGTGGAAATAGAGGTGCGAATAGGACGTTGACGTTTGCGATGGACCCCGAGGAGAAAGTGACCCCGATGATCGCGCCGGCCAGGGCGAAGACTGCCAGCGGCGGTGGGAGTCAGCAAAAATGAGGACTCTGCAAAGTAGCGACGCACAAGACGTTGCAGCGCCGGTTTTCAGGCCGAGCTTTATTACTCTGGATGGAAGCGTGAGCCTCAGCAACACAGCACGGATGGGCGGACGCACTGCCCAATAACATTGTCCGTGTCAGCATTGAAGCCGCGGATCTCCTTGCGAAGCACCAAGCACAATGCTAGTGTTATGAGGACGTCCACAAATGCCGAGATGAACGACCAGATTGATGTGACAATGTTGAACGTGTAGTTGCTATTGATAATCGGTGACGGACTGCCAGCGGCAAAAAGGGCGTACAGAATGGTCAAGCCTGAAAGGTGCGTGTTTAAATGTAGGGGACGGAATTCATAGACATTCTGTTTTTGCTTACTGACGCTCGATAACCATGCTGCTGCGATGAGGAATCGAACGACGAGGAGAAACACGCCGCGGAGCAGTGTCCGGCGACCCATGAAGAACTGAGGGGACAAGACGGGAGTCAGTAGGGACTTATCAAGCGAATAAATCACTCTCGGTCTACCTTGGATACTCTTTCAGTGAGGTACACCTGCGCAATGAGGGCAATCGAGCCGCACAGGGCGAATGGAAAGCAGTCCAAGAATGACGTTCCGAGCAGTAACGTATTTGTATCTCGGATCTGGTTGGTTCCCTATTTGGGTGTTGTATCATAAGCTCCAACTTCTGTTTCGAGCAGTGGATCAATGCACCCACGTAGCTTTTACCGCCCAGACGCGGAAGTCAGCCTCACCTTCAGGACTCCGGGGAGGGGATGAAGTTGTTCTTCGTACCGAAAGACTTGCGCAAAGCTGACCCCCGTGGCGACAAAGTCTCCCAAAACCATGGTCCACAGCACAGTCTGGAGAATCAAGATCGGCGTCAGTGGCGTGTGACGTCGGCACCTGCTACTCCCCCCACCTTTGTTCTTCGCGAATCTGACTTGTAAAGCTCCGAATTCATGTACGTAAACGCGCTGGAGGCTACGATGCCGAAGAAGAAGAAGTGCAGGATCCAGCCCTGGGCGGAAGGGTGTCAGCGCGTTCGCCTTCGAGTACGTACCCGCGGCGAAGAACCCACGACGAAGCAGGGCCCGATGAGCTCAGTCGCCAAAGCCTGGCCTGCACCTGGATACATGTACGCGTCATAGTCGCTGTACGGGAACTTGTCGTCCGCCATGTCGTGGGAGCGAAGGTGAGCCGCGTTGGCTGCAATTGCGCTACGAGCAGTCGGCGTGACAGGCGGGCGGGTTCAGCCTCATGTGGTGATCGATGAGCCGAGCAACTTCTGTGAGCGCCAAAATAGAAACCCTGGTGGGGAGCAGACGCCCGGCGGCCGCTATCGGCCCCCGCAACCAGCGGCGTCGCGCGAGCATCGGTGGCGCGCGGCGTCGCATCCGGATCGGCGGGAAACGACGGGAGCGACGTTCGTCGTGCAGCAACAGTTTCTGGTCTATGATCACGTTTCACCTATTGAAGATTCCCTGCGTTCGTTTTATACTGGCATCAGCTCGAATGCAGGTGAGGGCGCGTCCTTGCTGAGGGACGGGAACCCCGCCCCGACCCGCGAGCTCCAATCCTCGATCCGTCCTACCACCCCCTGCTCGTAGTCCCTCGAGCTCATTCTCTCACTCATCACTTTTTGCTCTTGTACGAAGACGATTTGCGCTGACCGCGGCCCAGGCGTGACGCCGCTAGTCGCTGAGCGAGAGGCGGCGGTTCTCGAGCGAAGATTGGCGCCTCGCGTCGAAAGGGTCGAGAGGAACGACAGGACGTAGATGCTGGGAAGAGGAGCGATGAAACGTTGACGTTCGCGACGGTGTCTTTCGCGAAGCATATGCCGCAGATGGCGGCGGCCAGCGTGAACACTGTCGCGGCAGCGGTCAGCGCAAGTGGCCACAGATGAGCTTGCGGTACCAACGAGTCGTTGCCGCGCCGGTCTTCATCGCCAGGCCAATGATCCTGGAACAAGGGGGGTCAGTTGGCGGGTAAGGCAAAGGAATGACGCCTTGTGGCGGGCTCACTGCCGTAAAATATCGTCGGTGTCGAGATTGAATCCCTTGACCTCCGAGCGAAGAACGAGACACAGGTAGAGCGTGATGATGAAGTTGACTGCCGCAGAGAGGAAGGACCAGATCACCGACGCCACCGTGAAGGTGTTTGCGTTGACGAACTGGGGGCTGCCAGCACCGGAGGCGAACAACGCGTGTAGGACGGTGACAACTGCAGCAATGTCTCCAACGTGTCAAAATCTGCAAAGATTGAGAGTACGATGTTTCACGTACGAATGCTTGTCAGCCAGGACAGGATGATCAGGACGCGCACGATGCAGACGAAGAGGGTTCGACGCAACACATGGCGCCCCGCGAAGAACTGTAGATACAAGGAGGTTCAGTGGTCGCCCAGGCACTTTCTATGATGATTTTCGAGTCGCACCTTGGCTGCTCTTTCGGCGAGAAACACTTGGGTGACCAGAGCCACCGTGCCACACAGCGCGAATGGAACCGATCTCAAAAGCGTCGTCCCTAACAACAGTGTCTCCGTATCCCGTACTTGACTGTTCCCTGTACAGTGAGCAACGTTCAGATACACTTACAGAAGCCCAGGTTCACCTCGACTAGGTCGGCTCACGTAGCTTTAGAACGGGGAGCGAGTCAGCACGCCTGCCAATCGCAGGAAATCCCTTCAGCGACAATGAGCTCACCGAAACGCTTGAGCGAAGCTAAGACCGGTTGCCAAAAAGTCTCCGATAATCAAACCCCAGAAAGTAGCCTGCGCAACCGTGGGAGGAGGACGTCAGCTGCACGCTCCCGCCGCCACCCTTTTACAGCCGTCCAGGACCTCACAGGACCCACCTTCATCCCGCGTGAGTCTGCCTTGTAGAGATCAGAATGCACATACGAGAAGCTTGTGGAGGTGACGAGGCCGAAGAACCCGACGTGGAGAAGCCACCCCTACGCGGGAGAGTTGTTAGCCGTGCCGCGCACCGTCGGCGAGGACATGGGCAGACGCACGACGAAGCAAGGGCCGATGAGCGCCATGGCGAGCTCTCGACTCGATCCAGGACTCGTGTGTGTCGTACGGAGCATAGATGTCTGCCATGAGCCTGAGGAGTTGGGAGAGCGGGGGAAAGACGTTGCGGCGGAAAGGCTTGTTTGGCAGGCATCGCACGGCCCTTCAACATTGAATTGGTTTCCCCCTCGGCCGTAGAGGAATGGAGCAGAATGAAATCCGCCAGGCGATGACGCTCTTTTGGAGTCCCGCGTCCGTTTCTGGGACGCGGGAGTGCGCACGCCCCGGTGCCATTAGATTGCACCCGGACGGGAGCGGTTCCCGAGCGGCGGAGCACAGCTGTCTTCTGTACACGAGTAGATCGTAAGCAAGGGTGCAGCTTCTACTTCGTTGCGAGACGATTGGGTTCAGATCCGTTCCGATCTCGCCAGGTTGGTCGTGTGAGCGGTCAGCGCGCCGACGGCTCCTCGCGGGAAGATCAGAGGGTCCTGTGTCTCGGAAGTCAGGAAACGATGTGGTTACATACAACATGGACCGGTACACGTGTATCTGCACACTAGACCGCCAACGCCGAAATTGACCGCCGTGCTGAGGGAACGCACGCCGTTCAAACCTCTGTATCGCGATCGAATCAGCTACGCCATCAGGTATACATCCGCGACATAGCCTTACCCAGCGACACAAACATCCTCGCAAGCGAATTGAAGGCGGCGGTGTCGCCACACCGCAGCAAGTTCGCTGTCGCAGGGGTGAGATCAGCCGTCGCTCGCTCAGAGGAACTCAGCCGCCGAAGACGAGCTCACCAGCGTCCACGTTGAGCGGAGACGACGGCTCAGGAGCGGCGAGGAGGGACTGGACGGCGAGGCAGGCCGCCGCGAGGGTCCAGACGGGCGACCACTGCTCCTTAAGCACGTCCAGGCAGATCTCGCCCGTCTTTACTCCCAGGCCTCCAGTCAACGAGAATCGCGAGTGCCGGGGAAACGAGACGCACCTTGAAGTGGACGTTCGGGTGGAAGACGCGGCTGCGGAACTCGAGCACGGGCGGCTGGGCGGGGTACGCCTCGGGGATCTTGATCGCTAGGTCGAACATTGCGTCTGCAGCTTCGAGTAAGTAGAGTGTACAGGGAAGGAAGGTAAGACGAACCGGCAAAGGGAGTGTCCTGCGGCCCTCGGATGGACGCGGACCACTGGAACAGGTCGTGGTCGCTGTCGGGGCCGAGGGTGAGGATGCCCGAGTCGGAGCTGTCAGCCTGGAACTGGCTCAGCTCGAACAGGAGCCGTTTCGCAGTCCGCGAGGACATGACTGGCGGTCTATGGGCGGCTCGACGTCGCCGGCCCAAAAGTGTCGCTGCGCACGACTCCAGCCGCCCGTTTCGTCCGACTCGGTCCACCGCGCCTCCCGTCGCCCTCGTCGCCACTCTGCACCCGCCGCCACCAGCACTCCAGCAGTCGAGCCGACTTTCGCTCGCCTCCGTCCGATCGAAATGTCGACCAACGGCGCGCACGGCGCCAACGGGGCGGCGCCGACGACGTCCAACAAGTCGCGCGGGCAGCTCAAGCGGCTCAAGGCGAAGAAGAAGGCCGCCCTCGGGCCCGTCGCAGAGGTCCCCGTCGTCGAGGAGGTGCGATCCGTCTATGGGTGCCCGCGTGCGAGCGAGTGGCGACTGACTTGTGATGGAACTGAGCAGGCCCCGCGCGCGGAGAGCGTCGTGCCCAAGGACGAGGACGAGGATGACAAGGCGATCGAGTATGTACCCGAAGAGGTCACAGGGGCGTTCGCAGAGGTCTTCGCGCGCTTCCAGCTCCCGTCGGCAGAGGACGAGGTGCGTCGGCTGCGCTGGTCTCGTGTGCGCAGAACACTGACGCTTACTGGCGCACAGGGCGAGGACGGCAAGGTGGGCCTGGACGGTAAGGGCGAGATTATCTACTCGGACGATGAGATGCCGTCCGAGGACGAGGACGCCGAGGACGCGGCCGAGGTCTCGAAGCGCAAGCAGCGCAAGATGAACAGGCTCAGCGTCGCCGAGCTCAAGCGGCTCGTCAAGAAGCCCGAGGTGGTGGACTGGGTCGACGTGAGCGCGACGGACCCGAAGCTGCTCGTGCAGATCAAGAGCTACCGCAACACGGTCCCGATCCCGCCGCACTGGAGCCAGAAGCGCGACTACCTCCAGGGCAAGCGCGGCATCGAGAAGCCCCAGTTCCAGCTGCCGAGCTTCATCGCCGACACGGGCATCGCGACCCAGCGCGACGCGATCAAGGAGAAGGAGGAGGGCCAGAGCCTCAAGGCCAAGACGCGCGAGCGCGTACAGCCCAAGATGGGCAAGATCGACATCGACTACCAGAAGCTCCACGACGCGTTCTTCAAGTTCCAGACCAAGCCCCCCATGACGCACTACGGCGAGCTCTACTACGAGGGCAAGGAGTTTGAGACGAAGCTCAAGGAGAAGAAGCCCGGAGACCTCTCGGACGAGCTCAAGGAGGCGCTTTCGATCCCCCCACTCGCGCCCCCGCCCTGGCTCATCAGCATGCAGCGGTACGGCCCACCGCCGAGCTACCCGAACCTGCGCATCGCCGGCCTCAACTCGCCCATACCCGAGGGGTGCGGCCCTGCCCTGTCCCGGTCTGCTGAAGGGTGAACTGACAGTCTTGATTGCGCAGCGCCGCATGGGGATTCCACCCAGGAGGATGGGGCAAGCCCGCGCTGGACGACTACGGGAGACCGCTCTACGGCGACGTCTACGGCGTCAACCAAAAGTTCGACGACAGCGAGGTACGTTTCTTGCACACCAAGAGTGTATTGCAAGCACTGACTCTTCTCCCACAGCCTGGTCTACCAATCGAAATGGACCCCTGGGGCGAGCTCGAGCCAGACGAGGAGGGTACGTCCGGTCCCCACCTGCTCGCATGCGCGTCCACTCACCCCGCTCCGCAGAATCCGAGGAAGAAGAAGACTCGGACGACGATGACGACGAGCCCGCGCCGGACTCGGGCCTGCAAACACCCTCGGGGCTCGACACGCCGTCGGGCTTCAACAGCGTCACGTCGACCGTCCCCGGCGGGCTCGAGACGCCCGACTTCCTCGACCTGCGCAAGCGACGCGAAGCGACCGAGGTCGACGAGGGCCCCAAGAGCCTCTACCAGGTCATCCCCGAGCGCGAGAGTCGCATGCGGGGACTCATGGGCAGCGACCGCGTGTACGACGTCAGTGGCGTCGTTGGGCAGGCGCCGCCGCCGCCCGTATTGGGCAAGGAGGAGCGCGGGACCAAGGTGCGTTGTTCCTCTCGAGCCTAGCTGAGAGTGGCAGCTGATGTCTGGGACGACGGAGCAGAGAAAGGCGGGCGGAGTCGACATTGCGCTCGACGCGGCGGACCTCGAGGGGCTGTCCGAGGCGGACCTCAAGGCGCGGTACGAGGAGTCGACGCGGCGTCGGGGCACGCACGAGGACTTTTCGGGCGACGTCCAGGAGGAGATGGCGAAGCGGCGGAAAGGTGCGTCGTGCTCTCCCCACGTTTCTGAGATTGACGCTAACGTACATATTCGCGGGCTGCTGCAGCCGAGGCGAAGCGGAAGGACAAAGGCGGCTCAGGGGGCAGGGAGAAGGACAGCTTCAAGTTCTAGTCACCGTCACGAGGTGGAACGTGTACCCCAGTGTCAAATTCCTCGAGTGGTCCGTCGGACAATCGAGCGCGGGGCGAACAGCTCGAGACTGGGCTGCTGCGCGTTCGGGAGATCGTCGGACGCGCCGGGCCGCACTTGTGGCTCTGCTCCAAACCTTTCCGCCTGCGCCACCTTCGCCACCGAACCGCGACCGCCACCCTCGCCAAGTGTGTGCCCAGAGCACGGACCGACGGTTGGGCCCCCACACAGCGCCCCGAACGTTCGCAGGGCCGCGGTCGTCTGGACTCTCGACGCCCGCGTGGGTTTGGGCAGCGACCACCTGGCCTGGTGAACCTCGACTTGCGTGCTCTTCGAACGCGCGTCGATCAGCCCGAGACGCCCGGCGAGCAGGCAGGAGGGACGCACGAGGCAGTGTTCGGTCGGAGTTGGACGAGTGTTGAGCACGCGCCTCGCGACCCGCTGAACCCCGGCCGCGAACGGACACAACCTGGGTACGGCCATGACTACGACCACGTACTCGACGACGTACTCGACCTACCTCCCTTCGGGCACGCCCACGCCCTCACCGCCGTCGTCCGCCGGTTCACACCACATCCAGTTTCCAGCTGCGGCCAGCCTGGCTGATCGCGCGGGCCCGGGGACGCCGAGCTCCAAGGGTCCACCGCCCCCGGTGCCACCGAAGCCGTCGATGAGCCTCTTCGGTCGAGGGCGCTCCGTGACGGACGTCGAGCGGATGCGGGCAGCGCGCGAGCAGGGCGGACCCGCGCTCGAGCTCGGCCAGCTGGACGACGGCGCGCGGCCCCGGAAGCCTTCGCCCGGGTCAAAGTTTGCGAGCCAGTTCGCCTCGCTTCCCGGCAAACTTTCCCCCCGGAAAGGCGGTGCGGCGCCCCCACGGAAAGTGCTCGAGATCGGCTCGCCGAGCGCGAGCTCGCACGTCTTCGCCCCGCCGTCGCCCGCCCTACATCACCCACTCCCGCCGTCCCACCACTCTGTTGTCGCCACCCGTCCGCGCACGAGCTCAAGCCCGCACTTCCCAGCGCTCGCGCTCACCGCCACCGCTCGTCCGCCGCTCCCGCGCGCCGCGACGGTCCTCGCGGCCAAGTTCCAAAACTCGACCAACCTCAAAGAGCGCCTCGTCGCCGGCGCCGAGATCGGCAAGGAGTGGGGACTCAAGTCCAAAGGTCGGCTCGAGGAGCGCTGGAAGCAGTCCGCCGCTGCGAGCACGGTACTGTCGTCCAGTACGAACGACCGCCCGCCGATGAGCCCACTGGGAGCGCTCGATAACCCGATCAAGCTGCCTGCGACGATCCTTGGCGTCAAGGTGCCGAAGAGGACTGGCGTCGCGTTCGGCGTGCAGCTCAAGGACGTCGTTGAGGCGACGCGGATCCCCGACGATGGGTTGCATCGCAAGAAGGACACGGACGAGATCACGGGAGACGATGCGAGAAAGTGGCTCCCTGCGGTGGCGCTGCGCTGTCTCGAGTACCTCGAGGAGTGGGGCAGGAAGGAAGAGGGCATCTACAGGTCAGTCGCAACGAGCAGTGGAGCGCGACGGAGTGGCGGATCGCTCATGCTTTGTCATTGCGTACAGGGTGCCTGGGAGCAGCTACCAGATCGCACAACTCCGCGCCCTGTTCGATGCCGGGTGTGACCTGGACCTCCGCGAGATCCATCCAGGCGACCTCGACCCGCACGGTGCGCCAATTCTTCCGCTGCGGCTAGAGTTCCGCATTCTATCAGAGTCATGAGACTGACCCGGTTCGTGTTTTCCTTAGCGGTCGCATCGTTTTTCAAGTCCTGGCTCCGCGAGCGTAAGTCCCGTCCTTGAACTGGACGGACCCACTGACGTTCCCGCGCTCACTCATCACTCACGACCACGCTGACTCTTATCTCTCTCCAGTGCCAGACTCGCTTCTCACGCCGTCCCTCTCACCCGCGATCGACATCCTCGTGACCTCGTCCACGGGCCACTCGGCCATCTCGACCCACTTCCTCGGGCAGCAACCGCCGGCGTCGCCGACCTCAGACCGGCGGGAGCTTCTCGAGCAGCTCCGGGAGCTGTTCGGCGGCGCGCTGCCCGCGGAGGAGTTCTACCTGCTCCGCGCACTCGCGTACCACCTCGCGCGACTCGCGAGCCACGCCGAGACGAACAAGATGACGCTGTCGAACCTGCGGCTGATCCTGAGCCCGACTCTCAGGCTCAGCCCCGTCATGCTTGCGATCCTGGTCGAGGACCGCGAGATCCTGTTCAGCAAGATCAACGACTGTGCGTTCGCTTCCCTGGCGAGACTGGTGATGCTGACTGGTGTGCTGGGGATGACAGCGGCCCGCCTTCGCGAAGCCTCGCTGCAGCTCAACGCGTTCCAGACGCACTCGCCGGCGTCGACGCTCTCGCACAAGCCGTCGATCCAGCGCTCGCCGCTCTTGAACCCGTCGACCCCGCTCTCGGTGCCGTCGCCGACGCTCCCGCACAGCGGCTCGTGGCAAATGATTGACGTGGACCCGTCCACCATCCGACCGCTCCCAACTCCCCCACTCCGGACGCCAACCGGTCTGCGGACGCCAATCGCAGATAGGTTCGGCGCCTCTCCAACGCCTTCACTAGCGTCCTTCCCATCTTCAGCCTCGCCCTCGCCCACTTCGACCGCGTTCCCCTCCCCGACGCTCTCGCCAGCGAAACCGTTCATTCCGTCCCGCGCACCCACCAACGGCACCTTCTTCACCTCGCGCGAAGTGCTTGTCCCCGCGCCCGCACTCGAGCGCGCAAGAACGCTCACGATGCAAGAAGCGATGGCCGAGCAGCGTCTCAAGAGCTCGAGCTCGCCCGTGCCCGAGCCGCAGGAGGAAGAACGACTCGCGTGGAGCGACGACGAGGACGACGAAGCCGGACGGCCGCGACGGTCTTCCGAAAGTCGCTCGAGCGGACCGCAGAGCGCGAGACCGAGCAGTGAGGCGAGTCCACGGCCGAGCTTTGAGACGGGCAGCAGTGGGAAGAGCGTGGCCAGGAGCGTCAGCTCGAGCTCCGCGTCGGCGAGGCTCAGCGCGTTCTTTGGCAGTCGGAATCATGGGGACAAGGACCGCGAGCGGGAACGGGAACGGGAACGGGACAAGGCCGAGGAGAGGAGCAGGCCGCCGCCGAGCCTCGCGCTGCCGGTTGGACTGGGGCTCGGGATCGGCGCAGAGAGCGACGAGGACGGCTGGGGATTGTTGAGCGTCGATGAGCGCAGGAAGTTCTTCGGCGGCTAGGAGTGCCACACCACCAGTAGATGTACCCACACCTTTTTACGTATCACCGTAAAGCACACAGATTTGGACACTTTCCCTGCTTGGACGTCGAGGATACACAGACTCGAATACGCACGCTCGGGCTCTCGAAGCTCAACTTCGCAGCGTAAAAGCAGGACCCTCAGTCATAGTTTCACATTCTCCTTCAAGACGTCTCCTTACGTCCTTCGTACGCCTCTCAGTCAAGCGCGTGACGACTGATGAAGTTCTGTGGTCCGAGTCTCGGGGGTCAACGCATGCACGCGACCAGAGCGCCCAGCAAACCTTACCTGCAGCTCCGCCTGGTTCGCACCAACGTGCATCGCGTTTTTACCTCCGCTCCTGTACAGCTGGAAGACGGGGAGGTCCGTCACGCTCGCCGCGCTGGCGATGTCCTGTCTCGGCGCAGGGGCACGTTAAGACCTCGGAAACGGATGTGAGAAGTAAAGGACGCACCGGCTGGGCGTCGACGTTTACCTTGTAGAAGCCCAGAATGTCGTACTTGTCCGACAGCGACTGGAACGTGGCCTGGATCGCGACACTGGGGTAGACCTCGGGTGGGTTAGAGTTGGTTAGAGTCCTGAAAATGGCGTCGAACGTACCTCGGGCCCGCCCAGGGCGCCTGAAGGACACGAGGGTCAGCAATGTTAGAGACTCGTATTTCCAATTGCTCGTACCCAGAAGCCGATCACGACTGCCTGCAGAAACGGGAGGTGGTGAGCGCCCCTCGAGCTTCGACCGCGGACGACGCGACTCACGTTCGCACCACTGATGACCTCGTTGTACTCGGCGAGGCTCTCGATTTCCTTGATCATCTTTTTCGCGGATCGGAGCTTGAGCGGATGGGGGAGTGGGACCGGGATGGAAGGAAAGAAAGAGGGGGCGCCGCCCAGGGCTGACTACCTCGGTGCGGCCGCGGGTGTTACGGGTGTGCGTCTGCACTGTTTATTATTCGAGAGAAATAGTACAGCCTGAGCGCCTACCGGCGCACTAGTGGTACAACAGCGGTCCTTTGGCCAAAATGCACGCAGCCCCGCGGAGTCTCGATCTCGCACTTACTCAGATTCTCATCTTGACAGCTACGTGATGGCTCGCCCAGACCGATCCATATGATATGTGCCAGATTACAAAGGCACTCCAACTGCGACTACTAGGCACGAATACGACAGAACGACCACATCCAGCGCTTCGAGGCGCCCCTTCGACCCATTTCAAGGTTTCCGACATTCACCCACACCGGCTGGGTAGGTCACCCAAGCCAGGAAACAGATTTTCGCCCCACTCCCACCCCTTCGCAGGCTCGTTCACCCCAAAGTCGTCCGTCAGCCAGTCGGCGACGACGGCGCTCGCGGACGCGCGGCCAAAGTCGTCAGGGCAGCGCGCGAGGAATGATTGAGGCGAGAGGAGCGGCGGGTCGGTTTCATCGAAGAAGGAAGTAGGGATGCTGGAGAGAAGCGTGGGGGATGCGAGTGCGGACCCGAGCGAAGGCGACGTCGCGCTTGAAAATGGGAATTCGTCGGGCGAGAAGGGCTCGGAGGGGGCGGAGGAGACCGAAGAACAAGGTTTCGGGACGAAGGGGCTGGGGGTCGGGAAGAGGATGTTATCGAACGACAGCGCGCCGATCGTCGTGGGGCCGAAGAGCCTGTCCAGCACCTCTGCCATCGCACCTTTGTCAGCTCGCATCTTTCTTCACAAAGTGCAGTGTAGCGCACCAATCTGCGAGTCCAGCTTGATCCGAAGCCACTGCAAGCTCGCCGTGTCGAGCCCCTCGAGCGACTTCGCAGGCGGGGCGGTCGCGAGGACGCGGTCGACACCCGGCGCGCCCCACGCACGCTCGGACTCGTCCTCCTCGACGCTCGGCGGCGGCCGGTAGACGCACGAGGGCCGGCGGCCTTTGTGGCGAGCCGTTCGGCAGCAAGCCCCACACGAAGGCCTTGCGCCATCACACCTGACCCGTCGTTCGTGACCTTTGGATAGACAGTCAGTAAGAAGAAGAGCTGAAGATTGAGCTGGAGCTACATGTGATGCACGCTGAAGGAAGTGGGTGTTAGTACAGGATCCAAGCGGGCCTCCGCGTACCGAGGGGACGAACCATCGCCCTTCGCCAGCGGCGTGACGTGCTTGATGCTCCTGCCCTTCGTCGAAGAGCTTCGCACCTTCATGACGCTGATATGATATGGCCCAAGCGGAAGAAGACCTGCTGGCGGCAGGACCCTGCCCAGGTAGCTGAGTGGGAGGCAGACACACTTCGCGCACGCCAGAGGAGCACGGAGACGGCCCGTGCCTCTCGCCGCTTCGGATACTGTCGGATTTAGTCCCATAGATTGGAAGCCTTGGCGTTGTTCGACCCCTTTGGCGGGGTGAGGAAGGCGGGATGGGGGTGTGTCTCGGACGAGTCGGCGACTGTTGCGGCTGGGAAGTCGAATATCGAAAAGGATCGGCGGCAGCTCGGGACGGCGGTATGGATACGGTGGGGCTCACTAGGTAGCTCACAGCTGACTAAAATGGGAGAGTAGATAAACACCTGCGCTGCGATCTGCGCCGCGCTCAGGTCTGCGAAGTCGAAGCTTGCCGGTGAAGCAGCCGAAGTAACGCGGTGCACGGCTGTTGATCTACAGGGGTTCTCACCCTACACCGAACACCAGGAGTCTCGTAAGTTGCAGTAGGTCGGCGAACGCGGAATGAAGCTGGGTCGGTGTATGATGAGGTCCGTGGAGCTGTCATTGCGGGCAGGAGCACGGCGAGCGGGAAGACGCGGACGGGTACTCGTCGGCATCCGATAAACAGATGATCTTACACCTCAATTTCACAAAAAAATATGAGAACGCCATGTCCTGACGGGAGCATTCCAGTGCGAGACAGGTCAGCAGGCGCCTCGCACCGTGACCCGCGTCCCGGTGGGCTCCCGGCAGAGCCAGTTGGCCCATCAATGCACCGATGTCGGGTCCCCATTTGTCAAGGCTCGGCTCGGCTCGCTGAGGCCCGTAGCCCTGGGTCGCGCAAGTCCGAGTCCGCGGTGTCGCGTTCGCCGCCGGCAAACATTCGCGCGCCGCTTCCGCTCGCCCCCAGACCGTACCTAACGGGCAGATGGGATCCCAGCTTTCGGGGGAAGAAACATTCACAAGCACAAAACTGTCCGTGGGTACGACGTCGGACCTCACCCTTACTGCCCTGAGCTCCGCCCGAGCTTGTCGACTGCCCGAACGCCCTGCTCATCCCACTCGGCCTTTGTGATCCTGGCAAGGTACGTGTGTAAGCGCCAGGGCAAGGGGAAGTTACCCCAGGTAGTAAACAAACCAGAATTGCTCCTGCGACTTCATAATGTCGGCGAGCACGGCACCACCGAGGAAGACCATGTGCTTGCGCCTCGGCGGGTCCTCGATCCGGATCTTGAATTTCTGATAGCAGCAACCACTTGTCAGCATTGGTGGAAGTCGCCTTTGAGCAAAACACTAACGCTCAGTCGTTCGGGGTCGCCGTGGAGGACCTTTTGGAGGTAGAGCTGCTTCATCTCCTTCTCGAGCCGACTTGGAAGGCCGGGGTACATGCTCGATCCGCCCGAGAGCACGATGTGCTTGTACAGCTCGGAGCGAACATCGACGGGGGCCGCCTGGACGGTGTTGAAGAGCATTTCTGAAGGAGCGGGTCGGCATCAGGTGAATGGGTGGGGTTGGTCGACGCGCGCAGGACATACCTGCCATTCCGGGCTGCTCGACGTCGACGAGGTGCGGCTGGAACATGCACTCGGGCGCCTCAAATCGCTCAGAGCCGACCTTGATGACTCGACCGTCGGGGAGCTGAGATCACAGCACGCGCGTCGTGAGTGGTCAGCGCGCGCCCGCCTGACGCCCAGCATGGGGCTTAGCGCACCTCGTAATTCTCCACCAGGACCGTCGTCTCCTCCGAAAGCCGCTTGTCCAAGTCGAGGTCGTAGCTGCCAGCCACCAAGGTCAGCGTGAGCCCGCAGCAGCTCCCGACCTCGAGCGTTCGCACCTGGTGTAGCAGAGCTTCTCCTTGATCTGGCGCACGGTCTCAAAGTCGGCGGTGCGGTTGAACGCGTAGCCGCGCATGAGGAGGAGCTTGATGAGGTACCGCGTAACGTCGCGGCCAGCTACGTCGAGCCGGCGTGTGAGGTGGGGGAGCGAGAAGCCGTCGTAGACGGGCACGATGTGGGTCACTCCGTCGCCAGAGTCGACGACGACACCCGTCTGGAGACCTGCGGGCGTTAACGCGCAGGTGGGACGCGCACGTCAGCTCCCGCGCGCGGACGCACGGCTCCTGTCGGCATCGACAAACGCACCTTGGGCGTACAGCGTGAGCACGGCCTGGATGGCGACGTAGACGCCTCCGAACTGGTAGTCCTCGAACATGACCTCGACCATCTTCTCGCGGTTCTTGGTCGGGTTCATCGGCGGCTCGGTGAGGAGCACCTTGCGGCCGGCGGTGTCGACCTTGAGCTTCTCGTGGAAGGTGTAGTCCCACAGAAGCTTCATGTCGTCCCAGTTGCGCACGATCCCGTGCTCCATCGGCTGCGTGAGCTGCAGATACGATCGGTACTCGGACGCGAGGTCCCCGACCATGATGTCGGTGATGTTCTTTGTCTCGGA
>ERZ1463038.35-NODE-35-length-30814-cov-16.865990_pt1 | contig 30814 bp, 46 predicted proteins | sample MGYA00564479_ERZ1463038 | MGnify/ENA primary metagenome ERZ1463038 (study PRJEB39244, sample SAMEA3635134) | Helicobacter pylori | study: EMG produced TPA metagenomics assembly of PRJEB11511 data set (Assembly of a 5300-year-old Helicobacter pylori...
GAGAAAACCAGGCGAACAGTGCGAGGGACCTCGATGATGGCCGAGCCCGCGCAACCTGGCTCTGCTCACACCGGTCCCCACCGCCACCGCGCTCGGAGGGTCGATCGCGGCCTCCCTGGCGCTCTGAGTCGAGCCATGGACCATACTAAAATCGAGTACGACCCCCACCACCCCAGCATCGGCCCGCTGGGCTTCCAGCGCGCCGACCAGCTCACACGGACTCGCACCAACTGGGCCAACTCGGAGACGAACGGCTTTTTTTCCACCACGGTAGAGAATCATATGCGACAAGTCCAAGCTCCGTGCCACCGGGTCACGGAGGACGAGTCCGTGAGCGGCACCTCGGCCGAGCTTGGGGAGCAGCTGGGTTCCTTCCAGGCGCAGAACGACCGCGGTGCGAGCTTTCCTTATCCTAGGCATGGCCTTATACTGAACCAAGTTTGGGTAAACAAAATGGAGCACGAGTAGCCGGCCTGAGTCGGTCAGCAGCAGGTCGCCATCGCCAAAGCCTGGAGCCAGCAGCGCCCCGACCGCTTCGAAGCACCCATTCCCGAAACTTCACAATTCAAGCCCACCCTTCCCACCTAAAGCGCGCCGCCGTACTGCCCGCGTTCGTGCGCCGGCAACGCTCGATCGAATCGTCCAGCTCGGTCTGGTCGACACCTTTCCGAGCTCCATCTCAGCTACTTCAGCCCGCGCACTACAGCCAGCTGAGTATAGCTCCGAGTCTTTGCTACCGACCCTCGCGCATGGAACCGCTGGCGCCGGACGAGGCGGATCGGCGCCTGGACACACTTGACGCGAAGCTCGGCCAGTGGCTGTCGGTGTTCGAGAGTGAGCGCCACACCTTTCCGATAAATTCGAGCATACTGTGCTGAGTCACTGTTGACAGACACAGGTCCCCTGCCTGCGCTGGCCTCGACGTTGCCGGCGTTTGGCTCTCGGACGCCGCCCGCCGCGACGTTTGTACATCACCCAAGCGTTCGTTCGACTCGCGCACCGAAAAGACGAGAAGAAACTCATCCGAGTCATTTGATGTAGGGGCGGGGCTCTACCAGCGCTTCCGCATTGCGGCTCGACACTCCGCCATCTCCGTTCCACTTCCTTGAGTCAGCGTCACCCGGCATCCTTCCCAGCGCAAGGGTCACTTTTCCGATACCCGTAGGAGATATACATCCATATACTCACGAAGCATCCTATCCATCCGACGCAATTGTCACCCCGTATCGCGCGCCATCGACATCTCGGCACCCGTGCGACGACGCCTTCCTCCTCCCACCTTTCACACAACTTCGCCCTACGCAACCAGAAAAAAACCGACACAATACTCTCGAAAGCTCTGCCGTCCAGAATGGTGCGCGGTGGCCGCTAGACTTCGATCGGGGGTCAGCGACGTCGGATTCTCGGTGGGAGTCGCCTGAGTGGGCGAGCGACGACCTCCTTTGAGTACGACACGAGTTTAAGGTTTCTTCCGTTTATAACTACTGTTTGTGGCCACAGTGCACTCGCGAGGCTCCTCTTGAGGCGAGAGACCCCTATATTTGAGACAAAGTCACGCGAAAAAACGACCTTCTCCCTCTCTCTCTACCACACCTCTTCACAGCCTACCTACTCAGCTCCTACTCGCCACGATCTCGCCCCATGCACTTGTTCCCAGCCCATCATGTACACCTCCCCGCCAACCTCCCCACATTCCGAGGCCGAGCTGATCCCGAACCGGCTGGCAGGACGCGCTCGCACCACCTCACGAAGGAAGTTTCGAAGCACTTGAAAGCTGCTGGGTGAGCTTTGCCAGCTATGCTCGAATGAAAATGAGCTGGTGGGGAGTGCGGGCGTGCATGCATCCGGGGATCCTACGAGGACGTACGTCTCGTCATTTAACAGGTCACGCGTAGAATTATAAGCTAAATCACTACCCTCGATGGCAGTAGATCGACGAGGGCGATCTACTGCCATCAACTTCGTCCAAACCGGCGGACGCGCGAGGGGCGGCGCGACGTCAGCCGAGCTCGGGATGGCGAGTGTGCGTTGACCTTCAGCACGCAACCTGGTCAAGCGAGTCGTATGTGGGATGAGCACTTTCTTGATGATCGAAAGCTGACAGTGGACGGCCCACCCCTTCGCAGCTCCGCCTCGGCCGGCTCGACGACGTAGACGCTGAGTCGCAAGAGCGAGCAGGACGACCTCACGGCGTCCTCGACCTCCGCCTCGACCTCGTCTCCGGACGCCTCGACCGCAGGAATATTATCCAGCCTTGAAGCTCATGTACTGCCCTGCATCTCCAGCATCGCCTTGCAGCCCCGCTCTCCAGTAGTACCGACGCCGCACAGTTCCCTGGTTCCCAATCTATACAAATCAGAACTCATTCCACAAATATTTTCCGTTTCTGGCGAGCTGGTATCTCCCAATTCTCTTGAGACTTGGAGGAAGTCGCTCGCCGTCCACTGGCACTCGGCCACCTTCATCAGGTCAGAGCGACAGCGGTAGTGAAAAGCTTCTGAGAACAATGTTATGCTCGATCGTAGCACGACCAGGCTTTCCAGCACGAGCATGCATCGTCAAGCTCAGGGGGTACCTTCTCTCGGGGTCTCGTGCGCAAACCGCCGCTCGTTATCGCCGTCCGCGGATGCGAGCACGCGGTCGCTTCGTTTGATCGCACCTTTGCCTCTTACCACCGCCCGGCCGCGATGGGACCTCCAGCCTACACGCCGCTCAAGGGCGACCTCCCCACTCCAGCTCGCCGTCGCCCGTTCGCCGACCGCACCGCGCTCGCCGCCATCCTCTCCCTCGCGTTGATTGCGCCTTTCTCGCTCGTCGCCTACCCGACGCTTTTCAATGGCCCGTCGACTGGCTTCAAGTCGGTCAAGCACCCGCTCGTCGTGCAGGCGTTCAAGGAGAGCGTCGGGTCGTGTGCGCGGTTGAACACCTTGCCTGGGCCGCCCAAGGCGTTCAGCGAGCGGACCAAGAGTGACCGCTTTGTAGAGGTGAGCGGCAGTGTCTGGGTTCTGGTGGCAGTACGGAGAAGTCGCGGCGGGCTGCTTGCGGAGGCGTGCGGAGCGTGAGCCCTCGATGGCCTCATCGCCCAGCTCAGGCTGATCTACGGGAGATCGTCGTCGATGGGTCAGATCGCAGCGCTCCAAGTCTGCTACGCAGTCCCTGTGAGACGGGCCAAAGTGGGAAACAGCGAGCGGCGAGGCAGGGGCGGCTCGCCGGACTCTCGCCTCTCAAAACATTCTGTCGACCCAGGAGGAACTCTGCATGAACAACTGTGAGCTGACTTGCAACTCCGCACCTTCGCAGGGAACACACATGGTCCTGATCAAGAACGCGACGATCTGGACGGGCGAGGACAACGGGCATGAGCTCCTTTCGGGCGACATCCTTCTTGCAAACGGCATCATCAAGTCAGTCGGTGAGATCCTCGACCCCAAGGCGATCCCGGCATGGATCCCCGACGACGCGACGATCGACATCCACCAGGCGCACGGCGCGTTCGTCACCCCCGGCATCTTCGACATGGTCCGGTTCTTTTTACCTCCCTTCTCTTCCGCTCCCCAGTGCTCATCACAGTATTTTTGCACAACAGCACAGCCACATCGGAGTCGACCAAGCACCCGGCCTCTCGGGCGCGTCCGACACCAACTCGGTCGCGAAGCCGATCCTGCCCTACCTGCGCTCGCTCGACGGAATCAACACGCACGACCTCTCCTACAAGCGTTCCGTCTCAGGCGGAGTCACCTCATCTCTCATCCTGCCCGGATCAGCGAACAACATCGGTGGTCAGGCGTTCGTGATCAAGCTGCGCCCGACAAAGGAGAAGACGCCCGACAGCCTCGTGCTCGAGATGCCGTACCATATCCCCACTCCCAACAGGACTCAGTGGCTTCCTGAGGATCCGCCTAGATGGAGACACATGAAGTGCGTTGCTTCCGTCACGTGATCCGAGAATGCAGGCGCTGACGCCGCTTTCTTTCCCAGGATGGCCTGTGGAGAGGTTCGTCGCTCTTCCGGCCCCCTTTCCCCATTTCAGCTAACCTTGTACTCGAACAGAACATCCGCCGCGTGTACCACCAAACGCGCCTCGACCTCTCGTACAACTTTCGCTCGGCGCTCGAAGAATCGCGGAGGATCAAGGTCGCCCAGGACGAGTACTGTGAGAAGGCGCTCGAGGCGGATTCACATGGGCTGGTCTTGGAGGAGAAGTTTCCGTACAACCTCGAGTGGGAGGCACTCGTCGACGTGCTGAGGGGCAAGGTCCGTCTGTCCGATGATTGGGAGAGTGCGAGATGCTGATGGATGGAGTGTGCAGGTCAAGGTTAACGCGCACTGTTATGAGGTACGTCGCCGTCCCTCCTGCTCCATTCTCGGTTCGAGCGCTGACGCTGAGGCCCCAGTCGACCGACTTCTCCGCGCTCATCCGACACTCGAACGAGTTCCAGTTCCCGATCGCTGCGGTACGCCTTGAGAGTCCCTTGAGTGCTTATGAATGTGAACACTGACGACTCCGGACAGTTCCATCACGCGCACGAGGCATACATCGTGCCGGACCTGATCAAGAGTGCTTGGAACTCCACCCCAGCGGTTGCCATCTTCGCCACCAAGTGCGCTCTCCTTCGAGCTCGCGTTCACTCAAATACTGACCGGACTCGCCCTAATCTAGTGCACGGTACAAGCGTGAGGCGTGGAGAGGTAGCGAGTACGCGGCCAAGATCCTGTCCGAGAACAACATCACCGTCAGTCGCGGCGCTCCCTATTCTCCATTCACAGCACTGATCTCGGCTCCCTCGTCAGGTCATCATGAAGTCCGATCATCCGGTTCTGGACTCTCGTTTCCTCCTGTTCGAGGCCCAGCAGGCGCACCATTTCGGTCTGCCCGTGCGTCCTCCCACCCTCGCTCTGGAGCTCTCCCACTAACCAGCCCGACGACTCACAGGAAAACCTCGCTCTCGCATCGATCACTACCAACTCTGCCAAGACGGCTGGTTTCGGGCACCGGCTTGGCCTGATCCGCAAGAACTTCGACGCGGACCTCGTGCTGTGGGACTCGCACCCGCTCACGCTCGGCGCGACGCCTCTCCAAGTCTTCATCGACGGCATCGCACAGCTCGACGACCCCTACACCGGCCAGCCGCTCTCCACCTCGACCTCTGCGCCGTCGATCGCTTCGATGCCCAAGTCGCCGCTCACGCTGGACGACGACAACGACGGGCTTCCCTCGGACCGCGTCGACCTGGGCCCGACGTTCCTCGACGAGGTCTTCTTCACGAACGTCTCGGAAGTGCTCGTCAAGAGTGGCTCTTCCCTCGAGTCGCTGACGGTGGGCGCCGGGCCGTTCTCGGTCCACATCAAAGCTGGCGAAGTCGTCTGTGCGGGCCAGTGCGACTCCGCGTCGCCCTCCGCGCGCTCGATCAATCTCCTTGGCGGCTCGATCCTCCCGCCACTCGTCGGCTTCGGACCCGCGCTAGGCTTGGTGGACATCATCTCCGAGTCGTCGACCAAGGACGCGGCGGTGTACGACCCGCTCCTCGACGGAGATCTGAGCCAGACGCAGCAGCTGTGGGGACCTACGGTGGCAGTGCGGGCGATCGACGGGCTGGGCTTCGCGGGGAAGCACTTGAAGGTCGCGCATCTGGCGGGAGTCACCAAGGCGGTCACGGCGCCGCTTGGCGACGGCTTCTTCCGCGGCGTGAGCGTCGCGTTCCGCACCAATGCTGCCAATAGTGCGTCTTTACAGCTTCGCAACCTCGAATCCGGCTGATCCAGGCGCTGCTAGTTCTTGACGCGGACGCGATTATCAAGGACGTCGTAGCGCTTCACGTCACCGTCGGGCACTTCAAGCTCACTCAACGCGCGTCCATCTCGACGCAGATCGCCGAGCTCCGCGGTCTCCTCCTCGGTACTACCTCGACCGATACTTCTACCTCGACCACGCCGGACTACTTTGCGCTCGCGGCAAAGGGCGAGATCCCGCTCGTTGTCAACGCATGGAAGGCCGACACGATCGCGACCATCATCCTCCTCAAGCGCGAGGTCGAGGAGAGCAGCGAGAAGCCACTCAGGTGGATCATGTGCGCATTTTGGCTTGGTTTCGTGATGGACTTCAGCTAACCCTTGCTATGCGGTGCAGTCATGGAGGGCAGGAGGCACACCTTGTGGCAAATGAGCTCGCCGAGGCCGACATCTCAGTCATCCTCTCCCCTCCTCGGGCGTGCGTGTCCCTTTACGGGCCTATCCCCGTCGCACGCTCACGCTGTCCCGCCGTCGCAGATTCCCCGAGAGCTGGGACGAGCGTCGCGCGTAGGTCCCGGCTGTCCTCTTCGAGCTCTCAAGCATTGAGCTGATGTTCTTTTTCACCCTCAGTGTCCCCGGTCCGCCGCTGACCCAGCGCAACGCAGCCAACATCCTCCACAACGCCGGCGTGCTCATCGGTCTCGGCGTGCGTCCCATTCTTCCCTCCCAACAAATCTCGCTGACCCTCTCTTCAGGTTCCCGAGGAATGGCAAGCTCGTACTCTCATGTGGGAGGCCGCCTGGGCCGCGCGCGTCTCGAACGACGAGGTCGGCAGGGCGGACGCCATCGCCTGGCTCACGTCCAACCTCGAGACGATCCTCGGCCTGCCCGCGCCGCACAAGTTGACCGAGTTCGTTGCGCATGAGGTGCGCTCCCTCTCTCGTAATGTTTGCGCTGCGGAGATGGGGGAGCTGACCCGCCTTGGATGCCCAGCGCGACCCGTTCGAGTTTGGCTCGAGGCCCGTCGCTGCTAGCTCGGGGGATGGAAAGCGTGTTCAGCTGTTCGAGTAGAGGTCGTGAGACAGGAATAGACCTCAAACTTATGCTGGAGCCAGGCAGTGCGGAAAACGAGGCCTCGCAAACCTGTGTCTCCAGCTTGCGCCACAAGACGCCGGGGCGAGTGGCGGGCTTCTGTGACCAGCGTGGTCCCCCTGCCACGAGTAAAGTACCAGTTATTTGAGATTGATTCCACAATTCAAGCCCACGGTGAATACTGCTCCGCGGACGGGGAGAGTCCTCCCTTCGCCCACTCCGCGTCGTGACTCATGCATGCTCCTTCCAAGCTGTTTTCTCGCTCATCCTGGACTAGGATCACCTGTTCTACCGTTATCGAGTGGGCCTGAGAGTTGGCGCCTCCCTTTGACAATGTTGGCGCCGGTGGCAAGCTGCCTCGGCGAGCGTCTGGTCTCGGCAGGTTGACCCACGCATTGTAAGACAAACTTGATCAGACAGAATAGTAGCAGTGAGAAGTTGGATTATCACTTTCGCCTTTGAGCCACTCACATTGGAATTATGAGGCATGTCACCGCGGCCCAGCCCCAAACCGGGGTGAAAAGAGCGAGCTCCAGACTGCATGCAACGCAGCGGGTCAGCACTCACGTGTACTCTTTTTCAAACTTGAAGTGCCTACATAGCCCACGGCTTCAAATCGCTCGCGTCAGCTTAGTAGGGGACGTCATCGTGGAGCAGAGACCAACCTGCGTGAAGTACATCCGCTTCCCGTTGAGGATCGCAATCTGCAAGCAGACGCCGAGTCCACCGACGCTGAGCATGATCACCGAGCACGCCACCACCGCCAGATCCATTTCTGCTTTTTGCAGTCCTTGAAGATCACGCGCCTGCTGCGTCGCGTTCGCGAGGCCAGTGGACGACGCCATGTCGCGAACGATTGAGCGAGATATTGACGGCCGGCCGGCGCTCCGACTTGCGGTGGGCGCGATTGATCCGCTTTTTTCCGACATTATGGTGTCTGTGGGGATCTCGGAGCTCCAGGCGCGGGACTTCAAGTCCGCCACTTTAAGGAAGATTTGTCGCCGGACGGTGTATAGCAGAGTGAGGAAGCCCACATTGATCTGCATCATAAGCAATTTTTCAGAGCGAAGTCAGACCTTGTGGCAGCACACGCACAAGCATGATCATTCCGGAGACTCCGCTCAGGATTCCGTACGATATCGAGGACAAGCTGTGTGGTTTCGTAATGTCAGCAACTTCAACATCGACGTTTTAGCAAATCGATGGAAACTTACTGCTGAAAGCTGTCGAGTGCTCGGTAAAGTTGTGCGCTGCGGCCAGCGAGAAACGCATCGAGCCCAGATTGAACGCCAGCGTCCCACTGCGTCGACAGGACCACAAGTTCCGCCTGGGCGGAGGTGTAGATGCGAAACAGATCACTGTAGCTCCGTCCTTCATATATAACCAATCCCTGTTACTCGGGTACAATGAGATGCGCCTCCAAGTTGGCGAGCCTGAACTACTCACAGTGTGAGTGAGGGTAACGGCGACGCCGAGGCCGATGAAGAAAGAGTTGACGACGCGAGGCATGAGAAACCAGTGCTTGGCACTGTTCCGGGCGATTAAGTAGGATGACAGGGATCCGTAGCTGCTCGGTGTGGTGCGTCAGCTGTCGGGGTCCGAGGATGTCGCCGTGCGAAGCTCGAACCTGACCATCCAGCCTCCGATCAAGTAGGGCAGAGTGATGCCCACACGCCATCCACCGAGCATTGATTGTGTTCCGTGATCAACATAGACGGTATACGCATCAATCGTGTAAACCAGCGCGAAGACCATGTCGACGAGCAGCTTGAGGGGAGCGAGCAGCTTGATACTGTTGCAGCGCAGAGTCAGCTTCACTGAAGACCTCAAATGTAGAGAATGAGACACTTTGTGAGAATCCAGGTTCCCTCTCCACGCTTCGCCCGCTTGAAGAGCCACAGGCGCTCCCTCGTCTGCTGACGATGCCGATCGACTTGCTGGATCACAATGAGCACAACGCAACTGATGATACCACTGCATAGACAGCACAATAAGTTTAAAAGAAGATCAGCGCATGAAGCCTCGATGGACGTACAACACCACAAGCCCGAGGTAGAAGATCATCCGCAACTTGAAGCCGCGCGTTGGCGTCCCGTACAGCAGCTGGTCCAGCGTCCGCGCATGGAGGTCGAACGGGTTTCCGCCCACCACGGACACTTGGGGCCTGACAGAGAACGCCATGCGTCGCTGTGAAAAGAGAAGTTGATCGCAGAGTTGACGGCGACATCCAACCTGCGCGGGTCAGCCCCGCCAGCATCACGGATGAGGCTGGCTCGCGCGGGCTATCCCCCGGATGGTTGCTCCGGGTCTAGCGGTGGCGACCATGCGCGCGGAGCCTCAGGTTAGGATCGCTCTAAAAGTGGCCCTATTCAAGCATTAGTTTCGCGACTTTGAACGCTCCCGAGATGTTGTCCGCATGCGGCCGCCGGGCCGGGTCGTCACGCGAGGCCCCTTGAGCCCCTTCGAAGCGCGTTCGACATGTGCTAACATTTTCATTGGCGGCATGTACCCTAAAGCTTTAAACATGAGGATGCGTCAAGTAGAATGCACATCCAGCCCCCTAGTTCCGATCCGTCCGCGACATAGCCGGCCGGTCAGAGCTCCCGTCGTGTTGCTCAGCTCAGGCGGTTCTTAGGCTGAATTAAAGGCTCATGTGAGGCTTAACTGATGTCATAGAACGTTCTACTCGATTCAGAAACTGTGCCTACGCGCCGTGGCGCTGGGCCGGAGCAGACTCCTCCCCGGCCAGCCGCAGCGTCCGCGGGCGCCGGTGCCTCCTTACTCGAGACAACTGCCGGACTGCAATTCTACATAACAAAAACGCATCAAGTATCATACTCACTCAGTCACACAGCCTTTCAACAAGGCCGAAGTGAGCTCTCAACGCCTCCAAGTCTTTCAGTGCGCGACGGAGCGCCGCCCACCTCCAGCTCCGCATCTCTGAGCACGGCGTGGACAGTCGCGAGCAGCGCGCGGTGACTGCTGGAACAAAGATGAAAACCGCTTCAGCAAAGAGCGGATGTTCCAGCTTCCGACTCTGGATCACGGTGGTCTTCCTCATCCTCTCACTCATCTACGCGGGGGTCGCCACGGCCAGCTGGTACTTCGTCATCCCGAGCTTAGGAAAATGTCGGACCAAGAGAGCTGAAATCTGTTGGATAGAGCTCGACAGCTACATCGGTAAGCTCAAACAGATGTCGAGCACCTCCGACTCGAAGCTGAGCGATTAATATTGCCACAGGGAAGTTTCTCTACCTTGCAGAGCGGAGCAACTTGAAGAAGATCCGATCAAAAATGGAAGGATTCGAGTATTATGGCTAGGGTGAGCCTCGTCTCGGTCTGTTGGGCGGGGAGACTGGATGCTCATCCCAACCCGACGCAGGCTCGGGTGCGGGCTTGTTCATTCTTGGGGTAAAGTTCATCATCGCATGATATCTCTCAATACTAAAAAAGCTTCAATCTAGGCAATCGGAGTCACCTGGAAGCTCAAGACACTCCTGATACCGTATGTGGTGGCGTCGCTCGCCTTGGGCGCCTTCAACATGTACTTCATCTACGAATACGTCGAGTCCATCCTGAGCATTGTGAAAGGGATTAAATGGCTTCTGTGAGGCTCAGTGACCACTACTTCGCAATCCTCGAGTGTACTGGCTAATGTCGTCGCAGCAAGCTGGTCGGGTACGGCGACGAGGTGAGCGAGCTACTCACGGACGCGAGGTACGCTCTCACCGGGGTGAGCTTAGATCTGAGGTGCTCGGAATGTACTGTTTACTGAGTACTCGCTGCAACAGACCGAGATCCTACTTGGAGTGCTGCACATCCTCCTCGCGACGCTGTGCGGCCTCTACGTCCGTGTCCTGTGGCGTCAAAGTGGACCTCCCGGCTTCTGGAAGAAGCTGTGCCGATATCAAAGACCCAAGATGGAGAACGCGCTCGGATTGAAATCCGGACGACGCTCCCGACGACGACGTACGGACCGAGCGAGGGCGGCGTCCGACGGGAACAACGACGATGTGCTGGAAATGGCACCTCTGGCACCGCTTCGCCCGTTGAGAGGCCACAATTTAGATTTGAGCTCCTCGGGAAGTGACCTCGAGGAGCCGTCATATCGCAGGATTGCACGGAGAGGTTCGATGGCATGAAAAGCACGTTGATCCTATCAAAGCCTCTTTGAGTGGAATAAAGAGAGTCGCGGGGGAGGTGTTTGAAGCTAATGGAGCTGGGGAATACTCCGGGCTCACCTCAGCGCAGCCTCCCACCGCCTGTGTGAAGGCATTCCGGGACGCCGCGCTTCGCCCGCTCAAGCACTGCGATCATACAGCGGGGTGATCTCATCAGCATATGTGGGTATCATTGAAATGCTGCCTGCAGTTATTGGGATTTCAGAGGGTGCTCCGCGCCCCGACGCCACGGCGACAATCAACGAAGGAAGGGAAGCGAAGGGCGACAGAAGGCAGCTCGAAGGTGTTCCGAGCCATTTGAGTGACTAAATAAATTCCACCAGTTGGAGGATCTTCGGCAGTGAAGTAGGCCCGCTGCTTCAGGCGGGAAATGAAAGGCCGCGCAAGGCAACGCCACCGGCGAGGCTGGTCAGTGGTGCTTGAGGCCGAGGAGCTTCAGCAGTTGGAAGGCATATTTTCAGCAATTGAAGGTCCACAATAATGCTGAATCCGACCCAGGAGGCTCAGTCGGCTCGGCACTGCCAGTTGCTGCCAGTCCTTGCGGATTTGGAGGTCGTTCTTGGCGCCTGCAGATGCGCGGCACTGGGCTGCTTCTGGAATTATGGTAGGAACTAGAGCAAATTCTCGCCGCGAACAAAACAATGGTGACACGGGGCGTCCGGTGCTCAACGCTCTGCGAACCTAGGGGATGCTGGCCGTCTCTAAGCCGTAACTCTAGCCTATGGCAAAAAGAGTGTTCCCGCACGTCCCTTGGCCAAAAAAAGCTTTGAAAGAGCACCCATTATGTACACGTATCTGTGCAGGAATGAGATTCAGAGTAATTGAAAAAAAGACAGCGACGAATGCAGGATTCGACGCTCACAGAATTTCGCGCCCATGTCGCAATCTACGCCACTCAAAAGGCTTACTTACAGACATCAGTGTGTAGTTGAGCACTTTGTTTCACAGCGCACAGGCCATCTAGACGCTAACCGGAGCAGCCACACCCCATAGCTAGGTACCGGCAAGCACGAATATTCAGAGCGATAAGATACAGTCTAAAATTCATTTCGCGTGGAACTATAGGGTGGTGGAAGGCTTGGCGGAACCTGGAAACGGGGTGGGGTCATCGACGGAGGCGAAGGCTCTGAGGGCACTTGCTTAGTAAATGACCCTGTTCAGAGCGAGAGAGGTCGTTACATACGACGAGGAGCTGAAATCGAAAGATCACGTCTGGCCCAAGCCCAGTTCCGTTGCTCCAATGTGGTGTGCTCCGTCTCCCCGAACAGCCTCAGCCGAGCGAGGATGTCCGCCTCCGCTATGCCGTGTTGTATCTCGTAGTCGAAATACGTTTCCCTCGCATCAGTTAGACCCGCAGAAGAGTGAACATCACCAGCCGCTTCTTGCAAGGCTTTAGGACATGCTCACCGAGTGCCCGTTCTGCCCGCTCGAACACCTGCCTCCAAGCTTCTTCCAAGTCTTTCCGCGCGTTTAAAGTTTGATCCAAGTCCCAGACCGCCCTCAAAGCATGCACTTGCTCCAGATCTCGGTCCTGGTCGGCGAGTACTAGCTCGCCACTCCTCCACGCCGAGAGCACAGTATAGCTCTTCCAGCTGGATCATCCAGATGGGAGAGGATGTGGCGGACCTTGATGTGTGCTTGAGCTTTTCGTCCCAAAGGGGCGGAAAGAGGGCGCTGTAGGTGGGGGTGAGGAGCCTGGGAACGGTGGTGCGGCCGTTGCGAGGAGGCGGCGAGCGCGGGACGAGAGGTGCCATGAAAGCTCAACACCCTTCGCAGATTAGAGATCTGATGTGATGACGAGGGAAGGCCCACAGGCAAGCGAGCACTGGCAGACTGAAGGCTGACGCGTTGAGGCTGCCGGGTGGGCGCCGGTCCACATCCGGTTCCCAGACGCAAACTCAGACGCCGATCCATCGCTCTCCTTCGCGGCGCAAGCACCCTCCCCCACTGCCGATCCACGATGAGCCACCCCTCTTCCCCTCGCGCTGGTCGTCTCCAACTCGCCATACTCGTCGATGGCATAAAGTTGTTCCTGTGCTACCCTGGTCCCTAAAGAGGTGCAAAAGAACACCAACGACACCATACTACTGTGAGCAGCCCGAAAATGAAGCCGAGGAGACGTAAAATAAAAAGACAGCGACGAATGCAGGATTCGAACCTACGCGGGTAAACCCAGTAGCTGGGCGCGAATGGCTAATTCGAGACTACCGCCGTAACCACTTGGCTAATTCGCCCTCGCTGATGTGAGTCGTTAGCTGGTTGGCCATTAGACTAGGGCGCGGACCTACACGCGTCCCCCGATGGTGGACCGCCGCTTCGACGAGCACGACGCGTCACTTGGGAGTGGGAGTCGGGCAGAGGATGACTCGAGAACCCAGGTGGTGAGCTGCTTTTCCGAGGATCTGAACACCAGCACTTCTGCTGAGTCGCCCGCAGAGAGTAGGCCCGCCGAGGGTCTCTTCGGCGGCCACGCGGTGGTGTGGCGAGTTGGTGGCAATCGCACCGAGCGCTTCATCACTCTCACTTTTATAAGCCACGACAGCGGCGCCTGGAATACGCGGTTTAAAATGCTCAGTATAACCCGATGTGAGGACGCAGAAGCAAGGGTCGGCGTCTCCGGCCAGCGCCGTGTGCAGTCAAATTACTCCAGACCATCGTCCGGGCTCTTCATAGCAGAGAGTCGGCTGATTACCTGCCATTTAATTTCAAGATACCTGTGATTTGTGAGACATCCACTTCTAGCCAAAGCGGCCTGGCACTCGGTCCTGACTTCGTCGGAACACCAACCCCTCACGCCTCGCAACTTGTCTGACCCAGTCATACGGAGGCGCTGTGGTCTGCCCAGTCACGTAAAGGTCGTCCACCGTAGCTGTTGGATGTGCAGAACGGTTCGAGAGCTCCGCGGGTGATCACATGAAAGCTCGCCCGAGATCACATGAAAGCTCGCCCGACGAGGCGCCTCTCTCGCCGGGCGTCACCTCGATGGCGTCGCCGGTATTCCACTTGGTCGATCCCTGCCCAACTGTGAAATTATCGACGATCATAGAATGACCAACAGATACACGGGCTACGTGAAGGGGATCGCTGCCTGCTCGAAAACCTCCAGCAGCCTCAGGTCGTCTCGATCGTCGCGACGCGCTCAGTCCGTCTCACCGAGCTTCGCTCCCCCATGCTCATCCTCCTCTTGAACTCCAGTGTACAACTATCAGACAGCCAAATGACTCTGGCGCTGTACGACCGCCACCGTGCGCAGCCGACCGCGACTCCAGGGTGACGAGCCAGAGCATCGGACCCGAACTAGCAGCTCTCAGTCGAACAGACCACAAGAACTTGGAGCCTTGTCTCCAGACGGACTTAAGACGCGGCTCTACCAATGCCGGCCCAGCGAGTCTCTTCTCGCCTGGGACGACGTCAGAGTGGCGCCGTGCTCGCCCCGTCTCACCCAGCTCCAACGTCACCCTGCACCTCAGCTCCCAGCACATGAGATTTCACGAGTAGGATACTTGTCTATGTCATTTTTAATGCTCGCGACCTGCCCAAGCGTTGGTCACAGTCGTCGCTCGTCTCACCCCACTCTCCAGCTCCCTCAGAGCGCCCACCCTTCCCGCATGCGCAAGTAGACTTGGAGAGAAGGCAAATGCGAAGTTGAATATTCAGCAATACCGCCGATGAGAATGGCAAACTCGGCTGTCCTTGCAACCGCATTCGGGTCGTCGCGACGATGCGCTGAGCGAGGCGGACGAGGTTTGATTCCAGTAAAGAATGACCGGCTGCACGATGACGAGCAGCCAGCAGATTCGCATGGCTAGACACTCCCAATGTACCTTCACCTAAAACCGAGCCAGCAGAGGTGGCGCACCCCCCGGAGCCCAACGTTGGTGGCGCAGTGCGAGCACCTGTCCGCTCTCCCACTCTGACACGTCTTCAGGCGTATTTTTACAGCCGCATCAGAATCATTCACTCACGCAGGTATTTGAAGCTGGAAGAGGGAACCCGGTCCGAATTCGCAATTGGGTCCTAGAGGTGGTCCCTCCACTGGCCATCAAGCGCAACGTCGGGTGGCCGCGTGCGACTCGTCCCCGCAACCGCTGTGCGCTCCTCTGGCGCCTTCGTATGTCTGTTAGGCCGGGCCAAGAAGGTACACCGGTTTGGGGGACTCGTGGACGAGGATGCCCTCCCCGCCCGCGAGTCTCACAGGCGGTGACCCAGTGTCGGCCAGAGCCACACTCGAGCAGCCGCGGTTCGTCGGCTCCAGTCCATCCCCGCTCTCACACGAAAAAGCCGGAGTTGCAGCTGAGCACACGGACGGGACAGCAGAATCTCCCCCAAAAGAATCCTGAACCCTCGCCCACATCCCTTTCACAGTTCTCCCACGCTGCCCGCCCCACGCCGCGACTGCTCCCCACACGTTCATCCGACTTGCTCTCTCATCCCTCCCACCTCACCCTCACCTCGACCTACTTGCCAACCCCAGCCTGTACGTAAGTCGACCACTACGAACCGAGCGTGCGTGTGCGAGTGTGGGACTGCGCGATCGGCGGGGGGGTCGCGTGACCCGAGTGGTCGGCTGGCTCGTCGGCGTGCGGACGAGCTGATGCGTGCTTGATCGAGTCTGGGCAGCGGTGGGCAACGACGGTGAATGGAGGCGAGGGGCTCGTCGATGCTCCCAGCTTGGCGGCCGACTCGCGCTCAAGTGGGGTCCCACCTGTCGTCCCTCGACCAGGTCACGCCTCGCCTGACGGTGCTGCTTCGTTGCACGGACGCACTTGACGTCTCGCAAACCCCAACGAACGCATCCAATCTTGCGCAAGCGCTGACCTCGCCCTCTCGTCACCAGCCACCCCCCACGCGAACCCAACCCACCAGCTCAATCAAGATGGGTGTGATCCGCATCAAGTCGTCCGACCAGTACAAGGACGCCGTACGCTGCCCTCCTCTCCCCTCCCCATGCCATGTCCCCACTAAACCCCCCGAGGTTCCAGATCACCGCCTCGGGCGTCTCCGCGATCGAGTTCACCGCGCCCTGGGACGAGCCCTCGTCCGTCCTTCGTTTCGCCTCCCTTACCCCCCGCTCCTCGCTAACCAAGACGGGGCGAGGTCAGGAAGGCCATCAGTCCCAAGTTTGCCGCGTTCGCCGCTGCGCCAAAGTACGCCGGGCTCAAGTTCTACCAGGTTGACCTGAACGAGAGCCAGGACGTCGCGATGGACTCTGGCGTCAAACTCGCTCCTACGTGCGCTCGCTCTCCCTCTGTCAAGATACTGGGTCGTGATGGCTGATGAGGCGGCGAGTAGGTTCCACTTTTACAAGGATGGCGCGCGCGTCGGCGAGTATGTTGGATCGAGCTACCCGGCTCTCGAGGTGCGTCCTTGGCTTTTTCCCCTCTGAGCAGACTGGAGAGCTGATGACCGGAATGGAATGGAAATGAACAGAGGACCCTCGCGTCGTACTCGCACGCCTGATCCCCTTCGTCCTCCCCCCCCCCAAAACTCGCTGTTGTACTGCCCGCCAAAGAAAGCAAAGGAAACGTTTCAAGTCCAAGCTCGAGCGACGGCGCCACTCGGTCGGGGGAGGCTCGGCGACGTGATATGCAGTACAGCCCTCCGTCGGCCCCGATCCCCTAGAGACTCTCCTACCTTGCCCTCAAATCGCAGCTCTCGAACGTAGCCTTTGCCCGGATCTGCACGTGCCCATGATCCGTATCCTGCCCGAGCGCACTCATCAGTTCCCCAGCGCGCGCGCGAGCAAGGAAAGCGGCGCGAGAGCTCAACTGTATAGATCGGCAAATCCGGACTGTAACACCCACCACCCCATCGTCAGCGACCAGGGTAGGAAGGAGGAGGCAAGGCTCGGGGCGGGCGCACTGGGGATGAAACGAGCCGGGCAACTGGCAGCTCACGATCGTCTCCAACCCCGGCGGGTCCGTCAGCCTGCGCCCTCGCCTCATCAGCGCTCGTCCCTCCATCTCTCTCGCCAGAAAGGGAATTCCGCGGGTACCGAAAGACGCCGAACGCAGGCTCATGGCGCGGCGCGCAGACGATGGCGACCGCCTCGGCGAGCATGACCTGGTAGCTCGCGTGCGTGTGGAGGTCGAGCGAGCTCATGAAGCAGCTCTGGGTCGGGTGCGTGTGGATCTGCCCCCGGGTTGTTCTTGGGTCAGCGCGGTATGGGGGAAAGCGGGGGAGGGCGACTGACCCAGCCGAGCGTCATGAGGTCTCGTTGATCCTGGTACGCGAATTGCTCCTCCTCGTGCGTCGTCGTGCACGTGTCGGATGTGCCGGTTTGCTTCGGGATCAGGAGGGAGGTGATGGTGAACGTGTTGTGGCTCTACCCTCGGATTCCGGCCGTTAGTTTGGGGCAACGGCTGCGGCGGGGCGGGGGGGAAAGGGACGAGGACGAACGAGAGTGCCCATGAGCAGCCCGCACGTCTCAATGCCGCGCTCCGTGTTGAATCGGGCGAACTGCATGAACTGCAACGGGAGCGAGGCGGGCAGGACGACGTTGCGCAGGGGTTGGCCGCCTTCGGTTAGGCCTGCTCGCGCTGCCCATCAGCGTTGCGGTCCTTCGCCTGGGAGAAAAAGTAAAAAAGGAAAAGGGGAAGGGGACGAACTCAGGATCTCGTCTTCCTCGAGGACGTCTGCGATGACGGCCCCCCTCGAGTGGTTCCGAGACGACGAGCGCGAGGTGAGGCTGAGCGGGAGCGCGGCGAGTGAGCCCGACCGGACGAGTTTGGCTGGTGGCGGAGTCGCGGGGGGTGCTGAAGGCGCTGGTGCGGATTGTGATGGAGGCGGGTGGTAGGACGGGGGCCGGAACGAGGGCGGGTAGGCTGGCTTGAGCGATGGGACTGGGGGAGGCGCGCGCGGGACGAGTGCGATCGGGTACGACGGCGAGGGCGGCGCGTACACCGGACTCGGGTAGCTCGGCTGGGCGAGCGACGGCGGTGGGGGCGAGTACGCGCTCGGCGACGGCGAGTACCCCTGCTGCTGTTGGTGCGTCGTCGTGAGCCGACTCGCGCTCCGCTGCAGCTGCGACCGGGGTGCAGGCGGCGCGTGGTGCTGCAGCGAGTTCTGCAGCTGCGCGTAAACGTCCATCGGTGGGCTCCATGGCGGCGCGGTCGGTGTCGGCGTCGAGTACGACGGTGCGGTCCATTGCGCGCCGTAGCTGCCCACCGGCCTCGCATCAGCAAAGCTTCGGCGAATGAGAACTGAGAAGGACGAACCCGGGCGATGGCGCGTACGCGATCCCCCTCGGCGGCTCCTGCTCGACCGCCTCGTCGTCCGAGCCGTCCTCGCCCGGCATCGGCATCGTCCCACTCGAGCCCGTCGAAGTAGTCCCTCGCCGCGCAGGTTGCTCATACTCGTACAGAGGCTCGTGCAAAGGCCGCTCGAGGACCCTCCGCCGTCTCTCCGGCTGCTGCTCGACCTGCGCCGGCGGGACGTGCATCCACTCGCCCTCCTCCTCGACCAATCCCGGCTCAGCGAGCGCCGGTACAGCCTCGTTCCCCTTGCCCTTCCTCCCGACCCCAAACGCCTTCTTCAGCCGGCCCGTGCGAGTGACCTTTTCGGCGGCCGGCGCGTACTTTGCGAGCAGCGCGCCGTCGCGCGTCGAGGCCGAGCTCGTCATCAGGTGCGTCGAGGGCTGCACCGTGTTTTTGAGCAGAAGCGCAGGAGAAGTCGGAGGGAAGGGAGGTGGGAGGGGACTGGGGGACCGAGTGGATTGGGTGTACGATTCGGACCGCGCGAGGAGCGCGCGCTTGAGCGTCGTGATCTGCAAGGCGACCGTTTCGGCGTCCTGCGGGTGAGAGGTTGGGCAAGGTCAGATGCTGCGTATTCAAGGGGCAGATTTGTCGGTGGTAGCCAGGTACGCGAGCCCAAAAAGCAGCACACAGTGCGCGCAAGTCGCTCGGTGGTTGGGGACTCGGCTTCGAGCACGGCAATGTGAAGGTATACCACAGCAAGAATCGGCCAGCAGGTAGCTGTACGCGAACCCCACTGCCGCCTTGCGCAGCGTTTCAGTGACTCAGGCTCGTCCAGCCTGGTCGCTCAAGTCGCTGGGTGTGGCAGTGAGGGACTGCGCTCCGTGCCTTTCAATGGTGCAGCTCGCAAAATCGCCCAAAAAGAGTTGGCCGCAAAACGTTCGACGGCGACATGAGGCGAGCGAGACGACCAGAAGTCGACCGCTGCTTCGTCGCTGTCTGGATCTAGCCACAACCCAACGAGTGCTCGACCAAACGTGGTACTCGGCCGACTGCCTGATGCAGTGCTCATAGTACGGAAGGCCGCAAGTTTCATCCTAGAGTGAGACCGCCGTCGAGGTGGTCCGTCTCTCGACGAAAGCACGCTGCGAGGTGTCTGCAGGCCTTCGCGCTATGGTTCGAGCTTCGCCTTGAGCCCAGCTACAGACATCGAATGCACTGAACGAAGACATTTCCAGCAGCATGAACCAGAGTGGGGCCCGTATCGTCCCGACCCTCGCCCTGCACAGCAGTTCGTCGCACATCCCCGTTGCACGTGCGCGTGTGGTGCGCGCAATGCTCCTCTCCTCGCTACGCGGTTAGTAGGCCGTAGAGGTTGTTTTAATAGGTGGTAAAGTAAGAGAAGACATAACCCCGCAAGGCACGACGCGCAGGCCCGACGTCCTTCGCAGGATGTCGGACCTGTCGGCGCTGCCCGCGCGCGGCTGCCCCCTTCTCACAGCAGTTCCATGCGAGCATCTTCCGGGTATCGAATCTAGGCACGACTTGCCGCTTGACAGCACAAGAAGGAGCCGGACCGCGGGGTCCCCACCCCCACCTCGGCTGAACAGGCCGTCAGCGACCCGATCGACCGCGCCGTCATCTCCCTCGAGTCCCACCACCCTTGCACTGCACCATGCAGCACCAGCACCTCGCAATTCAAGCCCGTTTCGATCAACATACGCGCAAAGCTCACCTTGCGCAGCTGAGCCTTGTACTTGGGCCCGAGCTCGGGGTACTCGGGATGCCTCGACGGGAGGAGCTCGGTCGTGAGCTTGTCGATCTTGCAGCAGTACACGAACGCTCGCTGTCATCCCATGGTCGTCATGTTGGCGTCGGCGGCGGCGAGTGGACGGGATTGAGCGACAGACAGGAGCGTCAGTACGGTCCATCTGCGCGCCCTCGTAGCTGCACCCATGGTACGCACATCGTAGTCGCCCTCCTTCTGGTACACGCGGCTCCTGCGCCCAGGTCCTACCAGTCAGCTCCGACCCTCGAAAGGCGGTCGATCGAACGCCAAGTGCAGACTAGCAGCAACGCACTCGGACACAAGCTGCCGCACGGCGCCCACGTAGCGCATGATCGGCTGCTGCGGGTCCCACACGAGCGTGTTGTCCGCCACGTCCGCGAGCTCCCTGATCGACATCGGGCCCTCGCGCATCCTGGCGAGTCGACGCCGCTCGTTGGCGGGAACGGAAGGCGGCGGGTTTGGCGGGCAGGGATTTGGCTGATCAGGCCTGTGAATCCATCCAGGACGGGTGACGTGAGCGAGAGTCGGTGGGTGGGCTTGGGCAGAGCTGTCCGCGGCGTCCGGGCGTCCGAGGCGGGCGGCGTGCGTGGGAGAGTGGGAGGGCTGCTGCGGGGTCGGCGGGCGACGACGATGCTTGGATCTCGCCACGTCGCGGCCGACACTTCGATCCGTCCTTTGCGACCGTCTCACAGAAATTCCAAGATCCAGAGCTGCTGTGAATGGGATGATGTGGATGATGCGTCCAAACTGTGACTCGAGCTCGAGCCGGGATGCTATCGTTGGACAAGCTGGATTTCTAGGGCCGGCTGATGCTATCGCACTACAAGAGGGATGCTGAACGAGGGGGAGCGTGATTATGGTCAAAATAAGAGCTGCGGGGGAAGGGTGTGTGTTGAACAGGGAGTCTAATCATCCGACGAGTAGACACCAAGGGCCTGAATGCCCGAGCCGGGCACATCGGCCTCGTCGTCGCCGATGGTGCGAGTCTGTTCGCCACTGCCGACGCCGAACGAGCCGGGGAGGCCGCTGCGACGGTCGCCTGGGAGGCCGCCGGCGGAGCGGAACTTGGTGCCGTTCTTGGAACCGACACTTGCGCGCTGGGACATGTCGACGTTGTACGTGTTGGTGTTGCCGGGCACGCTGCCGGCGGAGCCGCTGGCCTGGCCGGCGATGCGGTCGCGCGAGGTCATCGTGGTGAAGAGGGATACCGCGTAGAGCGACGGAAGGGGGACTGGAGGTTGGAAGTGGTCAATCAGCCGTAGAAATCACTGTCCGAGATCTTCAACTTACTCCAGAAGGCGGCGGGGAAGTCGGCGGTGAGGTCGGTGCTCGGGTGGAAACTGACGGAGAGGACGGCTGGGGGCGGCGAGAGCGTCAGCTGGTCGCCCCGCTCGGAGCAGGGAGGGACATGAATCACCTCCGATGAGCGCAAAGACCGAAGTGTACGAAGCAGTCTCGACGGCGAGAACCATGACGGCCTTGACGATGCCGTCGGTCTCGGCTCCAAAGCCCTTGACGCGCATGCGGAGGAGGACGCAAAGCGTGACGGTGTTGGTAATGTCCTGGAAGAGAGTATTAGCGAGAAACATAACGTGGGATACTCGGAATACTCACGACGAATGCGGAGCACCAGAGCCAGATGCCGCTGCAGATGGGGAACGTGACCGGGTACGCCTGGGCGACCTTGCCCTTCCACGCTGTGCAAATCTGTCAGCGCTGAATCGTAGATGATTTTAATCGACTCACAAAGGTAAGAGAGACCAGCAAGCATGAAGGATCCAGCAAGGGCGCCGAGCATGCCTAGGGTGATGAAGCACGCGAAGATGGCCTTCGAGTACGCCTTTTCGAAAAGCTGGAGGTCACAGGGTCAGCTCCGACAGGTAGCCCGTGGCTGGACGAGGTGCGAACCTTGTATGCCCTCTGCGCGTAGATACCCTGCACCAGGATCGCGAGGCAGCCGGAGAGCACGGGACTGACAACACCCCAGTCGCGGTAGCTCTCGAGGTCGACAGTGGAGCGAGTCTGGAGGGTGGACCAGTAGAACGAGTTCTCGCAGATCTGAATGATGCATCCAGTGTTGAGAATGACCTTATTGACTCCGAGTCAGCCTCCTCGCTCCAAACAATCCAAAGTCACCACGCACGACCGACCAGGTGAGCGCTTTGCGCCACTTGCTATCCCGAGAGTAGAAGCTCGACTGGAGGTAGCGCGAGAAGCTGTTGAGGACAATCCCGTACGCCATCAAACCGATGGACCAGCCGACCTGGAAATGGGGGTCAGCTCGTTCGTCGAAGAGCGCGCGCTCGACATGGTCGACTTACGCTGTACGGAGCTGTAGGCAACCACACCTCGTCAGCTCCCCCCTTTCGCCGCCGGATTTGACGATGAGCTCACCCAAAAGACCAGTGGAGTACTTCTGGTCCATCACAGGGTAGCCTGTGCGAACTCGTCAGCGGCGTCGCAGTCGGCCAAGCGAGCAACGCACCAGTGAGCCCGTCCATAGGGCCGGGCGCGGGCCAGGAAGATCTGTCTGCCATTTTATGAAGGAAAGTTGATGAGCGAGTGCGAGTAGGTTTGACGAAGAAAATGTGAGGAGAGAGAGAGCGGGGGCGACGAGTGTTTACGATGGGCACCCGGGCCGGACTCCGGCGCTGGGCAAGTCGTCTGCGCTCTCTACAAGCCGCTAGGTCCTTCTGCTGTCGATCTCCCGCGTCAAGGAATCGGAAAGATTGATCAACAGTTGGAGCCCTTTCCGTGGGTTCCTGGGTGAGGGCGTCCCGCAGTCTCGTTATCCCCGAGTGCGCCACTGGGAATCGGCACTGGCGCTGCACGGGACGGCCGGCGAAGCTTTTGGCGGCGTAGCCCCGGACTTTTACACCCGGCACCACGTCTCCGAAGCCGGTTGTCATGCTTCTAAAGCCCGGTCGTCCCCAGTGGTGGGTCAATCGCGCAGCTCGCATGCGGGAGCACCTGAGCTCACAGATGAACCATAGTCCTCCCAGCTGTTCCATGAGCTACTGAGATCCATTTAGTACGACACTAGATCCTGATATAGGTGAGAAACTCTGCGTGGTCCCGGTAAGGGCCACAAAAGGCACACCACCAGCTCCCCAATCCCTCGCACGCAAATGTCCGACCCTTGTTCAAAAACTGGTACGAGTGGGTGGTTGTAAGATTCAAAGTGTCGAAAGGCAGCAGTAGCCTCAACTCCGAGGCGCCAGCGTCGATTGTCGACTGACGCTCAGCGCTTCCTTCGAGTTTGTGGGCTTAATCACATCACGAGCAGCGACTCGAAGTGCTTATAGCAATCACAATCACGAGGTGTATCTGCGAGTTTTCAGCACAGTGTGTCTAGGTGCTTTTACGCGCGGTGTGGTGGTTGCCGTGGTGTCACACGACTCGACGGTTGGCCGCATGGCGCTGCGCCACTTGTGACAAAGAGACGCTACAGGCTCGCTGCACCTGGTTTGCAGCCTCGCGTCCGATCAAGCCGAGCTGTGTCTTCTCAGCTTCAGTAATGCTCTCGAACACGTGCGGGGGATCAGTCGCCCAAGGAAAGCCACCACCCACCCACCTGCACCAGCCGGCGAAGGCGGGGAAATCCTATTGCCAAGCTGCATGTACGTGTGGGTGTAGAATGTCGTTACAAATCAGCTCAATCCATCTCAGCAAGAAACGTGCCAGTAAGGCGCCTCTCGACCCGAGCGGTCGCGAAGCGAGTCGACACTTCGCTGGATCGCGATCGCCACTACGTGCTCGACCACAGAGACCAGGATTATTCAGTTTTTTGCACGGCCGGCGTATGAACTGAGGATTGAAAGAAGGTTTTCCCGTCGTTCACTTGGTACATCTCCCCTGCGGTCCGGTAAACATGGATGCGGTCCGGCACGCCGAGGAACCCCTTCGCTTTCCGTCTCTTCAAGCCACGAGCGAGAATGTGCATGGTGCGAAACGTAAGCACCATTTATTGCTTGGTGTCCATGCTCGCCGTCATCCCCGGTCAAAGCCTGACGAGCCCGAACACGAGAGGAGTCTGGGCTTCACGAATCCAACCACAAAAGTCGCGGTACTTACCTCAAGCAAGCCCTCAGACCAATTATGATGATTTAAAAACACCGCTTGAACACTCTGGACGGTGCTTTATCAGGTTTGCGGACCGACACGAGCCGAAACGTGCGGGGCAAAGTCCTTTCGGTCTGGCGATGGCTTCGTGCTTCCTCAGATCTGGGTTGAATGACTGAGTGGAGACCAAGACATTAAAACACGGCTCTTCTTGGCACCTTCTTTCCGATGCTTGAAGAGGAGGCTGACCAGCCGACGCTGTGTGAGTGAGCTTGAGTGGCCTGGCAAACGCCGTCAAGGCGAATGAAACCTGAGCTGGAGTCCCCTGAGGATATGCCTCGAAAGACTCTTAGAGCTTTCGCCTACTCGTGCTGAGCAAACGACGCGTGCCTTTCCGGAGCCCCGAATAAAATCGGGCATCCTGAATGCCTGAACTCACTCTGCGTCCCCACAAAGTCCGATCCCGCCGGCGGTACTCGGTTGTACTAACTCCATCGGGATACCGACTTGTGCACAAAGATAAGCCTCTCAGAAGACTGCAGCGGAGAAATGCTAGTGCTTCGGGACACCCGTGCGCCTGCGCAATGCATAACGGCGCTTACGAGAAGGCAGGATCGCCTGCACGTCACTTCCGTGAACCCATGCAGAGTGAGTAGGCGAAAATTTGGAAGCTGGGGTGGTAAGATGTTCGATATCAGGGAGCTGGCGCCTGCGCCTGCGGGCGGCCAAATGGCTCGGCGGCTTCAGTCGTGATTTCCGCGCTCCTCATCTCCGTCCCTCCACCCCCGAGATCACGCCATCTACGTCTTCGCCCTATCTTCATCATCAACAGGGATCCTCACCACCACCACCATGATCGCCGAGCACAAGTCGCGCGATGGGGCGTACGACGTCGACAAGCCCGCGTCCGACGTCGAGGGCCAGTTCAACAAGGAGACGTCGCTGCACGGCTCCTACACCGTTGCTGACAATGGATCCACGGTCTCCCAGCCTATTGGGGAGCGAAAGCTCACCTGGTGCGTCATACAATGGGTATCAGCCGTCCTCGCCCCCGCCTTAGAGCTGACTCGGTCGCTCACTTGCGTGTGCAGGAAGCAGGCGGCAGCGCTCCTTTTGACCGAATACGTGTGAGACCCGCCACCTTGAGCGTGCATTCACTCAAACTGATGTTTGTTGCCAGTGTTCTGTATGCCCCTGCTTTCTGATGGGCCCGTGGCTCGCGCAGAGCGACTAGTGTTTTGAAGTGGGCGCAGGCTGACCTTCCGAGCTGCCATTCGCAGTGCCATCCTCGCGTTTCCCTCATCCTACGCTGGTGCGCACATGATTCACGTTCCAGATCCGGCGTCGCATCCCTGACCTCGTCGTGTAGTCCTCGGAATGGCTGGAGGAACCATCGGTAAGCAGGAATACATACGACGCCATCGTGATACTCAGATCTGACCGAGCTATGCGTCATGCAGCAACCCTACTGCTTGGTGTGAGTCTTTTTTTCTTCTCTCCAGATGGCCGTCGCCCCTGACGACGCCGCCGACGGAACGGAGCTGAAATTGCACACTCTTCTTCCCAAATACAGGTTTCGACACTTTGGACTAGTCACGTTCTCTGGGTGAGCAAAGCCCCGCCCCCGAGTCACTCTCCGCTGAACTTTTGCTCAGCGCTACTGCATGGCTCACCCTCAAATTCGCGACATCTGCGATGCGGCTTACTGCCTGTGGGTTGAACAGCTTGTCCAAAGAGTCATGATTCCTGGGAGCTGACCAATTCGATAGGACTGGGCAACGCGCCGCTTGGTGGGCTGCGTTCGTCGGCTTAGCTCTGAACAACTGTGAGTCGACCGTGCGCGGAGGTGCGAAGTCACGTTCTGACGCTGAGTCGTGAAAGACTGTATAATGGGTCTTCACGTGAATGCGGGCGCTACGGCTGTCCAGACTATCCGTGGCGGCAAGGAGTGCACACTCGTCTGGGGCGTCATCCGTGAGCTTACGCCCATCGTTGCTCGCTCTCTCACTGAGTACTGAGCACAGTGGGGGTCATCATGTAAGATTAAGATTTGGGCGCCCGGGAGCTGCTCTGATCGTCCTGACCCGGCAGGCTGCTCGGCTCGTGTCTCCGTGACTTCAAGCACATGTCCATGATCGGTCTCCTCGCTTCGTCGACTATGCTCGCGTGCACGTTCATTGTGATCTGTGGTCACGGTGTTCAGGGTCTGCCAAACGGTGCCGCCGTCGGCGAAGTCATCACTTGGACCGTCTGGGCACCCGAGGGCACGACATTTGTTGCTGGGCTCAATGCCGTGCTGAACATCACGTACACTGTGCGTTAACTCGTTGGATCAAGACGCACTCGGAATTGATACTGATCTCTTCATCGGTGCAGTGGGTTGGACAAGCGCTCATCCCGTCGTTCGTCGGGGACATGAAGAAACCCGAAGACTTCCCTAAGGCACTCTACGTGAGTATGGCGGCCGAGTTTTGCTTGTTCACCATCACGGGCGCCGTCGTCTACTCGTACACCGGCACGAAGTACGCCACTGCACCAGGTCAGTTTCCGCAAAGCAGATACGGAACCCCGAGGCTAACTCTAGAGTTGCAGCGTACGGCAGCTTGATCGAGAAATATGGCAAGATTGCCGCCGGCTTTACCCTTCCGACCAGTGCGTCGCCACCAACACCCTCGTGAACGAGCAACCCCTGACGCTTTCGCACAGTCTTGATCGTCGGATTCCTGTACAGTCTCGTCACCTCGAGGGCCATCTTCTTCCAAGTAGGGATTCAAAATGTGATACGCTACGGATCCCTGACACATACGTTTCTCCGGCAGATCTTCCCCGAGGGCAGCGTTCACCGCCTGACGCACACTGCGAAGGGCTGGTCCACTTGGCTCGCGGTTGTGTTCTCCGGATGGGTCATCTCGTGAGCGAAGAGAATCTGATTGAAAGCTAGGAACCCGTTCTGATGATAGTGTCTCCGGCAGGTTCCTCATCGGCGAGGCGGTCGTGAGTGGCCGCGCCTAGCCAGAGTCTTTGTTGGTCCAGCTTACCTGATCCACCGCGCAGCCCTTCTTTAACGATCTCCTGTCCCTCATATCGTCCTTCTTTGACTCGGTACGATCAGAATCTGCCCGACGTTGTGTTCTCGACCTGCTGACAGTCCTCATCTCACCAGTGGTTCGGGTTCATCTTCTGGTCGGCCGCTGTGAGTCTTCGAGGTATCATAAGGTGTTCGATAGCTGACACATCAGCGACCACAGTGGTACGAGCTCAACAAGGGCAAGCGCGTCGCCGGGCCCTTCCAGCTGTGGGAGAACCTCGTCGCCGCCTTGATGATGATCACCGGCATCTTCTTCTTCTGCGCCGGAACCTACACATCGATTCAATCTATCGTCAACTCTTGTGCGTTACCTCACGTTTGGAGTCGACGCACACACTGATGACGGTTCGACGTTGCTCCAAAGACGCACTCGGTGCGATCAAGACGCCGTTCAGCTGCACGAACTCGGGCTTTGTCTTCACTGCCTGATCACGCAGAGAGATTTATTAGAGAATCCCCTCAGAATGTAACTTAATTTGATCTGCAATACACCAGCCGAGGAAGTCAGGTCAGCTTTCGCTCAACGGTTCCGAGAGAGCAACGCGGTTGCCTCTGGGCTTCGGGTATCAAGCCTGGTGAAAAGAGCGTGGTTACAATTATCTGGCTGTTAGTCTCTAAACGCAAACACGCACGCTGCTGTACTCTGGTAGGGGCCCAGCGACGCCGGATGTCCACGGCCTGACCGGGTGGCGTAGCCGGTTATCGCATCCGACTGTTACCTTCGTACATCGGGAGGTCGAGAGTTCAATCCTCTCTCTGGTCGCCTCGAGTGCTTGCTTCTCATTCAGGGGAGGCGGGGCCACTTTTTGACGGTCGGGGAGGACGCGAGGAGGCGCGGCGACGTCGCTCTCCTTTTTCGCTGTGGGCAGTCATCCTTCTATCATACTGCTTGTATTGAACTAGTATTTTTTTTGAATAGACGCATCACCCTACCCCTCCACTACTCACACTTGCGAGGATGGCGGCAGCGGAGCCGGCGAAAAGCGCTGATGCCTTGGTAGTAACGACACTCCATGGCCGAGTTAAACTGGTGTACATAGATATATTGTTTCGATCCTTTCAAATAACCCAGTGCTTCATCCACTGGAACCAACGTACCTGCCTTGGACGTCGAGAGTGTGGCTCTGCGGCGTTCCACCATTCCGAGCGCACCCTCAGCCCGTTCCGTGCTACAGGAATCAGCCATCTGCTGAAATTTGGAAGACACAGTGCAGGAAGCCAAAGGGAGCGTGCCGACCAATCCTCTCAGGAACGAAGTCAGGGGCGTGCGTGGTAAATCTCCCACCTTGGCTCGACGCTTCACCACGAACCTCAGCTCGGTCCGCCCGTCGATCCTCCTGGAAGCTCCTCGCCAGCGCCAACGACGAGCGAGCCGGCTCGACGACCATCCCAGCCTTCCCCCAACCCGCCTCACGACCCCCTCACGCCACCGCGAGCTTGACCGAACGTGGGACCAGTTGCGCAGCCGCTCAACAACAAAACTCGGTAGGTCCTTGTACGCGCGCGGGCTTGTGGACTGGCGGTGCTGTTCGTGTGATGGTGCTGGATGGATGGGGCTCGGATGCGAGAGAAGGAGCAGGTGCTGTGCTGAGGCGAAGGAGGAATAGCGAGCAGGGCGAGTGGCAGCTCCAGGGCTGACCCTCGCGCCGTGGGTCTCGTTTCCTAAAGTGGAGCAGCTGAAGCGAGCTGCTCGAGTCTAGAGCGGCCGAAAAAAGACCGCCGAGAACTGTGAGCGCACGCTGGGATGCGATGCGCTCTTGACAACCAGCTCCTACCTCCGCAGCCTGACTAGTCTAATGGCTCGAGTGACGGTAGGATCTTCGAATGCTCCCGGCTTTGTGAGAGAGGTGTGCTGGCTCTTAGGGTCGGGCCCAGCGCCAGCGCAGCAGAAGCGGGAGGCAGTCGAGGCGAGCGGTAGTTGATGGCGGGCGCATCCGGCATCACGTCAGCAAATCCTGCTCTTCCTCATCACAGGCCCTATACTTGGATCGACTTCTGCCCTACAAGGTAATCGCGCGAGTAAGTGCGCGGGCGAACGCGGACCAGGCTGAGCCGGGGTGTGCGAGTTCCACGAGCTGTCCGGAACCTCCGCATGAGAGTGCAGAGGGTTGAGAAAGCTCGAGCGGTCCTCCTGCGTGCCCAAATTGACCGGTGGGGAGAGATGCTCAGGGACGCTCAGACTTGGCACTCGCAGACGAGGATACAGCTACAGATACTTTCAGGCAAGCTGCGAAGGCCCGGGGCGTTCGATTTCGATCGGGGTTCGGGGAACGCGAAGCCGACGAACTGTTCCGAAAGCCTTCGCACAATGGTGCGGCGGGACGCATACAGCTATGTTCTGGGTCTTTTTCATCACTCTGCTGCCGATGGGACTCGAGGAGGAGAGCACGTCCTCGGAGGCGATGCGAGCGACAGACATCACAACCCATGCGGACGAGCAGTAGGCGCGAGCCGCTCCTTTCTGGGTGGGTACGTGATTTGATGATTGCAGTTCTGCCTTTCTGTCCTCGACCTTGGGCGTGCAGCGGGGCAGAGTCGTCTGTGAGGAGCGCAACGGGAAGGCGAGGTCGGCCCGCGCTCCTGACGATGAGTACAGCTTCATCTTAATAGTCATTGGGAGATACACTGGCTGCCGACTTTTCGAACCCAGTCTGCGCTGCCTTTGTGATTGCCCATGCCGTTCGCGCGGCGGCCAGCCGACCACCTCAGCGCTTGCCCAACCAGCGTCGCTGGAGCCGAGCGAGTCGCAATTGAGTTCCGTGTTTGCCTCCAGAATCGTGTGTTGCTGAGCATTGCACTCTACTGTCCCTGATCACTCCTGTGACCGACTCCCTCTCACGGTCCAGGAGCAACGACTCTGACTAGCTCGCTGACCTTGTCCTTCTTCCCCTTCGCAGTTCGTATCATGTCCACCGTGCATCTTGCCGTCGATCCAATGGAGACGGACGCGTCGCCCATCACCGTGTCGCAGAACGGCGCACCGGCGCCGACACTCGGTCAACTGCCTCCCGAGCTCAAGGCGAGCACAGTCGTCTCCCTCGACGTGGGCGTCGGGCCCGGAACATGACCGCTGACGAGATCGCGCACCCTCAGAGCCTAATCGTGGACATGGTACACGAGTGCGACCTGGAAGCCGAGGACGTCGATTCGGACGACGAGACGGACGACGAGCACGAGCACGATTGCTCGTCGCACGGACCGGACGAGCCGCACCACCACCCGCACGCCAAGGCGAAGCCGAAGCACGACTGCTCGACGCACGCGCCGGGCGAGCACCCCGACGAGGAGGAGGAGAAGCCCGGCACGAAGTCTGGCGTGTGGGCTCTGGCGATGCTCGACCGCGAGTTCTCGGCGCTCGCGCAGAAGTACATCTGGAGGGTGCGTCGTCCTCGCCCTGGTGGGAAGCTACGAGTCGCTGACGGGGATGACGGGTCTGCAGGAGGTCGACCTCGGGGACCGCCTCGTGATCGAGATTGGCGCGTTCGTGATCGACATCCTTCCGCGCCACGCGCACCACGTCGAGACGCTCATGCTGCAGCAGCAGTTCGAGGAGTGGGACGGCGACATGAGCGGATCGTTCCTCGGGCCCCGCATGGCCGCGCTGGGCTCGCACGACGACGAGTCGGAGGAGCAGCTGCGGCTGCGCTTCCGCCGCACGCTGCTCGCCGAGGTCGTCGCG
>ERZ1463038.36-NODE-36-length-30649-cov-14.978394_pt1 | contig 30649 bp, 43 predicted proteins | sample MGYA00564479_ERZ1463038 | MGnify/ENA primary metagenome ERZ1463038 (study PRJEB39244, sample SAMEA3635134) | Helicobacter pylori | study: EMG produced TPA metagenomics assembly of PRJEB11511 data set (Assembly of a 5300-year-old Helicobacter pylori...
TTGTTATTTGACAGCCGGGGAAGCCCTCCCTTCCCCAAGTCCCTTGGGGAAAGGTGAAGTCCCTTGGGGAAAGGTGGGGGACTGATCGAAACTTCAAGATCCAAGCCGGATACCTCACTCATGGTTCCTCATCACGCAGGGAACGGGGCGAGAAAGTCTTCGCGCCCGCCGGCCAGCGACCTAGGCGCCTCACGAGCCCACAGAGAACTGTGACAGACTTAGAAGGACATGAGCGGACCGATAAATATCCTCGAAAGATCCGCAGTCTAATTCGGGGCCACAAGCAAGCAGGCATGTTGTTGTAGCTTGCAGCCAGCGGTTGGTTGCCGCGAGTGCGGTGTCGCCATCGCTCACCGACATCAGGCATGCCCTGGATGAAGACTATCGGGAAGCTAGGCAGGGCATGGATGCGCAACTTGTTTAGAGGCCAAGGGGTCATCCTCAGGGAGTGGCCATAAGGGGAGGACAGATGGGAAGTACTAGGCGCGACATGTGGCGTATAAAACGACAGTGGTGGGAGCTCGGGGTACATCAGGAGGGGAAAGGACGCGAAAGCAAGAATCAAAGACTATTCAGGAGTCGTCGTCGTCACTGTCGCCATACTTGGCGAGCGATGTGAGCGCGGACGAGATGCCACCTAGAGAGACAGTTCAGCATCTATTGATGGAGCCCAACTATTATTACTCGAGCGTCGGTCAAGCTAACAGCATCTTGGCGAGGAAAGAAGGAAAGTCAGGGGCATCCGCAGCAGCTCTCCCCTCCAGCTTGCCTTCGCGCCTCTTCCGATTCTGCTTCCACGTCGTCAGCACCACCTACCGTACCTACCTGCACCAGCCGACCCCCGAGTCGAGCTCACGGAACAGCTCGTCGAGCGCCCGCTCAGCGCGCCCAGCCGCCGCTCCAGCGCCCGCGCTCCACGCCATGTCGAGCGCCTCACCACCCGCCTCGTCCGAGGTTGAAGAAGCCAACCCGTTCAGTATCCTCTTCGTGCAGGGCGTTGGCAAACCTGGGGCCCTGCCCTCGCCGACGTCGAACCCGTCCCCGCCTCGACTCGTCTCACCGCCAGTCGACGCCGCAGACGACGGAAGCCCCGCGTCGGAGCGAGCGCCGAGCGTTTGCGCACACGACGAGGACGACAGTGCGGAGGAAGAGACGGTCGTCGTTCGCAAGGCCGCGCGGCCGTCTGGGGCGCACCAGAGTCTCGAGCTGGGCTCGCAACAGAGTCCTGACCTGGGCTCGCCCGCGCCGGCACCAGCTCGAGCACCGACATCCAAGGCCCGCAAGGTCTTCGAGGTTATTGTGTCCCCGCGGAAGCAAACTTCAGGTCCGGGCTTCCTCGCTTTGTCTCGGCCGCCAAAAGCCGTGCGCTGACTCCACAACCCGCTCGCAGACCAACCCGCGTCGGCCAGCAGCAGCGCCGAGGAGCCGCTCGCCGGCATTGGATTCGTGCAGCATTGGTCACGACCGATCTCAGCGGCGGCCGAGTCGACCGAGAGCACGACGGACGGCGATGTGCCGCTGGCCTTGAACGGCAAGCGCGCGCGGAAGGAGACCAACTACCGCGAGATGAACGAGTCCGGCGTGCGCCCGACCGCGGGTCCGAGTGTGCCGAGGCGCAAGTCGACGAGCGCGGACGCGGGTTCCGCGCCAGCGCCGCCGTTGAGGAAGCCGAGCGTGAAGCGGGCGAGGGTCGAGGCGCCCGGCGAGTATACTCCGAGCCCGAAGCGAGTGTCAGGCAAGGGCAAGGGCAAGGGCAAGGACAAGGCGAAGGCGGAGGACAACGACGACGACGGTGCGCTTTCGCTCGCTTCTGGGTGCTTCCGAACTCGACTGAGCCTTGCTTCGTGCGCAGACTACGTCGACGCGAAGCCTGATAGTAGAATACGCGTCGGATCGCCAGTGACGGCCAAGAAGCCCCAGACCGCTCGCGACAAGGGCAAGGGCAAGGCCGTCAGCATGCCCGCGTTCACGCCCGACGACTCCGACCCGACAACGCACCACGAGTACCGCCTTCAAGTCGGAAACTGCACAGCGAAGGAGTTCACCGGCTTCGCACGATGCCACATCTGTACCGCGCGCAGGGCGGGCACGTTGAACCAATGCGCGTTCGCCAACGTGCGCTGCATCTCGTACTCGGCCGGCGGCACCGCCATCGCCGCCGCGTTCGTCTCGGCAACCTCCCTCCCCGTGCCCGAGTCTCCAAACTTTCCGACCGAGTTCTCGACGCCGTTCCTGCCCGCGCACGCCCACCTCATCAAGAGCGTCGCCGCGACGCACCTCCGCGAGACGATGGCCGCCGAGGCCGCCCACGCCGCCCTACCGAACGCGGTTCTCCTCCCGCAGGAGCTCGGCGTGAGGAGCACATGCGACACGTGCCTTCATGCTGTGCTCTCCGGCTCGTGGCTCTGCAAGACCTGCGGCCGCGAGCTGTGCTTCGCGTGCCTCGACGAAGTCAAGAAGAGCGAAGCGGCCGACGCCGCGGTCGCCGAACACGCGTCCAGAGCGCACTCGGACGAGCAGAAGCGGCTGCGCAAGTGCAAGCACAAGACGGGCGACCACGGCGCCGGACTGTTTATCCCGCTCACCAGGTTCGACGCGCTCGAGGTCGCCGCGCTGTCGGCCGAGATGAACGCGTGGCACGACGCGCACCCGTACGAGAAAGCCGCGACCCTGCCTGACGAGAGGCTCGAGCAGTACTACGCGCGTGACCCGGCCGCGCACACGACCGACCCGAGCGAGTCGCACCCGTTCCTGCACGTGCCGGACCTCTCGCCCGTCGTCTACACGGACGACTTCCCCTCCGCTGTACCTGCACCACCGCAGACCGAGGACGAGGCCACGGACAAGCTCTTCCACGCGCTGTGGACCCGCGGCGAGACGATGGTCGTTGACGTCGCGACAAGCGAGCGCTCGTTCCTCGACTGGAACCCTTCCTTCTTCATCAAAAAGTACGGTCAGGTACCGTGCAAGGTCGCCAGCAACCGCACTGGCGCCGAGCGCGACTCGACCGTCGGCGCCTTCTTCGAGATTTTTGGGCAGAAGAGGGAGGATCCCGACATCCTCAAGATCAAGGTGCGCTTTCACCACGGCTGCTTTGGCTCGCTAAGGGTGCCAATGCTCATGACCACCCGAGCAGGACTGGCCCTCGGCGGCGGACTTCAAGGACGCCTTCCCCTCGCTGTTCGAAGACGTGCGCACCCCTTCGCTTGCGGACGATCAAATTCAGCTGACCCCATCCCGGCTCGGCAGTACATGCGAGCGCTCCCCGTTGGGCAGGTCACCCGCCGCGACGGCGTGCTCAACATTGCCGCGCACATCCCGACGAACGCGAATCCGCCCGACCTCGGGCCAAAGGGCTACTTCTCCCAGGTCTCGGACGACACGGATGGTGGGCAGGGGTCGACGAAGCTCCACAGTTCGTCCCATTTCGAGCCCATCTCGTTCGATCAGAAGCTGACCCAATTCCGTCCATGCAGTGGTATGTCCCGGCGTTGCGGTTGAGGCGAGTAACGAGCTAACAGATTGAGTGCAGGACGTCGCGGACGCCGTGAACCTTATGCTCTGGGCTGGCCCCGCGGCGGACGGCGGACCCGGCCGTGCCGCCTGGGACCTCTTCCGCGCGGAGGACTCTGAGGACGTACGTGCATTCCCTTTCCTCCCACCACATACGCTCATGCCCCCGAATCCAGATCCGCGACTTCATCTACGAGGTCATCGGCGAGCGGAAGATGCCGAAACAGACCGTTGCGCAGCTCCGCGAGACGCTCGACGAGTCCGTCCCCCGACGCCTTTTCACTCGAATCCAACTGACGCCCGCGGAATAGCCCGATCCACGGACAGAACATTTACCTGGACGAGACGCTCCGCGCGCGCCTGCTCGCGGAGAAGGGCATCAAGTCGTGGCGCATCTGGCAGGTCCCAGGCCAGGTCGTCTTCATCCCTGCGGGGTACGTACTCGTGCTCCACTCCTGCGAGTGTGAGAGCTGATGCAGGAGAGAAGGTGCGCGCACCAGGTCTGCAACTTCGCCGACTGCATCAAGATCGCGAGCGACTTTGTCTCGATGGAGAACGTCGGTCGATGCTGGCAGGGTGCGGCACTCTTCCCTTCTGGATTTGGTGACTTCTCGAAACTGATGTCGTGCCCATTGCAGTCACGAAGGAGTTCAGGCTTCAGACAAAGGAGGGCCCCGCGTGGCGCTCTGACGTCCTGCAGCTGAAGAGCCAGCTCCTGTGGGCTTGGGTCCGTCGTCTGGCCCATTCGTTTTGATATACGCAGCTGACTGCCGTCCTTTGATCACTGCAGAAGTCCTGCGAGCGCTTCAATCCGCCGCGGCCACTGGCGCCGGCCGTCCCGATGGACGTCGACGAATGAAGGACTTGATTCGAAACTCTCTTGTTCACTTGACCCGCACCGAACCTTTAACCTGTATTTGTCCTTGTACCCACTGTCATGGAAGCTGGAGCCGCGTAAGAAAGAAAGAAAAAAAAAAAATGCTGCGCACGCCGCCCGGCAACAAGCACCGGCGCTCGAGAAGCCGGCCCCGGAAACTTCCCCTCGCCGGCTCTTCGTTCCCTCCTCACCCAATCCCCAACAACTGTTTTTTCCACAATGGCATCCGCTCGTGTTAACCAGATCGCCGGCCAGTTTGGCTCCGCCCCGGCCGGTATCCTCAAAGAGTTGGTCGCCCCCACGCTGCGATCTCGACGCTCCGCTAACGCTCCGCCCCCTCCAGCGAGGTCGTGATCGTGACCGGCGCCGCCCAGGGCATCGGACGTGCCACCGCTCTCCTCTGCGCGACCGAGGGCGCCAAGGTCGTCGTTGCCGACCTCGATGCCGGTGCGTTGCGCGGCGCGTGGGGAACCAGCCTGAGGCGAGTGGAGCTGACGCGCGCTTCGTGGGGGCTCAGCCAAGGCGCAGATCGTGGTCGAGGAGATCAAGAAGGCTGGTGGACAGGCCATCGCTGTTGGTGGAGACGTCACGGCGGAGGACTACCCGTCTAAGCTCGTCAAGGCGACCGTCGCGTAAGTTCGCGGTCTCGTCCGGCCCGGTTCAAGGGTGGGCACTGACCCTTGCTTTGTTACACAGTGCTTTCGGTGGAATCAACCACGTGAGAAATCTCGCTGTGCTTTCCGTGTCATGCACTGGCTTACGGCTCCTTCTCCCCTGCTTCCCGATCTCGTTCGCTCCGACGCCTCCCTCTCTAGATTGTGAGTATTTCGATCAAGGAGATTGATTCAGGTGCGTCTTGCTGACACAACTACTCCCCAGGTCAACAACGCTGGTTCGTCTCACATGCATGGTGGACATGCGCCTGTACTGACCGCCTGTACTCGTTCCTCGCTTGTTCAGGCTTCACCTTTGTGAGTTTCTTCTAGAAGCACTACGTCGCTTCGTGACGTGAGCTAACTGGCTTTCAACTTCAGGACAAGGTTCGTGCACTTTGCTGGAGGCGGGCGAGAGGCGAGGAGCCGGAATGCTAGGGCTGACTTTTATCTACGAACGCTTTAGATGCTCCACACCAGTTAGTCCAAATCACAGCAGACCCGGTTCAGTTCACTGACCTTTTTGCCACGCAGTGAACGACTCCACCTTCGACATCATCCTCAACGTCCACTGCCGCGCTCCCTTCCGTTCGTCCACCAGCCCTACATAGCTCATCCTCAGTTTTGACCGTACCTTTTTATCCAGGCATTATCCGCGAAGCTGCGCCGTACTTCCGCCTGAAGGACCCCAAGGGCATCGCCGCCAACAAGTCGATTGTGCGACGCGCTTCGCACGCTGCCGCGCCTCGTTGCTCATCGCTCGCGCCTGCAGGTCAACGTCTCGAGTACCTCGGGTCTCCACGGAAACACCGGACAGGTCAACTGTGAGCTCCTGTCTTTCCCATGCATGCTCACAACCAAGCTCATGCTGCTGTTCGTTCCCCAGACGCCATCGCCAAGGCCGGAGTCATCGGACTCTCCAAGACGATCGCCAAGGAGTGGGGTGAGAACATACGTTTTGACAGGAGACGAGATTTATTCTAACCACGCTCCTCCAGGCCCCTTCAACGTCCGCTGCAGTAAGGCCTCCCCCACCCCACTTCCCCACTTCGACCCCGCTCACCCTCTCCGCAGACACCGTCGCCTTCGGATACGTCCTCACCCGCTTGACCCAGGCGAAGGAACTCGGAGAGACCATCATGGTCGACGGCAAGGCCGTCGCGCTCGGCATCCCAGGCCGTGGAACCGCGGCGAGTGCGACCAACCTCCCCGACACGCCCCTTGGCCGTCCGGGAACCCCAGAGGAGGGCGCGAAGGCGATCCTCTTCCTCATCAGTCCCCTCGCCAGCTACGTGCGTACTTCTCTGCAGTCTACTGCTGCCTTGGAGCTAATGGCTGGCCCTCCAGATCTCGGGCCACACGTTCGTCGGGAGAGTGCCTCTCGCCGTGCTCGCAACTGACGTACCTTCCTCGCAGGCTCGAGGTCACTGGTGGCCGTGGGATCTAAGCACATCACTGAAAATGTACAGTCCTTTGTTCCGTCTAGCTCGGTCCCCGCTCGTGCGGCGACAACTTGGGGCGCATCCCCTGGTCCTCAGACCTCCCCGCTATCCGAGCTTCTTCGTCCTGCTCCTTGCTCCAGAATCTTCCTTCACCATCGTCCACCTGTGTTGTTCGCTGGTGCTGGACAGAGATACGGTCGAGGCTGATCGGCGCGAAGGAGGTGTGGGTGGAGCGCAGGTTGGCGCCTCGTGTGGAGAGCGTCGTTATGAACGACAGCACGTATAGAGAGGATAATGGGAGGATGAAGGAGAGGAGAATGTTGCCTCGGGCGAGGTTGTCTTGCGGGAAGGCGACGCCTAGGATCGCTCCGGTCAGTGCAAAGACTGGGAGAGAAGGATGCCGTCAGAGGTTCCAGAAACGATTGATCTTCCAGAAGTTGTATCAAGCTCACACGAAGTTGTCATTCCGGTCTTCATGGAGAGCAGAATGACCCTGTGCGCAAAAGTGAGGCTCTGCACCTTCGCAGGCTCTGACGTCAACAGACTCACTGCTTGACCACATCGTCCGTCGAGGCATTGAACCCCCGGATCTCGTGCTTCAACACGAAACATAAGGAGACTGTGATGATGCAGTCCACCGCGGCGGACAGGAACGCCCATAGGGATGCACAGAGGTTTGACGTGACGAAGACATTCGTGTTCAGGAATGTCGAGGAGTAGCCAGAGAACAACAGGCCGTATAGTATGGTCACCCCTGCATGCGAGCAACTCGTTTTCAACTCAATCACCCGTGCACGTCATTTTAGGACGCACCGATGGAAGCGAGCCACGCCGCCAGCGACAGCACCCCGACGATGACCAGGAAGGAGATCCGTAGCTTCGACCTGCCCAACCCCTTGAAGAACTTGGAGCAGTGTTACGTTAGACAGATTCTCAAGCTGATGATCATGTTGCATTTTACCTTTGACGCCCGCCAAGCAAGTGCGGCTTGCGTGAGCAACGCCGTCGTCCCGCAAAGGGTGTAAGGGAGCGCATCCAATACAGACGTCCCGAGAAGGAGTGTGACTGTGTCCCTTCTCTGAGAAGTACCCTAGGATGCAGCATGAAGTTGAGCGAGCCTTATCCTTCTTTGTTCTTGAACGCCACTCACGTAGCTTTGCGACATGGCGAGTCAGCGCTGTCCCCCTATGCCGAGAAATGTCTGAAAGACGCACGTGAACGCTTGACCAAAGCTCACTGCGGTTGCCACGAAATCTAGAAGCACGAGGGACCACAGGAGCACCTTCGTCACACAGACGTCAGCTGGGCACGCTTCCGCACGGTGTGATCCCTCGGTACCTTCGTTCTCCTCGGATCTGATTTGTAGAGCGGGGAATGAACGTAAGAGAATGCGCTCGACAGAACCAAGCCCCAGAACACCAAGTGCAGCATCCAGCCCTGTTCGAGTCGCGATCTCAGCAAAGCTTGGGTTTTCATCGCGAACAAGGACGCAAGCTCACAACGAAGCACGGTCCCAGCAGCCCAGTTGCGAGCACTTGGCCTGCACTCGGTGACTGGTACGTATCATACTGGGCGAACGCGTCCTGCGGTGAGGCCGATGCCATGGGGTGGTCGGGGAGTGAGCTGACCTCGGCTGCACACCGACGTGCCAAAACTTGTATGGCATCGTCGAACGATCGCCTCGATGGTGTTTCCCCGCGCTCTGATTCCGGCGCTTCGAACAAGAGATCGTCGGCTACATCGAGCGCGCCACGGACCTGGTTGGTGGGCTCTGCACGGCCAGGCCTTTACCCATGTCTCATCCGAACTGCTGGCACTCAGAATATCAATGGAATAAAGCCACGGTACCGCTGCAAGGATGGTTCCTTAAATGAGCAAAGGGTTTCAGCAAGTGCCGAAAGTGCCGAAGTCACGGCGGGCCGGAGCCTGCCGTCGGCCGAGTTCTCGGATCCATGTCTCGATGGCGGGTCAACCATACACCATATAGCATACCACCACATAATTTCACTCCATCTTGAGGCCCCTTTCACGCCAGCCCGTGAGCTCTGGCCCCCACCCTTTGTCGCCACCGCCCCAGAACTTCCAGACGACCTCGTCGTGCGCGCTGACGCACAACACCTCCTGCCGTCTCTGCAACGCTTGCATGCGCTGGACTGAACGACTCGCTTCGGCATAGTCGTCGTAGTACGACCGCGTGGGCGGCTCGTCCTTGCTGTCCCCATCAGCGCGGAACAGTCCGAACCGGAAGTGCTCGTCCTCGGGTCGCACAGACGAGAGGCAGTGGTGGTGGCATCCATCGGCGAAGAGCATCACATACTCTTCCGGTCCGGTCCGGACAAGGGCCGCTATGTGTCCAGGGGTGTGGCCTCGTGCGTCGAGCACGATCAATGAACCGTCGGAGTAGACGTCGAGGGATCTGTCAAACGAGGTGATCGGTGGATGAGTGGCGGAGTTCCAGTTGATTGGCGTGATCTGAGGTCAAACTGTTAGAAATTGGTTGCCACAATCGTTGAAGCCGACTCACGTTGGTGTGGTCTGCGAGTGCGGGGATGCCAGCAGCCTCGTCGGAGCTGCCGACAATCACTCGCGCATTCGGGAACGAGGAGGAGACCCAGTGTGGTCCCAGTGCTGGTCTGCATGTAAATCATTAGTTGAGTACCGACGGGTCCAAGATGAATGACGAACGCGAGATTATGAGAAGCTGGATCTCCTCGGGCGAGACGGGCTCGTGTCCCTCAGCGCCGGCGAGCAGGAGCCCGTGCAGGTCGCGGTCGATCTCAACGTTAAACTCGGCTTGATACGCCTCTCGCTCCTCGTCGGTGGCGAACCATTTGAGCCAATCGATGGGAATCCCGAGGTCAAAGAGCGCGCGTCCTTTGTCGGGGTGCGTGATGAGGAAAGACAGGCAAGGACGGCGAGTTCTGCTTGTTATAGGTTAGCCTGAACCGCCCTCGGACGGTGACTTTGACGCACACAACCCCTTCGCGGCCTGGGAGGAGCACCTCGCTCTCGACGAGCGTCAAGGTCGACTGACACAGGGGGACCACGCTGCACGTCGCCGTACCGCCAGGGAAGCCGTGCCAAGGTGCCACAAAGTCGGAGTCCCATTCGGCAGTCATCGAGACGAGTGTTGAGAGGGAAGACGTCGGAGCGACCGCGCGACTCAGGCCTCAGGAGTACACGGACAGAGTTCTCACGCTGTCGTGGAGCCCCACATCACACGACCTCGCTCTGAGCTCAATCTGTGCTGTCCGGCACATTCGCAATTGGCACGCCGTTATCAGACTTTACTCTACTTTTGCAGTGAAACTAGTGAAACTTGCGCGTCAAAGTTGTCGGGCCCCAAGGTCGCGTATTACCGTACAGTACATAAGCGACCGGATCATCTGTCGCGCCGTTGCCGAGCTGATCCCGGTTACACCGCAGCGCCGCTCTTGCTCCGTTTCTCTCACTCCACACCCCGCCTCTCTCGACATGTCGTCCCCGTCTGCTCGCGTCGCTGCCGTCTCCTCCCACCTCAGTGGCAACTACCCGCAGGGACTGCTCCTGAACGAAGTCGTGATCATCACCGGAGCCGGACAGGTAACCACTGGACATTGGACCCACCTCACCTCAGACACTCTCTAAATCCGTCTCTCGTGCAGGGTATCGGTCGTGCGACCGCTCTGCTCTGCGCCAAGGAGGGCGCGAAGGTGGTCGTGTCGGACCTCGACGCAGGTACGCGCGCGGGAAGGAGCGTGGCGCATCGGGATCGGTTCAACTGACGGCATGCGGTACTTAGCGAAGGCACAGGCCGTTGCCGATGAGATCAAGGCCATTGGAGGATCAGCAATCGCTGTGCAGGGCGACGTCACGGCCCCCGAGTTCCCCAAGAAGGTTGTCGACGCAGCTGTTGCGTGAGTACACGTTCGAAACACTTGGTGTGCCACCGCTCATCCAACTATGCAGAGCCTACGGCGGAATCAATCACCTGGTAAACAATGCCGGCTTCACCGCGGACAAGGTGCGCAAGACGAGGCGTCGAGGGATGGCTTCAAGCTGACAGACTGCTTAGATGCTCCACACTATGTCGGACGACCTCTTTGAGCTGATTTTGAAGGTTCACAACACTGCGCCCTTCCGTGAGTTGTATCCGGTTTCGAATCGCGGACGGTGCTGATCGGAGATGCTGGCAGGCTTGATCAAGGAGGCCGCACCATACCTGCGCTTGAAGGATCCTAAGGGCCTTGCAGCAAACAAGAGCATTGTGAATGTCTCGAGTATCGCTGGCCTCCACGGAAATGTCGGTCAGGCGAACTACGCCACCGCAAAGGCGGTCAGTCTGCCGTAGCCACTTGCCGAAGAACGACGTTCAGAAACTCATTGTTTTGACTCTTCAGGGAATCACGGGTCTTAGTAAGACCATTGCGAAGGAGTGGGGCGCCTTCAATGTGCGATGCAGTGCGCTTCAGCTCCTCGCTCGTGTGGTCCCGACGCTGACGCCTTCAGAAACAAGACACGGTTGCGTTCGGGTACATCGAGACGCGCCTTACCCAGGCGAAGGAGCTCGGTGAGAGCATCACCGTCAACGGCCAGAAGATCTCGCTGGGCATCCCCACTGGCGGCGCTCCGGCCCCCAAGGGTCCCATCCCAGGAGTGCGTCTCCAAGACTCAATCAAGGTCATGGATAGCATATGCTAAAATATCTCTACAGATTCCTCTCGGCCGTCCCGGATCTGCTGATGAGGCAGCGCGCGGTGTCCTGTTCCTGCTGTCTCCGATGGCGTCTTGTGAGTGCAGCGTCATTCATGCTTCCGCCACTTTCTGACACATTTTACAAACCTTGCAGATGTCACAGGACACACCCTTGATGTCACCGGCGGAAACATGCTGTAATTCACAGGTGTTTGTGCGCTCGAGCGCGAAAACGAGAACAGCGCAGCGCGGTTGTTGCTGTCCGAGAGTCGATCGTTTCCACAAGCTTTCATCTTGATTTGTCCTAATGAAAGTTTGCCTCAACTATGTAAACTCGCGCTACAAACATTTGCTCTGCGGACTCTCGGGTTCGCCGCCAGTAGTGCGAAGTTGAGAGTGAACTAGGTCTGAGCTCTCTGCAGGATCAGAACGCCCCCTTCTGATGCCCTTCGCACTTAAACCAATTGTGATGACATGGTGCTTAATGCAATGCCGCGTTGCGTCCCCCCAGGTCCGCTTGAGCTGCCCGCAGCCTCCGCATCCCTCAACCTGGACGTTGTCATCGCACGAGTCCTCGCGCCGGATCCGTGAGCCATGACTCCACTGCAGCGCAACCCCGAGAGATTCTGGACACACACACTAATGCTGGGCTAAGGCGTACCCGCATGGGGGGACGTCCTGCAGGCGAGCGCCGTGCAGGAGCCAACGCGTCGATCGCAGGACATCGGACACCCACGAGGCTGCTTCTGGCCGATTGCCCGGACGTTCTTCTCGGCGCTTCGGAAAGAGATGGCCTATTGACTTTTAAGGGCTTGAAGATCGGTATGAGTTTAGTGCTGCACGCTGTACTTTCTCGACGGGATCAGCGCTTCGTCATGCAGCGCATCGTGTGGCCGGTGGCGCGAGTCATTTCCCTACCTGAGCTGCCCCGCTTGAGCTCACCATTGTACAAGCTTTAGAGCTAAATTGGAGGAGAGTATCCCCTACCGTCCTGCGTCGCAAAAGCCCGACCCGACCGAACTCTCCACTGGCGTCTGCGGGCGACGCATCTTGACCCTCGACGGTCGTCTGAGCCGGTTTTGGACTCCAACACTCGCAATACGGCCACCCCCTTCCCAAGAACAGTGTTCTTACATTCCGACGGTTATCGCACCACTTCATTACGAGCGACCTGACGCGTTGGATCGACGTTGGCTTGGGACCAACTTCTGTCGCCTCAAGCTTCGCAGACTCTTCTCTTCCCACACCCCATTCCCATCTTCATCCTCCACCAGCTTCATATTTCCATTACTGTGGCATTCAACTACGACTGCTGATCCAACTCACCTGCCATGTGCCCCATCACCGACGTTCCCGCTGCCGAGGCCGCAGCGCTCAGCCTTGTTTCCGTCAACCACGGGCCATTTGACTTCGTGATCCCTACACCTGTGAGAATACTTCAAAATAGAGTTTCCTCTCAGCTCACCCTTCCTTCTCTGTCTTCTCTGTCAGAACTCAGTCCAAACGACAGCCCTCGACTTCACCACCCCCAGCTGCGACTGGCTCCTCACGACACCCGCCGACGTCCGGCGACCCCCAGACTTCGCACAAACAATAAGTCGCAAGTCAGAAAGTCCCCGGACCCAAAACCTTCGCTCCGCCTTCGATCTCTTCACCCCGCGGTGGGTCCGGGGACTCGACGCCGCTCGCGAGGGCTGGTGTAGTCTCTGTCCAGGAGGTGGCAGGTGGCTGAACATGGCCGACTCGAGCTACTGGTGAGTTGAATTTCTCTCTCCGTCTTCTGTGACGGAAGGCAAGGCTGAAGCGCTGACCCACCGTCAACGATAGGTACGACCGGCAGTTCCAGGTGAGCAGCACGACACCCTGTGTCCAGCTCGACGCAGGCTGACTCTATATTCTGAAAAGCATGGTATCTCCTCTGCAAGTCGGCACCCTCTTCTTCCTCCCCTCGACACACGTCCTTCTTCCTGTGGCCAGCCGGCTGCGACCGAAGGGCTCTGTCATGCTTGCCTAGCTGTATGTCCAACCACCATCACAACCAGCACCGTGTCTAACCATACAAACTACCAGTGGGTTCCATTTGAGAGGAAGTCAAGAAGCGGTCACGTCGATGCTACGATGGTCAGCCCTCTTCTCCGCCACCGACGCCGGCGCCGCCCCCGCGCCACACAGCTGATGCTTCCGCCAGTGGTTCCGTCACGCCGCGGCGTGCCATACTTACTCGCCAAACCAGGACGGTGCCATCCGGATCGCTAAGATCGTACGCGTTCCGGGTCGACTGTGAAGCCTGTGAGAGCCGCGGCGTCGGAGCCTCAAGTCCAGGGAGGTCGTTGCGTTGGGCTCCAGCATCTATCATTGAAGTCGGAGCGGTAGACCAGAGTTTAAACTGAAGATTGAATCCACGAACTTCTGCACTGCTTGCTCGAACGGAGGCCGGTCAGGGTTGCTCGATTGTAGGGATTGCCACTAAGTCGTTGTCTCGTCGGCTGCCCGCCGGGGAGGCATCCTCGTTGCTTTCCTTCGTCCCGGAAGCGCGCTCAAACGCAGATCCTCTTTCGAGCGTGTCGCAGGTGGCTGTCTCATCAAGATTGAGCCTGAAGATCCTGATCGACGAGGACGAAGACGTCAGAGCTGCCTCGGGCGCTCGACCCTCGCGTCCGCGGGCCAAATGTCGATCCCACCTTCCCCTCCGCTGCAGTCCTACGCCTTCCCTCCCCGCGCGACCAGCCCGCGAAGGACGACCTCGAAGCGGAAGCTGCCGCCCGACAGCAGCTCACGGTCGCGCTCGGCGTCGTCGTCGGCCACGATGACCGCGGACGCCCTACCCCTCCTGCCCTTTCTCGCGTCCTGCGCCCTGCCCGCATTTCTCCTGCCCGCCATACCGCTGCTCGACGCGTTGGACGTGCGGCGTGCCAACCGGCGCGATGCAAAGAGGCAGAAACGGCCGAACACCGCGTCGCCAGACCGGCTCGCGATGCCAGGCGTCAACGGGTCGGACGAGGACGGCGAGAACGCGGTGCTCGCCTCGTTCCTCGTGGCTCTCCAGCCGGAATGGGCGAACGACGCGTGGCGAAGCTGGAGCGCTGGAGCGAGCACCGGCGGAGGCGCACCGGCGGGTCCGGCAACGGCGAGCGGCAAAGGCAAGGGGCCAAGCAAGACGCCAGCGAGTGAGGCGATGGTAGCGGGTGGGAGTTCGAACGGTCCGAGGCGGCCCGCCGTCCTCGTCGACGCGCTGGCTGGCTGCGACGTCGCCGAGCGTTCGCGGCTGCTCGCTCGCCTGCTCGACATCCTGAGTGACGACGACGAGGGCTTCATCTCGGCAACTCGACAGCCAATCCCACTCTCCACCATCTCCGTTCTACCGACGCTTCTCCCCAGCCGAACCCACTTCGTCGTCATGGCCACCTCCGTCACACCGCCCGTCATCGCGAGATCCTCCCAGCTCGTCTACAGCAACCCGAAGTCGGCCAATTCATCGTCTAGATCTGCCTCGCCTCGATCTCCCAGCGCAGATCAGATCGCGCGGAGCTCGAAGCTCGGCACACGGCGGGTGTCGACGCCGGAGATGGACCACACCGCCTACCTCGAGAGTCTGGACAACACGGTCCTTGGACGCTTGATTCGTGTGTACGACTGGTCCTCAAGTCAGTTCTCATCCTTGAACCCCCTGTCAAGAAGAAAACGCTGACGCCGCGATGCAGCTCCCCTGGGCCCGATCGCAGGCTGGGGTCCCGAGCTCAAGGCCGTCCTTTCGTACATCCTCGGTAGCCCGTTCCGCCAGTGTATAATCTGGGGAGATGAGCAGATAATCCTCTACAACGGTGCGCAACGTCCCCCGCGGGTTCCGACGATTGGCGGACGGACTCGCTAACCCGATGCTCCGCCGATTCCAGACGAGTACCGCTTCGCAGCAGGCGGCAAGCATCCTTTCCTCCTCGGAAAGCCAGGACGCGTCGGATGGGCCGAGATTTGGGACGGCCTTGACCCGGTTGCGAAGAGCGTGATGGAGGGTGCGTGCTGAGTCCTTTCAGTCCACCGAGTGCTCTGATGCGAAGGTTGCCGTTGCAGGCGAAACTGTGCATTTTGTGGATCACTCGCTCCCTATGGATCGGCGTGGATTCTTAGAGGAAGCATTTCACACCTTCTCCTACTCCCCGTTCAGAGGAGTCGACGGCACGGTCCTCGGAATCCTCAACACATCCTTCGAGTGCGTCCCTGGCCTGCTCAATCGATCTAAAATTAGGCTCTTACTTCAATTCAACAGGACAACTGCACAAGTCATCGCTGAACGTCGCCATGGCACCGTGCGAGACCTCGTCTCGCAGACGGCGTGGTCGAGATCCGTCCCAGGTCAGCTTTGCGCCTTGCGACGCCGCACCCGCCCTTGCTGATTTACCACTCTACAGAGTTCTGCACTACTGTCATGGAGTGCTTTTCACGGAATCCCTTCGACCTCCCTTTCGCCGTGCTCTACACCTCCGAAGTCCTCAAGGCGAAGTTGACGTCCAAGGAGGTCAAGGCGGGCATGTCCGACCGCGACCCGCGCACCCGTCTGCTGTTCACTCGACGGGTACGTCTGAAACCTGCCCATTTTGGGACCCGCGTCTTACGTGCCGTTGTCCACTACTTAGGCGAGCCTCGGCGTCCCCGAGGGCCACCCGTTCGCGCCACCCGACGTGCGCCTCGACCTCATCTCCGACTCCACCCAGACCGCCTCCTCGAACCCTTCACACCTCTCCGTCTCCTCCGGCTCCACCGCGATGGACACTTCGGGCAGCTCTTCTCTCGCGCCTGCGCCCGCCTGGACCTGGCCGTTCGACGAGGCGTGCGCAAAGCTCGAGCCCGTCTTCGTCCAGGACCTCGCCCACTGGCCTGAAGGGCTCGAGCCTCGAAGCTGGGACAACGAGAAGGCGAGACACGCGGTCGTGATCCCCGTCCTGGCTGAGGCTGGCCAGAAGGTGCCGACGGGAATCCTCGTTGTTGGTGTCAATACGCGAGGCGCGTACGACGAGCTATATCAGACGTTCCTCAAGATGCTGTCGCATCACGTTGGAAGCGGACTTTTGGTGGTCTCGGTAAGTCCTTCTGCGGAGCTTTGGACTGAGAAGCTGACGAGCGCTCTTCCAGAGCGCCGAGGCGGACGCTCATCGGGAGCTCGATCTGATCGCGCTCGACCAGGCCAAGACAAACTTTTTCTCGAACCTGAGCCACGAATTGAGGTGTGCTCTTGTTCGTTTTTTCATAACAACTTGTGAAGAGTCGCACTAATCTCGGACCGCTCCGAGGACTCCGCTCACGCTCGTCCTTGGACCGCTCGATGATGTTCTCTCGAGCAAGGACCAGCTCTCAGCCTCAAATCGGGAGATGTTGACGATGGTCAGACGGCACGCGAATCGGTACGCTTGCAGCTGCAAAGATGTCTTGGCAATCACTGACTTGGATTTCTTCAGCCTCCTTGCGATGGTCAACAAGGTCAGCGTCGCAACGCCGCCTGTTGAGGAAGCGTGCTCATTCACCTCCATAGCTGTTGGACTTTTCATCTATTGAAGGAGGGCGCATCAAGAACAAGTTTCACCCCGTGAAGCTGGTACGATCGCCTCCGAGGTGCCCTCGACCCTTTTAATGACCATGGTTCTGCGTTCCAGGGTCCCCTCACGCAGGATCTCGCGTGTCTCTTTCGCGATGCCATTCAGCGTAGTGGAATCCAGTACATTGTGGTTTGTGAGGACGACCCTCCCGACGTCCTTCCGATTTACATCGCGTGAGTCTCCCAGGAGCGGGCGGCCCGAGTGCGAGCGCTCACGCTCTCTGCATCACAGCATCGACCTTTGGGAAAAGATCATCAGCAACCTCGTCGGTTTGTAGCAAGTTTTCACTTCTGACGAGTGCAAGCCTGAATGCCCCTCACTTTGGCAGGTAACGCCTTCAAATACTGCCCGAGTGGGACGATCGAGGTCACGCTCCGCTCTACGGTCGCTGAAGCTGTCTTGAGCGTCCGTGACACTGGTGCCGGCATCGCGTCAGAAGAGCTATGCAAGATCTTTGATCGGTGAGGTCCCCAGCTTCGCACTTGGAAGAGCCCGACTCACGCTGCGGCCTACCGCCTTCCAGGTTTCACCGTGTGAAGAACACTTCGGGCAGCACGACGGGTACTGGAATTGGTGCGAATTCAATCGCACTGAAGGGTGTGGGAACCGCTCGGAAACGCCGGCTGAGCCTCCCTCGTCACAGGTCTCGCGCTTTGCCTCGAAGTTGTCAAAATCCTTGGCGGCCAGGTCGAGGTTTCTTCAACGGTCGGGGTTGGTAGCACGTTCACGTACGCACGGTTTCCGGTTTCAATGGCAGATGTCTGGCTCACCGCGCAACGCCACAGTGTGCGCTTGCCCCGCGGCTTTACACACCTTCCGCGCGACCAAGTCGTCCACGAGCCTGAGGGCGTCGACATCGTCACCCGCCCAAATCAACGCCATATGGTGGCGATCGAAGAAGCCACACTGTGGAGGGGTGAAGCCGCGCTGGATACCGTCTCGGCGATGAGCTCGAGCGGGTCCGCGAATGGTGGGAACTCGTCGGCCGAGGACTACATCGCGAGCGCAGGTACGAATCATCCGAGCAGCCTTCGGGTTACAAAAACTGACGTCCCCTTTCACCAGACCTCCTCAATTTCAAGGACAGTACTGTGCGCCTTGACGAGTCGCCCCGAGCCCCGCCATCCGCTCACCTCGGCTGCAGATCCTTTTGGCGGATGATTCACATGACCTGCGGGTCTACATCTCTTCAATTTTATCCAAAGCCTTCAAAGTCGTTCAGGTCGAAGACGGGCAGGCCGCACTCGAGTACTGCCTCAAGCATCCAGTCTCGCTCGTCGTTACTGATGTGGTGCGTTTGTTCCGCGCCTCGTCAATCTCCGTCCCAGTGGCTGACTTCAGGCTCGCAGATGATGCCCCGTCTCGGTTCGTCTGAACCGCGTTCTCTCTTGTCCGTATCGAGGGCTCACTCTTGACTTCTAGATGGTCGTGGACTTCTCGCGGCGATCCGAGCGAACCCTTCGACGAGTCTGATACCTGTCATCTTCCTCTCGGCCCAGGCTGGACCAGAAGCCCGAAGCGAAGCACTCGAACAGGGCGTCGATGATTACATTGTCAAGGTGGGTTGAACGCGCTTCGCAACTCTCTACTTCGGAAGCTGACTTGACTCCGGAACAGCCTTTCCAGGCTCGCGAACTTTTGGCTCGGGTCAACGTCCATCTCCAGCTCGGAAAGTGAGACACATTTCACACCCCACCAGCTGAACGATACAAAGAACTGACTCCTCTTGACAGAATGCGAGCTGAGCTTGAGCGAAGAGGTGAGTTTTCTGCACCGCTTGGCCGGGCGCCGCCCGCTGACAGCCAGCTTACACCAGTGGAAGAACGCACTCGAGCACTTATTGAGGGCGAAGTCAAGTACCGCGCGCTTGCAGACCGCTACTCGACTCTCAGTCTCCTTAGCCCAGTCGGGATCTTCATGACCGACGCCCTCGGCGTAATCTCCTACGCGAATCCTCGCTGGTTAGCACTTTCTCCAATGCTTGAAGCGCCCACTCGCTCACGTCTTTATAACATAGGTACGAAATCTCTGGGCACCCTTTGGAGAAGCCGCTCGGCGAGTGGAGGGACGAGGTCCTCCCGGACGACGTCCCGAAGGTTGATGCGCTGTGGGAGCGCGCTCTTAGCCAGGGCTCGGACCAAACGGCCGAGCACTTGGAGCTGAGGTACAAGGGCGGGAACTGGGTTCAGTACGAAGTGAGCGTCTTACCCATGAGTTCGCGGAATCCTTGCTCACCCATGATCTCCAGCTTCGAGCCTTCCAGGATGTGCGATCGCAGGATGGCTTTGTCGGGTTGGTGGTATCCGGACCACTTTTTCTCGAGCCTGCACTGATTCACTTCTCCCCAGCTGTATCACAGACATTACTCGGCAGAAGCAGATCGAGATTCTGCACATCCGCACGGTCGAGCAGCGCGCCGAAGACGCCGAGGAGAACCGGCGTCAACAAGAGCAGTGTGAGTCGCCATGCGTTGACTAAAGTCTTACTCGATTTGAAGCTGATCTGGCCACCTCCAGACATTGATCTCGCCAGTCACGAGCTTCGTAATCCTCTGAGCGCGGTCGTGAGTCCGTCGTGGGCCCAGGGACGCGCGTCACTGACATCACCTTTTGACCATAGTGGCAAAATGGTAGATCAAGCTTCACCCTTGATCACTTAGTGGCGGCGCTGACCGTGGAACCTTCCGCAGCGGAGGTCGTTGGAATCAGCCTCGCACGCATGAACGTCGTTCTCGAAGAAATGCTGAGCGGCAAGATGCCCGATCATCCCCTATTACTTGACCTTCAGTCTGAGATGCGTGAGAACTCGGAGGCTGTCGAGTCCATCATTCTGTGCGCTTCACATCGTGAGCTCGTTCCCCGCTCCTCATTGCATCGAGGGTGGTCTGACACGACTTGCAGAGGGCCGAATCGCGGACGATATCCTCAACGTCTCAAAACTCTCGATGGGATTGCTCTCGATCAATTCGGCTCCTTTCGAAATGGTCGCAAAGTTGCGCGAGATCCTGAGGATGTTCGATCTGTGCGTTGCGATTCGCATACTGCTTTGTCACCTGCTCGACTTACTTGCCATTGTTACCAGTGAATGTAATCAGAAGGGAATCGCTCTGCGCATGGCCGTCGGTGACTCCATCGCCGCGCTGAAAGCGCAAGTCGTCGTCGCGGACGCGAGCCGGATTGCCCAGATCCTCCTCAACTTTCTGACCAACAGTAAATACCAAACTCTTTTAACCTTGTCCAAAGCCAACTAAAGCTCTTCCCTCACAGGCATCAAGGTTTGCGACCGTTCCTCGTCCCCAGCCCCCAGCCTCCTCTGATCTCGCATCCCACGCAGCACACCGCGGCGTCGGATCGGAAGGAAATCGTTGTTCATTATGGAGCTTACGATCTGCCCCCACCGATACCTCCCGGAGCTAGGCGAGTGTCACAGCCCGCCGACCTCACGCTTCCGGCAGACCACGTCTGGGCCGTTGTTGGCGTCAAAGACACCGGTCGAGGACTTAATCAGCAAAAGCTCACTCGGTTGTTCGCCCGTTTTTCTCAGGCGAATCCTAAAGTGAGTATTCCTATTTCGTGCTCACTGATTTTCGTCGGGCTCACATTGCTTCTTTGCAGACGGACCAGGTGCTCCGCACTGCTCCATCTTCGTCTAAATTGTTGACTTATCTTCACGCTGCCAGTATGGTGGATCTGGGCTGGGACTGTACGTCTCCAAGAAGCTTGTAGAGCTTCACAACGTGCGCACCTCACCTGCGATTCGCGCGCATCTCGGGCTGATTTCGCAATTTAAGGGCTACATCGAGGTCGAGAGTGATCCGGGATATGTTCGTCCAGACTTTGAGCTCTCCCGCTCTCCAGCTCACTTCTTCCTCGTAGGGAAGCACCTTCCGCTTCGCGATCCCTGCTGCTCGCTCAGAGCACGCCCCGACGAGTCGGACGCCTGACCCGGCCACCACGACGCTCCTTCCAACGCGATACCAACGTCCAGCTCTTTCTTCCCGTCTTTCCTCAGACCACTTCCCACGTTCGAAACCGGAGCCGGTCCAACTTCATGTCCTGGTTGTCGAAGGTGCGTGCGATCCCGCTTGCACGCCGCCGCCGTGCTGACCTCGACCTCTCTTAGACAATTTGATCAACCAAAGTCGGTTCCGCTGGCTGTTCATGAAGGAATCTGTACTGAAAATATGCGGTGCAGAGGTCATCCAGCGACAGCTCAAGATGGAGCGTATTCTCTCCACCGTCGCCAACCACGGTCGCGAATGCCTCGACATTCTCCTCGCTGAGCAAACCAAGTCGCCGAATCCAGCACCGATTCGGGTGGTTTTAATGGATATCGAGATGCCCGTGATGAATGGATTGTCCGTAGTCCTGTGTCACTCCTCGAGACGAGCAAGTTGACGCCCGATCCGCAGACAAGCCATCCGCGAGCTCAGGCGAATGGAGACGACCGGCGAGATGCCTTTGCGATACGTGAGCCCTGCATGAGCCGGTGTACGATGCCAACTACTGACTCTGGTTCCCCGTCAGCCCGTGATCGCGGTGACAGGTGAAGCGCCCGCCGTTTTGGGCGGCATCGTGAGCTGACCCTCATTATTCCATAGGAAATGCTCGGCAGGGCCAGTGAGTGGCCTGGTTTTTGTTCAAAGTTTTGGTTACTGACTAATCCCGCGTCTGGCAGAGTCGACGAATGCCTCTCGTCTGGCTTCGACGATGTGCGAGCCTTTCTAGGCGCTGCAGCCACTTCCAGCAGTACCATCACTGACCCTTTCATTTCAGACTGCGATTAAGCCATACTCTTTCACCACCTTACTGCGCCAAATCAAAAGCTACTCGGCGTCTTCCGCCGCGCCGTCGGGCTACAGCACTTCTTCTGGGCAATCACCCCCACCAGATACCCTTTAGCAGTCCCCCATGTCTCATGTTGCCACCATTACAATATAGTTGAGTATAACAGGATTTGCGCTTAGAGCAGCTCACGCACTGGTGATTCCTCCTAGACTATCAAGCACTGCAGGGCTGCCTCGCAGGAACGCAGATCCGGACGTTGCGCGGGCTTGTGAGACTTGTATGAAGTCCATATACACTGTTGGTATTTCATTACTCTGCTCCTGCGACCTTGCACTGGTCAATCATCTGTTGAGGCAAACCCAGTGCCTGCGTCTCTGCCGGCAACGTCACGAACTGCATGAGCAGACCCGCCGACATGTGCCAAGTGAGATGACAATGGAAAGCCCATGCACCACTGAACCGAGGAGAGATATCAGCGTCACATAACAAATGTCTTGAACGAGCTCAGCGTACGGATTGTCGGCCACAAAGCGGATCACAGTCCAAGAATACGCAGGAAAGAGAACGGTGTCGCGGCTAGACGCAAGATTGGTCAGTCCACGAAAAAATGATAGCAAAAAAATGGATGCGTACCGAAGGGGATTTATTGAGTTGAGAGCCTGGCCTTGGTAACGACCGGCTCCGGTCGCCATCACGAAGACTTTGTGACCATGAAAGTGTAGGGGGTGATCCCCATCGTCTGCGACACACTGTCAATCCCACCGATGAATGGAACGAGTCGGGTGTGACTGACCATAGTTGTTGAGCACAATGTCGACCACCTCGACCTTTGCGACCGTAATGATGAACTGCGAGTTGTCGTACACGCTCGCACCACTAGGGGCGTTCCCTAAGCCGCTGAACAGAGTCGCGGCGCCGGCGAGCGGCGACCACGAGGTCGAGTTGAAGAAAGATAGCCAGTGGTTTCCCGCCGTGTTCTGCATACTGAGCGTGATGGTGTAGGAGCTGCGTGACCTCATTAGCTGCGACTTTCTGCGGGCTGCCTCGAGAACGCTCACACGGTGGAGTTGGGAGGGTTCACAGCGTCTGAAGGTACCAGAAGAGTCACATCAAGATCCGCTGGTGAATTGGCGCCAGCTCCGGGGTCGGCATCGGCCAAGGTGGCGTTCGGCATGGCGAGCGCGTCGACGCCGTAGCGCACGACACCCAAAATGTTGCCGTTGAACCCAGGTTCATCGTACTTCATGCTCAGAACCCATCAGCTCTTAATCAAAACGGGTCTGAAGAGAAGTACTGACCGTGAACGAATCCTCCTGGACGGTTGACCGCATCCAGTACGCGCCGGCCGTTTCGTTCGTGCGAAGCAGGACACTGTAGCGCTGCGCCACATCAATTACGAGCCCTGAGACGTCGTACGGGGTCACTGAAGTCCCATCGGCCTCAATGACCGTGAGGACATGCGAATCCACGCTGAAGCGAACGGCGGCGAAGGAGCCGGTGTTCGAGAGGCGCAGACGGTACGTGCTGTTCGGCTCGAGCGTGTAGTTGAAGTACGATGGTGTCGAGCTTCCCCATTGTCCCACACCATTCAGAGTTCCAGAATCCTGTGTGATTTGTAGTAAGCTTCTGCGGCCTGCGACATGGCGGGCAGACAAACTGGCACAGGCTCGTTGCCTTGCGTGACTCCGGTGAGACCCTCGCCCGTCATTCCCTGGGTCTGAAATTGGGACTTAGTCAGTTTAAGAAATTGATTGTCATAAGAATACCCACTCACGGAGAGGTATTGACGGAGCAGGTCCGTGGAGAACCCATGGTACAAGTCGGACATTTGAACAAGAAGCTCCCCATCGTAGGCAGGGACTGTCTCGTTGAGACCATGTACAATAACTGCGAAGACGTTCACATTCAGTATTCGCTTCCGATCGTGACTGCCGTCGAACTCACACGCTCCGGTGATGCCGTCTGGGTCGAAGCAAGATCAGTGCGAGCGCCTCCAAAGTGCAGGATGACGCACCTGTGTACTGGGTGCTGTAATGGGCGCTGCGGGAAAGGAGTTTAGCTTATATAATGTGAGATACATCTCGGAATGAGGCTCACTGATACCAAGTCGTGCCCGACCATCCGTCCAGAGTGAAGTTGTACACGAGCGAGGAGCCGGAAGGAATGCCGCACTGTGGTTGAGGTCAGCGCATCTCACATGCCCGCGATTAATTCACTAATTACCTGGCTGATGGAGTTCGTTCCGTCGTAGAAAGGCGTCCCGCGCTGGTACAGGCCGTGCCAATGGATAGCACTGTCGTCGAGCGGCGTCAGTTCAGGTGCGCGCTTCTCAGGGTCTGGCAAGACGCACGAAGAGTTTGGTAGCTTATTTGTGACGTTCACAATGACCCGATCCCCAACATTGACCTCGATCGTCGGCCCAGGGTACATCCCTGTGGCGAAAGTCAGCCTCTGCGGCTCTGGAGCGGTCGACTCACGAGCGCACCATTCACTACGAGCATCGTCTTCTCGAACCCATCCGGAGCTCCCAGCCTCTCCTCCAAGACAAACTCGAACATCCGGGTCTGCGCCGGTTCGGTCCTCATCGCGTTCCCTCGGAGCACGAACGCGGAAGAGTCCTGCGGCGTGACGCGGGACAGGGTGGCGTTGGCGGTCCCATTCGTAGAGCTGGAAGTGGAATCTGAGGATGACGAGTGGTGTTTGAGGCCCAGCCCGAGCCCGAGACCCAGAGCAAGTGCGAGGACGACGACTCCGCCGGCAGCTGCCGCGAGGAGGACGGGCGTCTTCCTCCTGGGGGATCGCACGGCCTCCTTCTCCGTGGCCCCGTCGTGCGATGCTGGTGGGCTGTACTTGTGACTTGACATGGCGATTGGAGGTCAAGCTGAACGATCAGAGATGGAAAACGCGTCCCCGCGCACGCGGCGCTAGCAGTTTGATTTGAGCGGCCGGCAGGTCCTGGCAGGTCGGGTCCGGCGAAGGGCACGGAGGTGTAGGCACGTTTGTTTCGGGCCAAAATCAAGCAATGGAAGGGAATATCCGCGACCCACAACCAGGTGGCGGAGCGTGTAGCACTCTAGCGCCGTTTATTGGCCGACCCCGCACTCGCTGCTCAATCTTGCGCAGGGGGAAGGGAGGGCAGCGTGCTCCCGACGCCGGCCGACGAGCTAGAAATGCTAAAAATAGGTGCGCAATCCTTGGCACGTGTACTGACGGCGGGGCGGGCTTGCGCCTTTGCGGCCGAACAGGCGCCGAGCGGCACACTCTGCAACTCCCGACGTCTCAGCCCGCGGTGTTCTCTCTGCTTCCCATACCTCGTCCTTCACAGCTCCAAACATGCTCACCACGGTCCTCGCGCTCTCCCTTGGAGCCTCGCCGGCGTTCGCTGCCATCGCGTCGTCGTTCTCGCCTCCTGCGCTCTCCCCCATCTCCACCTCAAAGAACTACACTGGCGCCAACAACGGCACCATCGTCAACACTCCGGTCGTACCTGGAAAGGTCTTTGACCGATACATTCAGATCTGGTACGCTCGGAAAGCGCTGTCGGCCGCGACGCTGGCTGACCCTGTCGAATGGATTTGTAGGTTGGAGAACACAGACTTTGCTAGCGCTGCTTCTTCGCCGGTGTTCCAGAGCCTTGCTAGCAAGGGCATGCTGATGAGTGGATACCACGGAGTGCGTGGCGCGCGATGAACCCGATCCTTCGTCTGGCTGACTCGGGCTGTCTATAGGTGACCCACCCTTCAGAACCCAACGTGAGTGATTCGCGTACACGTCAACAGTATCAAAAATTTCATGCTCTCTTTACCAGTACATTGCGGCCGCTTGTGGAGACTGTGCGTGTGGGAAGTCCATCAGGCGGGACTTTGCTGACTTGCGCGCACCTTCGCAGTCTTCGGTCTCGGTGACGACCAGTTCTACGCCCTTCCCTCCAATGTCAGCACCATTGTGGATCTTCTTGAGGCCAAGAACGTCTCGTGGGCTTCCTGTTCGCCACTTCCTCTTCAAAGTGCGAAGCCGCGACTGACAGAATTTGGCGATTAGACCAGGAGTCGATGCCGTACGACGGCTTCACTGTGGGTCTTGGAATGAAGAACTTTCTAGATAGAAATGCTGAACTTCTCCGTTGTACAGGGCTTCAACTACACCGAGAAGAACTACCTTAACGCCGTGCGCACCTCTTTGCAAGCTTCGCGGTCGCGAGGCGTCTTTCTCACTGCAAGGTCATCTACAGTCGGCTGGGGAGTACACATACTACGTACGAAAGCACAGTAAGCATCACTTTAAGCTCTGGCCCCGGTGGTTCACTGACACCTCTCGCATCAGACCCAACGATCATCGCCGATTCGGTAGCAAACGTCCCGGCCCGCGCTGCCCGCCACCGCAACTTCAACGACTTTGCCGTCGACGTGAACGCGTCTGCTCTTCCTCAGTGGCTGTTCATTACCCCCAACCTGTAAGTTGGACTTGCCATCAGCGTGTTGGAAGACTGCTGACAACCACCCTTCCGACACTCAGTGTCAACGACGTACGCCGGCAGTCCCTGCTTCAGTTTGAGGAAGAAAGCTGACAAAAAAACAAAAAAAAAAAAAGGCTCATGACACCACAGTTGACTTCGTCAGCGACTGGCTGTCCTACTTCCTCGTGCCCCTGCTCGAGAACAAGAACTTCAACGACAACCGCACCTTGATCCTTCTGACCTTCGACGAGACCGAGAGTGCGCTCTCCTCTTGAAATTTGCTCAATCGAAAGAAGTTGCTGACCACTCGCATCCTCCAGCCTACTCGATCAACAACCAGATCTACACCGTCGCTCTGGGCGGGGCCCTCCCTTCGTCGCTCATCGGTACCACTGACCCTACTTGTAGGTCCTCACCCTTTGTAAAGCATGTAGCTAAAACGTACTGACAGCTCCTGCGTACTTCAGACTACACCCACTACTCGAGTCTGTCCACCGTGGAGGCCAACTGGGGACTTGGCTCGCTCGGCCGCGGCGACGTCGACCCCGAGAAGTCCAACGTCTACTCCTTCGTCGCGAACGTAACGGGATACGTCAACAACGACCTCACGATCAACTCGACCTCGCTCCCGCTCACGAACCTGACGGGTAACATCCCCGGCGCGCTCAACACGGCGTACTGGACTCCCGTCCTCGCGCCGAACGGCACGGCCGTCGGCGCAGGCGGAGGAGCCGTCTTCATCGGCACCGGAACCAACATGAGTCTCACAAGCTACCCCGTCACGAACCTCACCGCGCTCGGAATCAAGAACCCAGACCAGGTGCGTCTTTCGCGCCGACTAGTATCCACTTCCGCGCGCGCACTGCTGACTTTACCTCGCAACTCAAGGTCTTCACCACCGCTGCGGCCGGATCTCCCTCTGCTGCTGCGAGCGGGACCACTGGTGCCGCCGCCGCGTCGGGGTCGAGCGCCGCGGGCAAGCTTGCCGCCCTCGCCACCCCGGCGATGGGCCTTCTCGCGCTCGTTGCCGCGATCGCTCTTTAAGGGCTCCGGACTTGGCCGGGAATACTAGAGTATAAAATGCGGATGCGCCGCTTGGAACGCAAAACGGGTTCAGAGCGCTCAGCTTCGAGTGACCGAGGCTCGCTCGCGAATGCTTGCCAGCGGTGTCCATGTCGAGGCGTTCGCGCGCGCGTTCGAGCAATTTCCTTCCCACGTAGGTTCGAGCATGAACAAACAGTCCACAAGTGATTACTGTACTGCTATGTAAAGGGGGCAGCTACGCACATCCGCGAATCCTCCCCGGCAGGCGCCGCGCTCAGCCTTCTTCGCGGTCCTTGCCCGCGCCCGCTTTCCTCGGCTCGCTGTCCCCAGCCCCCTCTTCCGGAATGGCCGCCTCCCAGACATCCGCTTCCCGCTCTAGCTCAACCTCCTTGCCCTTGCCCACTCCTTCCGTCTCATCGGCCTCGTCAACCTTGGTGTGCGTGCTGCCCGTCGTGACGTTCGTCAACGAGCTGCCGCTCGAGCTGACCATTTCCGCGTGGTTCGTGTCGACCGAGCTTCGTTCCGCGCGCGCAGCGATCGCTCTCGACTCTCTCGTCGCCTCCTCGTACGCCTGCACGCTCGGCAGCGCGTCCACCTCGTCGGGCACTCCGACGTCGCCGCTCGCGGCGTCGACGGCGGGGGGCGTGACCCTCCTGCTCCTCCTGGCGGCCGCGGCCCTTTCGTCCTTGGCGTACGACGGCAGACTCGCGTCCACCTCGTACTTGGGCAGCTCGTCGTCCTTGGGCCCGATCACGCCCATCTCGGCATCGTCGTCAATCATGTCGTCCTCGTCCCGCGCTCCCGTGCGCCGGCCGCCTTCTCCGATGCCCGGACCAAAAGTAGGCTGGTCTCGCCGACGGGCTCGGCGGGGGACGGCGCCGACAAAGGTGTTGAGATTCGGGCGCGGTGGGGGCCCTTTGATGTGGAGGTGCAGCCACTTGACGTGCAGGCCTGCTGGGGGGAGGAAGTACGAGCGGAAGGTGACGGGGTAGAATCGCTTGATGAAGAAGTATCTGTGGGCGGGCGGGGGCCCTCGGTCAGATGCGGCCTCGGGCAAGCGGGGTGCGGGGGTAGACTGACCGAGCAGAGACGAGCGCGACGACGACGCCGGCTACGATCACGACTGCGACCCAGTCGAGGAGCTGGGAAGGCACGCCGCCGCCGAACAGCGTTTGCTCCTGGCTTGTTTGGGACGCACTCGCCGCGGCCGCCTGGGGCCTCGTTGCTGTCGGGTCCGCGCCCGTCGTGTAGCTCGATGGCGGTCCTGGAGCGTTCCGAGCTGGGGTCAGCGTGACCGAGAGAAACGCGAGTGCGCGCGAGGGCGTACCGGCGTGATTGCGAGCGACCCGCGAGTACGGGTTCGTCGGCAGTGGCAGTGGCGTCGGTCCGGGCACTGGGGAGCCGCCGGCGAGCAGGAAGAGCAGTGGGAAGAGAAGTGCTTCCATCCAGAGCTGAGCTGGTCTGGCCGGTGGTATGAAAAAGAGGTGACGAGGGCGAGGTGAAGGACCGAAAGATTGCGTCTCTGCATCGGTGGTTCGAGGACTCCGCAGTCATCGCCACACCATGACAATTTCAATTCTCGGTCGGCAGTGCACACGAAAGCGGACCCGGATACAAACGGATCGACGGGGGTCTGGTCCGCTGACAGTGTCTGTTTCTTGGTTTTGAAGCCGCCCAGACAAGGCGTCGCTGTCGGCTGGGCCGCAACCGGCCGCGAGCCTGACCGCTGACCTGGAGCCATTGCAAGACACAGCCAGGCGGCCTTTGCTCCACCTTCTCGTGAGCAATCTGAGTAAACACCCCAGAATGAATGCGTGACTGGCCTCAATCACGAGACCAGCACTCGGGGAGGGGAAGCTGCGCCTGTTCCGCTTTGCGAAGTGCGGCACGCAGGTCGAAGAGCCGTCCGAGCGCGTGGAAAGCCCAGCGTCCTGAAGTACCGGCACATGATCTAGCACCGGTCAACGAGAGAGAGCCTCGGGGAAGCGAATTCCCGGCTTCAGCGGGAAAGCGATGAGCTTCGCGCCGCGGGCCACCGCCCAGCAACGCCGCGAACGTGCGGAATCCCGAACGGAGAGGCTGACGACGAAGGACCGCCTGTGCGGCAGAGGTCCCACATTGCATCAGGAGAAATAATGAGGGGCGGGGGTAGGTACGCGGTCGGATGGGTGAGGTCCAGAAATATGGCGCGACCTGCGTCCGGTCGGCTTCCCCTCGGCCCTCGTATCCAAGTCTCGAGTCTCGAGCGCCTTGTCGACTGGAGCCGCGCACGCCTAGCCACCCTTCCTCTCCGACTCGTCCGAGAGACGGAGGTGCGCGAAGCCGTTCGTGAGGCGGGGCTCGGGCGCGAGCGCGAACGGGGCGGCGGCAGGCGGGCTCGACATGCGCTTTGGGTTCGCGAGCGCGGACGAGGGCGTCATCGGCACGAGGGGTGATCCCGCGCTGACGGTCATTGGACTCCGGCCGAGTTTCTGCGGCGTCGGCGGGGAGGTGGTGAAGGTCGGCACTGGGAGGACGGGCACCACCGGTGGGGTGTCGTCGTCCATGAGGTCGAGCGTTTCCGACGAGCCGTTCAGCGGTGAGGTCGGCAGGGGCGAGGTCGGCAATGGCGAATCGACGAGCGGCTCGACGGGCGCGCGCGGCAGGACGGTCGCAATCTCGCCGAAGAGGATGCTCTCGCGCCCTTCCGAGTCGACGCGCACGTGCGGCACGCTCCGTCCGCGCTGTCGACCCGCACGGTCGCCACTGGGGCTCGGTTCCAACCCGTTTGCGCCGCGGCCGCGCTCGCTGTCGTCGGACGAGCTCGGCGTGGGCGAGGTGCGATCCGTGCTGGCGTAGAGCGAGCTGGCGGACGAGGGCGCGTACGGGTACGGCGGGGGGAAGTTGCCAAAGGTGATGGCGTTCGCGATCGCGAGCGCTTCGCGGTCCTGCTCGGGGAAGATGGCGCCGCCGCGTGCGAGGCGCGGGGGCAGTGAGCCGGCGAGGCGCGGGCCCGGCGCGTAGCGGTACGGCGCGTAGTGCAGCGACGAGCCGAGGTCGGGCGACGACGGCGCGGTGAAGGCTGACCGCGGCGGGTCGTCGCCTGGCTGGGCCTGGAAGAACCGGTGCAGGTCGTACCCGGCGTTCGGCGTCGTCGAGGCAGACCCGGACCCGTCCCACGACACGCGCCGCTCGAGCGACGGTGGTGGAGACGCTGGACGCGATTTGGACGAGTTGGAGGCGGAGGACGAGAGGTGCGCACGGCGCGAGTCGTTATGTCGGCGGTGTTGCGGCTGCTGCGACTGCGTGTGATGCGGGTGGTGGTTGGCCGGGTGGGGGTGGTACTGATTTGGCGGGTGGTGCGGGTGCGGGTACAGCGGTGCGTACGCCTGGCTGGGCGAGAGCTGCTCCCACGCCTCGTCAAGCGCCGCGACCGGGTTCGTCGTCCCGTTCGCGTACGCGCCCGTGCCGAGCCCCGCGGCGCCGTTGACGCCGTGCATGGCTGCCCACGCGCGAAAGTCGCTCATCACGCTCGGCAGCGGCACTTGCGCCTCAAGCCGTGGCGACGGCGCCGACCGCCGCCGCGGCGAGGGCAGGTACCGCGTCGCGCTCTCGGGCGGGTGCGGCACGAGCGAG
>ERZ1463038.37-NODE-37-length-30524-cov-25.322131_pt1 | contig 30524 bp, 30 predicted proteins | sample MGYA00564479_ERZ1463038 | MGnify/ENA primary metagenome ERZ1463038 (study PRJEB39244, sample SAMEA3635134) | Helicobacter pylori | study: EMG produced TPA metagenomics assembly of PRJEB11511 data set (Assembly of a 5300-year-old Helicobacter pylori...
TGGCCTACAGCTACCCGCGCCCGCGCACCATCAAATCCTTCGACGAAGATGGTCGCGTATTGCTCTGCAGCTCCTTCTCGAAAACCCTGGCGCCGGGGCTGCGGATTGGCTGGGTCGCTCCGGGCCGCTACCTGGAGCGGGTGCTGCACATGAAATACATCAGCACCGGCTCCACCGCGACCCAGCCGCAGATCGCCATCGCTGAATTTCTCAAAGGCGGCCATTTCGAACCGCATTTGCGGCGGATGCGCACGCAATACCAACGTAATCGCGACTTGATGCTCGACTGGGTCAGCCGCTATTTCCCCGCCGGTACCCGCGCCAGCCGACCTCAAGGCAGCTTCATGCTGTGGATCGAGCTGCCGGAAGGCTTCGACACCCTCAAGCTCAACCGTGCGTTGATGGAACAAGGCGTACAAATCGCCGTGGGCAGTATCTTTTCCGCTTCCGGCAAGTACAGGAACTGCCTGCGCATGAACTACGCGGCCAAACCTACGCCGCAGATTGAAGAGGCGGTGCGCAAGGTCGGCGCCGCCGCGAGCAAGATGCTGGCCGAGGCCGCCGACTGACCTTTCTCGGGAAATAGCCGTCATATGTCGACAAACGCCCTGATGTGGAAGCAGCGCCCTTGATGACTCGACGGCTTTTAGCGTTTTTCCTGGTGGGCGCCCTGGCCCTGGGCGGCTGCGCTACGGTCGATGTGCCGCGCATCCCCAGCGACGCCCTGCCGGCGGCGCAATCGTCGTTCGGTCGCTCGATCCAGGCCCAGGCCGCGCCGCATCAGGGCCGCTCCGGCTTTCGCTTGCTGCCCAACAGCAGCGAGGCGTTCATGGCCCGCGCCGAACTGATCCGCAACGCCCAGACCAGCCTCGACCTGCAGTACTACATCGTCCACGACGGCATCAGCACTCGCCTGCTCGTGGATGAACTGCTCAAGGCCGCCGACCGTGGCGTGCGCGTGCGCATCCTGCTGGACGACACCACCAGCGACGGCCTCGATCAGGTCATCGCCACCCTCGCCGCCCACCCCAACATCCAGATTCGCCTATTCAACCCGTTGCACCTGGGGCGCAGCACCGGCGTGACGCGGGCCATGGGGCGCCTGCTCAACCTGTCGCGGCAACATCGACGCATGCACAACAAGCTGTGGCTGGCGGACAACAGCGCGGCCATCGTCGGTGGGCGTAACCTGGGCGACGAATATTTCGACGCCGAACCGAACCTGAATTTCACCGATATCGACATGCTCAGCGTGGGCCCGGTGGCCGAGCAACTGGGCCACAGTTTCGACCAGTACTGGAACAGCGCACTGAGCAAACCCATCGATGAGTTCGTCTCTAACCTGCCGTCCAAAGGTGACTTGAGCAAAGGACGCTTGCGCCTGGAAGAGTCACTGGCCCAATCGCGCCAACAGAACCACGCGCTCTACAACCGTCTACGCATCTACAAGACCGAACCGCGCCTGGACATCTGGCGCAGCGAGCTGATCTGGGCCTGGAACCAGGCACTGTGGGACGCACCGAGCAAGGTAATCGCCAAGGCTGATCCGGACCCACGGCTGCTGCTGACCACCCAACTGGCGCCGGAGTTGGCAGGCGTCGACCATGAACTGGTGATGATCTCGGCGTATTTCGTGCCGGTGCAGCCGGGCCTGGTGTACCTGACCGGGCGCGCAGACGCGGGCGTCTCGGTAAGCCTGCTGACCAACTCCCTCGAAGCCACCGACGTTCCGGCCGTACACGGCGGCTACGCACCCTATCGCAAGGCGCTGCTGGAGCACGGCGTGAAACTCTATGAGTTGCGCCGCCAACCGGGTGCGCCCGGCACAGGCAGCGGGCCACACCTGTTTCGTCGCGGCACCTTCCTCGGCTCGGACTCCAGCCTGCACAGCAAGGCGATGATTTTTGATCGGCAGAAATCGTTTATCGGCTCGTTCAACTTCGACCCGCGCTCGGTGCTGTGGAACACCGAAGTCGGCGTGCTGGTGGACAGCCCCGAGCTGGCCGAGCACGTGCGCAACCTGGCGCTGCAAGGCATGGCGCCAGCATTGAGCTACGAAGCAAAACTACAGGATGGCCAGGTGGTGTGGACGACCGAGGATAACGGGCAACTGCACACCCTGACCCGCGAGCCCGGCAGTTGGTGGCGCCGTTTCAATGCCTGGTTCGCCACCTCCGTCGGCCTGGAACGCATGCTCTAAGACCAAATCAGGTGCTAGGCCGATTGCACGACGCCAAACGCGCCCTGGCGCAACAACAGCACCACCAGCCCAAGCGCTCCCGCCGCCATCAGCCACGGCAACGCCTGCCCGCTGACCCACTGACTGCCCGCACCGGCGACCAAAGGCCCGATCAGGCAACCGATGCCCCAGAGTTGCGCCACGTGGGCATTGGCGCGCACCAGCGCATCGTCGCGGTAACGCTCGCCAATCAGGATCAACGACAACGTAAACAACCCGCCCGCACTGGCGCCGAACAGCACCCACACCGGCCAGATCAACGGCGTGTGCAGCAACAACGGAATCGCCAGGCTCGACGCCAGCAACACGAGGGCGCAACTCAAGAACAGCGTGCGGCGCGGCAGGTAGTCGGCCAGTGCGCCGATGGGCAACTGCAGCAACGCGTCGCCCACCACCACTGTACTGACCATCGCCAGGGCGACCTCGGCCGTGAAGCCCTGTTGCAGGCAATACACCGGCAGCAGCGTCAGAATCATCGCCTCGAACGCAGCGAACAACGCCACCGCCCAGGCAATCGCCGGCAGGCTCCGGCAAAAGCGCCACAGCTCGGCAAACGTCACGCTGAAGGAGTCGGCGGTCGGCGCCCCGGAACGCCCCAGCAACAGCAACGGCGCCAGCGTCAACAGGCCTACGCCCACCCAGAACCCATAATCATGGTCGGTGCCCAGCAGGCCCAACAACAACGGCCCCGACAACTGGCTCAACGCATAGGTGCAGCCATACAGCGCCACCAGCCGGCCACGCCATTGCTCCACCACCAACTGGTTGATCCAGCTTTCGCCCAGGATAAACACGATGGTCAGGATCACCCCGATCATCAGCCGCAGCACCAGCCACACCGGGTAGCTCGGCAGAATCGCCAGCAGGCCGATGGACACCGCCCCCGCCCACAGGCACAAGCGCATCAGGTGGGCGGTGCCCAGCCAGGACGCCAGCCGGCTGGAGACCTTCGCCCCCAACAGCACGCCGAAGGCCGGCATCGCAGCCATCACCCCGATGGCGAAGCTGCCGTAGCCCCAGCCTTCCAGGCGCAGGGATACCAACGGCATGCTGACGCCCAACGCCAGGCCGACGCTGAGCACCGAGGCCAGGACGGCGAAATAAGTCGCCCAACGCATTTCCACGCTCCTGTGGATAACTATTTTCAGGGTTGTAAACGAACTGTAGGAACAAGCCTGCTCGCGAAGAACTCACAGACACCGCGTTCAACCTATACAGCACGCGTTATCGTTGACGTTTTTCGCGAGCACGCTCGCTCCTACAGGGGGCTGCGGTGTTGCTTAGAGCTTGATCCAGGTCGCCTTCAGCTCGGTGTACTTGTCGAACGCATGCAGCGACTTGTCGCGACCGTTACCCGACTGCTTGAAGCCGCCAAACGGCGCGGTCATGTCACCGCCGTCGTACTGGTTGACCCATACGCTACCGGCGCGCAAGGCTTTGGCGGTGAGGTGCGCCTTGGAGAGATCCGCCGTCCACACTGCTGCGGCCAGGCCGTATTGGGTGTCGTTGGCGATGGCGATGGCTTCTTCGGCGCTGTCGAAGGTGAGCACCGAGAGCACCGGGCCGAAGATTTCTTCCCGGGCAATCTTCATGGCGTTGGTTACGCCGTCGAAAATCGTCGGTTCGACGTAGGTGCCGCCGGTCTCTTCCAGGATGCGCTTGCCACCGGCCACCAATTTGGCGCCGTCGGCGTGGCCGGCTTCGATGTAGGACAGCACGGTGTTCATCTGTTGAGTGTCCACCAGCGCGCCGACGTTCGTGGCCGGGTCCAGCGGGTTGCCTGGCTTCCAGCCCTTCAGCGCAGCGATCACCAGCGGTAGGAATTTATCCTTGATGGAACGCTCCACCAGCAGGCGCGAACCGGCGGTGCAAACTTCACCCTGGTTGAAGGCAATGGCACCGGCGGCGGATTCGGCGGCGGCTTGCAGGTCCGGGGCATCGGCGAACACGATGTTCGGGCTCTTGCCGCCCGCCTCCAGCCATACCCGCTTCATGTTCGACTCACCGGAGCGGATCAACAACTGTTTGGCGATTTTGGTGGAACCGGTGAACACCAGGGTGTCGACATCCATGTGCAGCGCCAGCGCGTTACCCACGGTGTGGCCATAACCCGGCAGCACGTTGAACACGCCTTTTGGAATACCGGCTTCAACGGCCAGGGCCGCGATGCGGATGGCGGTCAGCGGGGATTTTTCGGACGGCTTGAGGATCACGGAGTTACCGGTGGACAGCGCCGGCCCGAGTTTCCAGCACGCCATCATCAGCGGGAAGTTCCACGGCACGATGGCGCCGACCACACCGATCGGCTCACGGGTCACCAGACCCAACTGATCGTGAGGGGTGGCGGCAACCTCATCGTAAATCTTGTCGATTGCCTCGCCGCTCCAGCTCAGGGCATTCGCCGCGCCGGGTACGTCGATGTTCAGGGCATCGCTGATCGGTTTGCCCATGTCCAGGGTTTCCAACAGCGCCAGCTCTTCGGCATTGGCCTTGAGCAACGCGGCGAAACGGATCATGGTGGCCTTGCGCTTGGCCGGCGCCAGGCGCGACCAGACACCGGAATTGAACGTGGCGCGGGCATTTTCCACGGCGCGCTGGGCGTCGGCGACGTCACAACTGGCAACGCTGGTCAGCAGGCGGCCATCGACCGGGCTGATGCATTCAAACGTGTCGCCGGAAACCGCAGCGGTGTACTCGCCATTGATATAGGCGCGACCTTCGATCTTCAGGTCCTTGGCGCGTTGTTCCCAGTCGGCACGGGTCAGGGTGGTCATGCGAGTGTCCTCCTCTTATTGAATACAAGGGCCAGGCGATGTGCCCCGGCAGCCTCAAAGAATGCTTGCCTCGCCAGCCATTTTTTCGGCTAAAGGCAGCTACCACCCTAAACCAGCGGCTGGGGATGTATCAATATATTTGACATAACGCCGGTAAACGCCCTTGCGATGTTCATTTTAATAAACATAGACTTTGGGTTCCCCAACCGCAGGCCAGACGGGACACGCACATGAGCATCCAGGACATCATCGACTTCAGCCAAGCCAAAACCGCCGCCGATCGCTATCGCCCTGCTGCCGAGAAAATCCTCAAGGGCGATCCCGAGCAGACGATCTACAACCACTACAACAGCCCGTGCGGCCAGATGAGCGCCGGGGTCTGGGAAGGCGAGGTCGGGCAGTGGAAGGTCAACTACACCGAGCATGAGTACTGCGAGATTGTGCAGGGGGTTTCCGTATTGCGCGATGCCGAGGGCAACGCCAAGACCTTGCGCGCCGGCGACCGCTTCGTGATCCCGGCCGGCTTCAGCGGCACCTGGGAAGTGCTGGAACCATGCCGCAAGATCTACGTGGTGTTCGAACAGAAAGCCTGATCAGCAAATCCCACGCAAAAAAAAGCCCGCATCGTGAGATACGGGCTTTTTTTCACAAGGAAGAAAATCAATTACTTGATTTTGCCTTCTTTGTAGATCACGTGCTTGCGAACGCGCGGGTCGAACATTTTCTTTTCGAGCTTGTCCGGGGTAGTACGCTTGTTCTTGTCGGTAGTGTAGAAGTGACCAGTACCGGCGCTAGAGATCATTCGAATCAATTCACGCATGATAGAGCTCCTTAGATCTTGCCAGCGGCACGGATTTCGGCCAGCACGACAGTGATGCCACGCTTGTCGATGATGCGCATGCCTTTGGCAGATACACGCAGGCGAACAAAACGTTTCTCTTCTTCAACCCAGAAGCGGTGATGCTGCAGGTTCGGCAGGAAACGACGACGGGTTTTGTTATTTGCGTGGGAAATGTTATTCCCAGTCACCGGACCCTTACCGGTAACTTGACAGACTCTCGACATGCCTCAGCCCTCTAAAACCACATGCCCAACCCGGCATGGGTTGGCCGCTTAATCTCTCAGTCATTTGGCGCCAGGCGCCGCGTTTCTTTAGGGTCTTACCGGCTACACCTACAAGCGAAGGAACCGGGCCCCTAGAAAAGAGCGCTGCTTTATACCAGAAAGACCCAAGTGCAACAACAGCCCGTGTGTTTTTAACGGCGTAAATCTCGGCGACAGATGCCCGAACCGTTGCCAGGAGGGGCCGCTGCAACAGCCGACCGCTCGTCGCACAGAATGATTTACAACGCCCGCCGGCACCAAAAAGTACACGGCGAAACGCGCTGAGGCGCCATCAAAACAGCATTTGAGGCAAAAGCACAGGCAAAAATGGACTAGTCATTTATCAATCAGACCACTACGGTAGGACTTTTCCAGACTGCACTCGCAGATGGGCCTTCGATCTGCACAGGAAACCGAACATGCGCCTCGCTGCCCTAGCGCTTTTGCTAGCCCCTCTATTTATCGCGTCGCAGGCCTTGGCGGCGACCAATCTGAGCGTTTGTACCGAGGCCAGTCCCGAAGGGTTCGACGTGGTGCAGTACAACTCGCTGACCACCACCAACGCCTCGGCCGACGTGCTGATGAACAGCTTGGTGGACTATGACGCGGCCAGCGGCAAACTGGTGCCAAGCCTGGCGGACAGTTGGGAAGTGTCGCCGGACGGCCTGACCTACACCTTCCAATTGCACCCCAACGTAAAATTCCACCGCACCGACTATTTCACCCCGAGCCGCACCCTGACCGCCGAAGATGTACGCTTCAGCTTCGAGCGCATGCTCGACCCGGCCAACCCGTGGCACAAGATCGCCCAGAGCGGTTTCCCCCACGCTCAGTCGCTGCAATTGCCGGCACTGATCAAGAAGATCGACGCCCTTGACCCGCTGACCGTGCGCTTCACCCTCGATCACGCCGACTCGACTTTCCTCGCCGCGCTGAGCATGGGTTTTGCCTCGATCTACCCGGCCGAATACGCCGACAAGCTGCTCAAGGCCGGCACCCCGGAGAAGCTCAACAGCCAGCCCATCGGCACGGGCCCGTTCATTTTCACGCGGTTCCAGAAAGATGCCGTGGTGCGCTACAAAGCCAACCCGGACTACTTCGCCGGCAAACCGGCTGTGGATAACTTGATCTTCGCCATCACCCCGGATGCGAACGTGCGCCTGCAGAAACTGCACCGCGACGAATGCCAGATCGCACTGTCACCCAAACCGCTGGATGTGGGCGAAGCCGAGAAAGACCCTGCACTCAAAGTGGAAAAAACCGCAGCATTCATGACCGCATTCGTCGCGATCAACAGCCAGCACCCGCCGCTGGATAAGCCCGAGGTGCGCCAGGCGATCAACCTGGCCTTCGACAAGGGCAGCTATCTCAAAGCCGTGTTCGAAGGCACCGCCGAAGCCGCCAACGGCCCCTACCCGCCCAACACCTGGAGCTATGCCAAGGATTTGCCGGGTTATCCACAGGACATCGCCAAAGCCAAGCTGCTGCTGGAGCGCGCCGGGCTCAAGGACGGCTTCAAGACCACAATCTGGACACGCCCCACCGGCAGCCTGCTGAACCCCAACCCAAACCTCGGCGCGCAACTGCTGCAGGCGGACCTGGCCAAGGTCGGCATCCAGGCTGAGATCCGCGTGATCGAATGGGGCGAGCTGATTCGCCGCGCCAAGGCCGGCGAACACGACCTGCTGTTCATGGGCTGGGCCGGTGACAACGGCGACCCGGATAACTTCCTGACGCCGCAGTTCTCCTGCGCGGCGCTGAAATCCGGCACCAACTTCGCGCGCTATTGCGACCCGGCCCTGGACAAGCTCATCAGCGCCGGCAAGACCACCAGCGAGCAAGGGGTGCGCAGCAAGCTGTATCAACAGGCCCAGGCGCAGATCCAGCAACAGGCTCTGTGGCTGCCGCTGGCGCACCCGACGGCGTTCGCCCTGGCTCGCAAGAATGTCGAGGGATACCAGGTGAGCCCGTTTGGGCGGCAGGATTTCTCCAAGGTCAGCGTCAAGCCCTGAGCGACAAGCTGCAAGCCCTCTTGAGGTTTGCAGCTGCTCCGCCCCTACATCCACCCGTATTCCGCCATCGACAATGGATCACCATCCCCCACGATGATGTGATCCAGCACCCGTACATCCACCACTTCCAAGGCTTTTTGCAGAATCTTGGTCAATTTTCGATCAGCCGCACTCGGCTCCACGCTCCCCGAAGGATGGTTGTGGCACAGGATCAACGCCGCCGCGTTGTAAGCCAGGGCGCGCTTGACCACTTGCCGGGGGTAAACCACGGTGGCATCGATGGTGCCCTGGAACAACGCCTCGAAACCCAGTACCCGATGCTTTGAATCGAGAAACAGGCAGCCGAAAATCTCGTGAGGCTCGTGGCGCAACAGCGCCTTGAGGTAGTCACGCACAGCGACCGGGCTCTCCAGCACTGAGTCACCGCGCAACTGTTCGGCCAGGTGGCGCCGGGACATCTCCAGCACCGCCTGCAGTTGGGCAAACTTTGCCGGCCCCAGCCCCAACTGCTGGCTGAACAGCACCTGACTGGCCTCCAGCAACGGGCGCAGTCCACCGAACTGCGCGAGAAGATGGCGGGCCAGGTCCACTGCGCTTCGCCCGGTTACCCCGGTGCGCAGGAAGATTGCCAACAGTTCGGCGTCGGACAAACTCGCCGCGCCCCACTCCAACAGTTTCTCTCGTGGCCGCTCTGCTGCCGGCCAATCACGAATACTCATCTCACCTCCCTGTGCATGTGCGCCGCTGTTGCCTGGCGGACGCTGTGTTATCGTAGCCGCTCTTTTTTGCATGCGATTTCACCTGGGGAGGGGGCGTCGCAGGCGTCACTGAACTGGCTTCACTGAACTGGAAAGGCAAACCAATGCAGCGTCTGTATCGGAAACGCATCGTTCTCGGCGTCGGCGGCGGCATTGCCGCCTACAAGAGCGCAGAACTGGTTCGCAGGCTTCTCGACCAGGGCGCCGAAGTGCGCGTGGTCATGACCCGCGGCGGTAGTGAGTTCATCACCCCGCTGACCATGCAGGCCTTGTCCGGCCACCCGGTTCACCTGGACCTGCTGGACCCGGCCGCCGAAGCCGCCATGGGCCATATCGAACTGGCCAAATGGGCCGATCTGGTACTGATCGCCCCGGCCACCGCCGACTTGATCGCCCGCCTGGCGCAAGGCATCGCCGATGACCTGCTGACCACCCTGGTCCTGGCCACCGACGCCACCGTCGCTATCGCCCCGGCCATGAACCAGGCCATGTGGCGCGACCCGGCCACCCAAGCCAACACTCAACTCCTGCAAAGCCGTGGCCTCAAGGTGTTCGGCCCGGCCTCCGGCAGCCAGGCCTGCGGTGACGTCGGCATGGGCCGCATGCTCGAAGCCACCGACCTGGCGCTGTGCGCCGCCGAGTGCTTCCAGCACCTGGCCATGACCGGCAAGCACGTGTTGATCACCGCCGGCCCGACCCAGGAAAATATCGACCCGGTGCGCTACATCACCAACCATAGCTCAGGAAAAATGGGCTTTGCCCTGGCTGAAGCCGCGGTCGAGGCAGGCGCGCGCGTGACGCTCATCACCGGCCCGGTGCATTTGCCGACCCCCGATCGCGTCACGCGAATCGACGTGGTCAGCGCCCGGGACATGTTGGCGGCCTGCGAGGCGGCCATCCCCTGCGACCTGTTTATCGCTTCGGCAGCGGTTGCGGATTACCGCCCGGAAGTCGTCGCACCGCACAAACTCAAGAAAGACCCTACCAGCGGCGACGGCCTGCTCCTGCAAATGGTGCGCAACCCGGACATCCTGGCCACGATCGCCAGCCGCCCGGACCGCCCGTTCAGCGTCGGCTTCGCCGCCGAGACCGAGCACTTGCTGGATTACGCCGCTCGCAAATTGAAAGACAAAAATCTCGACCTGATCGTTGCCAATGATGTCGCCAACCCGAGCATCGGCTTCAACAGCGAGGAAAACGCCTGCAGCGTGATCGACCGCGACCTGCACGCCACCCTTTTCGCCCAGACCAGCAAGGGCAAGATTGCCCGTCAACTGATCTCTTTTATCGCCCAACGGCTGAACCAGGTTTAATTTACATGCACGCTTTGCAAGCCAAGATCCTCGACCCCCGCATCGGCACCGACTTCCCACTGCCGGCCTATGCCACACCTGGCTCCGCCGGCCTCGACCTGCGCGCCATGCTCAAGCAAGACACCGTCCTTGAGCCGGGCCAGACCCTGCTGATTCCAACCGGCCTGTCGATCTACGTCGGCGACCCGGGCCTGGCGGCGCTGATCCTGCCACGCTCCGGCCTCGGCCATAAGCACGGCATCGTGCTGGGTAACCTGGTCGGCCTGATCGACTCGGACTACCAGGGCGAATTGATGGTGTCGTGTTGGAACCGTGGCCAGACCGCCTTCAACATCGTCGTCGGCGAGCGCATTGCGCAGCTGGTGCTGGTGCCGGTGGTGCAGGCGCACTTCGAACTGGTACAGGAATTCGACGCAACCCAGCGCGGTGCAGGCGGCTTTGGGCATTCCGGCAGTCTCTGACCACACTGAACCGGGGCGGACGCCACTGTCCGGCCCGGCTCGACGCCACCGCATGGCCTTTCAGGATGAAGAATGCGCGGACCTGACGAACGATATTTCTTCATTAAAATCAAAGCACTACCAGAACATAAGCGCGGAGCGGATGCTCCGATGGCCTTTTTGCACCACGAACTCTGCACCGAAAACGCCGTCATACCCTTCAGTTTAAGCCTGCCGGTCAGCCGCATTAAGGCCAGCCTTGCCTCTCTCAGATGGAGTTTCCCCCCGCGATGAGTACCGCCGCCCGAGTAGCACCGACCTTTCCCGACAGCATCTTCCGCGCCTATGACATCCGTGGCGTGGTGCCCAAGACCCTGACCGCCGAAACCGCTTACTGGATTGGCCGCGCCATCGGCGCCCAAAGCCTGGCCCAGGATGAGCCAAACGTTTCGGTTGGCCGTGATGGCCGCCTGTCCGGCCCCGAGTTGGTGGAACAATTGATCCAGGGCCTGGCCGACAGCGGTTGCCATGTCAGCGATGTCGGCCTGGTGCCGACCCCGGCGCTGTACTACGCCGCCAACGTGCTGGCCGGCAAATCCGGGGTGATGCTCACCGGCAGCCACAACCCTTCGGACTACAACGGGTTCAAGATCGTCATCGCCGGCGACACCCTGGCCAACGAACAGATCCAGGCCCTGCACACACGCCTGAAAACCAACGACCTGACCAGCGGCAAAGGCAGCATCACCAAGGTCGACATTCTTCAGCGCTACTCCGACGAAATCACCAGTGACGTCAAACTCGCACGTCGCCTCAAAGTGGTGGTGGACTGCGGCAACGGCGCGGCCGGCGTGATCGCCCCGCAACTGCTCGAAGCCCTGAACTGCGAAGTCGTGCCGTTGTTCTGCGACGTCGACGGCAACTTCCCCAACCACCACCCGGACCCGGGCAAGCCTGAAAACCTGGTGGACCTGATCGCCAAGGTCAAGGAAACCGGGGCCGACGTAGGCCTGGCCTTCGACGGCGACGGCGACCGCGTGGGCGTGGTGACCAACACCGGCGAAAACGTATTCGCCGACCGCCTGCTGATGCTGTTTGCTCGTGATGTGGTGGCGCGCAACCCGAATGCCGAAATCATCTTCGACGTGAAATGCACCCGTCGCCTGACGCCGCTGATCAAGGAGTACGGCGGTCGCCCGCTAATGTGGAAGACCGGTCATTCGTTGATCAAAAAGAAAATGAAGGAAACCGGCGCGCTGCTGGCCGGCGAAATGAGCGGCCACGTGTTTTTCAAAGAGCGTTGGTTCGGGTTTGACGACGGCATTTACAGCGCCGCTCGTCTGCTGGAGATCCTCAGCAAGGAAAAATCCACGGCGCAGGAGCTGTTTCAGACCTTCCCGAACGATATTTCTACGCCAGAGATCAATATCCATGTGACCGAAGAGAGCAAATTCAGCATCATTGACGCATTGCACGATGCGCAATGGGGCGAAGGCGCCAACCTGACCTCCATTGATGGTGTGCGAGTCGATTACGCCAAAGGCTGGGGCCTGGTTCGCGCGTCCAACACCACACCGGTGCTGGTGCTGCGTTTCGAGGCGGATACCGAGGCTGAGTTGCAGCGCATCAAGGACGTGTTCCACGCCCAGTTGAAACGTGTTGCCCCTGATCTCCAATTACCGTTCTGATTTTTTTGCACCGGAGCCCTGAATGACCCTCGAACGCGAAGCCGCTGCCAACACCGCCAAGGTCCTGTCCGAAGCGCTGCCCTACATTCGACGCTACGTCGGCAAGACGCTGGTGATCAAATACGGCGGCAATGCCATGGAAAGCGACGAGCTGAAAACCGGCTTTGCCCGCGACATCGTGTTGATGAAAGCCGTGGGGATCAACCCGGTGGTGGTCCACGGCGGCGGCCCGCAGATCGGCGATCTGCTCAAGCGTTTGTCGATCGAAAGTCACTTCATCGATGGCATGCGTGTGACTGACGCGCAGACCATGGACGTGGTGGAGATGGTCCTCGGCGGCCAGGTGAACAAAGACATCGTCAACCTGATCAACCGCCACGGCGGCAGCGCGATTGGCCTGACCGGCAAGGACGCGGAGCTGATCCGCGCGAAAAAACTGACCGTGACCCGTCAGACGCCGGAAATGACCCAGCCGGAAATCATCGACATCGGCCAGGTAGGCGAAGTGATCGGCATCAACACCGACTTGCTGAACCTGCTGGTCAAAGGTGATTTCATCCCGGTTATCGCACCGATCGGCGTGGGCGCCAACGGTGAGTCCTACAACATCAACGCCGACCTGGTAGCCGGCAAAGTGGCCGAAGCACTGAAGGCTGAAAAGCTGATGCTGCTGACCAACATTGCGGGCTTGATGGACAAGCAAGGCAAGGTGCTGACGGGCCTGACCACCCAACAAGTGGACGAGTTGATCGCCGATGGCACCATCTACGGCGGCATGCTGCCGAAGATCCGTTGTGCGCTGGAAGCGGTACAGGGCGGGGTCGGCAGCTCACTGATCCTTGATGGCCGCGTACCGAATGCGATCCTGCTGGAAATCTTCACCGACACCGGTGTGGGCACGCTGATCAGCAATCGCAAGCGTCCTTAAGCGCTGAAAACCAAAAGGCCCCGCTCAATCTGATTGAGCGGGGCCTTTTTATGTGGACGGAGGTTCGGTGTCAGACGCCGAACTGCTCGCGGTACGCCCGCACCGCCGGCAAGTGCTGCTTGAGCTGCGGATCGTCTTCGAGGAACTGCAACACCTGGTTCAAGGACACGATGCTCACCACCGGGATGCCGAAATCACGTTCCACTTCCTGGATCGCCGACAATTCACCATTGCCGCGCTCCTGGCGGTTCAAGGCGATCAGCACGCCTGCCGCCTTGGCACCCTCCTGGGACGCGATGATCTGCATGACTTCACGGATGGCAGTGCCTGCGGTGATCACGTCGTCGATGATCAGCACGTCGCCCGTCAGCGGCGCGCCCACCAGGCTGCCGCCTTCGCCATGGGCCTTGGCTTCCTTGCGGTTGAAGCACCACGGCAGATCGCGCCCATGGTGTTCAGCCAACGCCACGGCCGTCGCAGCGGCCAGGGGGATGCCCTTGTAGGCCGGACCGAACAGAACGTCAAAGGAAATGCCGCTTTCAACGATGGCTGCCGCGTAGAAACGCCCCAACTGCGCCAGGGCCGAACCCGAGTTGAACAAGCCTGCATTGAAGAAATACGGGCTGGTGCGCCCGGACTTGAGGGTGAACTCACCGAAGCGCAAAACACCGCGATCGATGGCAAAACGAATGAAATCGCGTTGATACGCCTGCATGAAAAAAACCTCAGATACCACGGCTTTAGCTAATTAGGTAGACGGCGTGTATCATACACGCACGCGATTTTTGGGGCCATTTATGCGGATCATCAGTGTGAACGTTAATGGTATTCAGGCTGCAGTCGAGCGTGGTTTGCTCAGTTGGCTGCAAGCCCAGAATGCCGACGTCATCTGCCTGCAGGACACCCGCGCCTCCGCCTTTGAACTGGACGATCCAGCCTTCCAACTGGATGGCTACTTCCTTTATGCCTGCGATGCCGAAGTGCCCACCCAAGGTGGCGTGGCTTTGTACTCGCGGTTGCAACCCAAGGCGGTCATCAGCGGCCTCGGCTTCGAGACAGCCGACCGCTACGGGCGCTACCTGCAAGCCGATTTCGACAAGGTCAGCATCGCGACCTTGCTGCTTCCTTCGGGGCAGAACGGCGATGAAGACTTGAACCAGAAGTTCAAGCTAATGGACGACTTCGCCCGCTATCTGGATAAACAGCGACGCAAACGTCGCGAGTACATTTATTGTGGCTCGCTGTACGTGGCGCAACAGAAGCTGGATATCAAGAACTGGCGCGACAGCCAGCAATCGCCGGGCTTCCTGGCGCCGGAACGGGCCTGGATGGACGAGATTGTCGGCAACATGGGCTATGTCGACGCCCTGCGCGAAGTCAGCCGTGAAGGCGACCAGTACAGCTGGTGGCCGGATAACGAACAGGCCGAGATGCTCAACCTGGGCTGGCGTTTCGACTACCAGTTGCTGACCCCGGGCCTGCGCCGCTTTGTGCGCAGCGCACGCCTGCCGCGCCAGCCGCGCTTCTCGCAGCATGCGCCGCTGATCGTGGACTACGACTGGACACTGACCATCTGAGGTCTTTGTCCAGGTACAAAAAAACCGACATCGCTGTCGGTTTTTTTGTGCGCGCCTGCTTACTTGATCAGCCGCCAGGTCCACGGGTAGCGGTAGGCCGTGCCGTTGTTGGCCTTGATCCCGCCAATGATCGTCAGCACCAGCGCCGCGACCACTAGGATCAACATCAACAGAAAGCCGATCACCACGAACCCGAGCACCATGCAGACCAGCCAGGCGATGGCCACGGTGATCTGGAAGTTCAGGGCCTCCTTGCCCTGGTCATCGATCAGCGGGTCCATGTCCTTCTTGATCTGCCACAGGATCAACGGCCCCAATAGGCTGCCGAAAGGGAATACCAACCCCAGAAACGCCGCGAAGTGACACAACATCGCCCACTGGCGCACTTCCTTGGACGGTGCCGGAACAGGCAATTGGCTGTCACTCATGGCGTTTCTCCTTGAAGCTGGCTCAGTCGGCCAGCGCAGCGTTCTGCAGCTCGAAAATCTCGGTCATACCTTTCTGGGCCAGGGCCAGCATGGCATTCAGGTCAGCCGGCTGGAATGGCGCACCTTCGGCGGTACCCTGCACTTCGATGAAACCACCGGTGCTGGTCATCACCACGTTCAGGTCGGTCTCGGCGGCCGAGTCTTCCAGGTAGTCCAGGTCCAGCACAGGCTCGCCCTGGTACATGCCCACCGACACAGCGGCGATCATCTGCTTGAGCGGGTCGCCGCCCTTCAGGCCGCCACGCTTCTTGATCACTTTCAGCGCGTCGACGAGTGCAACCATGGCACCGGTGATGGAGGCAGTACGCGTGCCGCCGTCGGCCTGGATCACGTCGCAGTCGACGTACAGGGTCACGTCGCCCAGCTTGGACATGTCCAGGGCAGCGCGCAGCGAACGGCCGATCAGGCGCTGGATTTCCAGGGTGCGGCCGCCTTGCTTGCCACGGCTGGCTTCACGCTGGTTACGCTCGCCGGTGGCGCGCGGCAGCATGCCGTACTCGGCGGTCAACCAACCCTGGCCCTGGCCCTTGAGGAACCGCGGTACGCCGTTTTCGACGCTGACGGTGCAGATCACCTTGGTATCGCCAAACTCGACCAGTACAGATCCCTCGGCGTGTTTGGTGTAGTTGCGGGTGATGCGGATCGAGCGGAGCTGATCGGCAGCGCGACCACTTGGACGTTTCATAGGGGATACCTGTACGGAGGACGAAAAACTGCCGGGCATTATAGAGCCGCGAGCCGATTCGGGGCACATCTAAAAAATCCGGTTACGAATCGCCGACTTCCAGTGCTTTGTCAGTGCCAGGGTTTGGGGCCAATCGCCCCACTGCGCTACACTCCTGCGCCTTCGCAGCCTGTCGGCTTCAATTTACCCATCAGCCCGCTATTGCGGGACTGCAACGCGAGGTACCTCCATGGTGCACAGCATGACCGCCTTCGCCCGCGTCGAAAAAGCCGGCGCCCAAGGCACCCTGAGCTGGGAACTGCGCTCGGTCAACAGCCGCTACCTGGAGCCGCACCTGCGCCTGCCGGAATCGTTCCGCGACCTCGAAGGCGCGGTACGTGAGGCACTGCGCCAGGGCATTTCCCGCGGCAAGCTGGAATGCACACTGCGCTTTACCGAGGAAACCACCGGCAAACCGCTACAGGTCGACCGCGAGCGCGCCGCGCAACTGGTCGCCGCCGCCGAGACCATTGCGGGCCTGATCAAGCAGCCTGCCGCGCTGAACCCGCTGGAAGTGCTGGCCTGGCCCGGCGTGCTGGTGGCTGACGCCAGCGACCCGCAAGCCCTCAACGCCGAAGCCCTCACCCTGTTCACCCAGGGCTTGAAGGAACTCAAGGCCGGCCGCGAGCGCGAAGGCGCCGAACTGGCCCGACTGATCAACGAGCGCCTGACCTCGATTGAAGCCGACGTGGTCACCCTGCGCGAGTTGGTGCCGCAGATGCTCGCGACCCAGCGCCAGAAGGTCCTCGACCGCTTTGCCGATATGAAGGCCGACCTTGATCCGGTGCGCCTGGAGCAGGAAATGGTCCTGCTCGCGCAGAAGAGCGACGTCGCCGAAGAGCTCGACCGCCTGAGTACCCACATCCTTGAAGTACGCCGCGTGCTCAAGTCCGGCGGCGCCGCTGGTCGGCGCCTGGACTTCCTGATGCAAGAACTCAACCGCGAAGCCAATACACTGGGCTCCAAGGCGTTCGATCCGCGTAGCACCACGGCTGCGGTCAACCTCAAAGTGTTGATCGAGCAGATGCGCGAACAAGTACAGAATATTGAGTAAGGCAACCTCCATGACCCACAGCACCGGCACCCTTTACATCATTTCCGCCCCTTCGGGCGCGGGCAAGAGCAGCCTGGTCAAGGCCTTGACCGACGCTGAAGAACAGATCCGCATCTCGGTATCCCACACCACCCGCGCCATGCGCCCGGGCGAGGTGAACGGCGTCCACTATCACTTCGTCGAGCGCACCGAGTTCGTCAAGATGATCGAGCACGGCGCCTTCCTTGAGCGCGCCGAAGTGTTCGGCAACCTCTACGGTACGTCGCAAAGCCACCTGCAACAAACCCTGGATGAAGGTCACGACCTGATCCTGGAGATCGACTGGCAGGGCGCCGAACAAGTGCGCCAACTGATGCCCAAGGCGCGGTCGATCTTCATCCTGCCGCCGTCGCTCGAAGCCTTGCACCAGCGCCTGACCAACCGAGGCCAGGACAGCGACGCGATCATCGAAGGCCGCATGCGTGAAGCCGTCAGCGAAATGAGCCACTACGTCGACTACGACTACCTGATCATCAATGACGATTTTGCCCACGCACTCGACGACTTGAAGGCGATTTTCCGCGCCAATCAGCTCCAGCAAAAGCGCCAACAGCAGCGTTTCGGCAAATTACTGGCCGAACTGCTCGGTTGATTGGTTCTTCCCAAAACGGCTGCGAGGGCCTTACATTGGCACTTGTAGCGGTTTTCGAGGGCCGTGGAAAAATCAGCGCTTCCCTAAACGCTGGTGTTTTTTTAAACTGTTTAGTCCGCTCGCCCAACCGGGCAGCGCGCATTTTGCATTCGCTCCGAGGAATATCATGGCCCGCGTAACCGTTGAAGACTGCCTAGACCACGTGGCAAACCGCTTTGAGCTGGTCATGCTCTCTACCAAGCGTGCCCGTCAACTGGCCACTGGCGGCAAAGAGCCCCTGGTCCAGTGGGAAAACGACAAGCCTACCGTTGTCGCCCTGCGCGAAATCGCTGAAGGCCTGATGAGCTACGAGTTCATCGCCAACGCCGAAATCGTTGAAGACGAACCGCTGTTTGCCGCGTTCGAAGGCGAGTCCAACGAGGACGCCTAAGCCTATGCCTGGTCGACGTAGCACGGCGCGGAGTCAACGCACGCAGCAGGAGTTCATCCTTTGCCGAGCATAGACGCCCTCGCCGATCGCTTATCGACCTACCTCGGCCCAGACCAGGTCAACCTGGTCCGCCGAGCGTATTTCTACGCCGAACAAGCCCACGACGGCCAACGTCGCCGCAGCGGCGAGGCGTATGTCACCCATCCTCTTGCGGTGGCCAATATTCTGGCCGGCATGCACATGGACCATCAGAGCCTGATGGCCGCGATGCTGCATGACGTGATCGAAGACACCGGCATCGCCAAGGAAGCGCTCTGCGCGCAATTTGGCGACACCGTGGCCGAACTGGTCGATGGGGTCAGCAAACTGACCCAGATGAACTTCGAGACCAAGGCCGAAGCCCAGGCGGAAAACTTCCAGAAGATGGCGATGGCCATGGCCCGGGATATCCGGGTGATTCTGGTCAAGCTCGCCGACCGGCTGCACAACATGCGCACGCTGGAAGTGCTGTCCGGCGAAAAACGCCGGCGCATCGCCAAGGAAACCCTGGAAATCTACGCGCCCATCGCCAACCGGCTGGGCATGCACGCCATTCGTATCGAATTCGAAGACCTCGGCTTCAAGGCCATGTACCCGATGCGTTCGGCGCGCATCTACCAGGCGGTCAAGCGCGCGCGGGGCAACCGCAAGGAAATCGTCAACAAGATCGAAGAGTCCCTGAGCCATTGCCTGGCGATCGACGAGATCGAGGGCGAGGTCAGCGGGCGGCAGAAGCACATCTACGGCATCTACAAGAAGATGCGCGGCAAGCGCCGGGCCTTCAACGAGATCATGGACGTGTACGCGTTCCGGATCATCGTCGACAAGGTCGACACCTGCTACCGCGTACTGGGCGCTGTACATAATTTGTACAAACCCCTGCCGGGGCGCTTCAAGGACTACATTGCCATTCCCAAGGCCAACGGCTACCAGTCGCTGCATACCACGCTGTTCGGTATGCATGGGGTGCCGATCGAGATCCAGATCCGCACTCGGGAAATGGAAGAGATGGCCAATAACGGCATCGCCGCCCATTGGCTGTACAAATCCAGCGGCGACGAGCAGTCCAAAGGCACCCACGCCCGCGCCCGCCAGTGGGTCAAAGGCGTGCTGGAAATGCAGCAACGTGCGGGCAACTCCCTGGAATTCATCGAAAGCGTGAAGATCGACCTGTTCCCGGACGAGGTCTACGTGTTCACGCCCAAGGGCCGGATCATGGAGCTGCCAAAAGGCTCCACGGCGGTCGACTTTGCCTACGCCGTACACACCGATGTCGGCAACAGTTGCATCGCCTGCCGCATCAACCGGCGCCTGGCCCCGCTGTCGGAACCGCTGCAAAGCGGCTCCACCGTGGAGATCGTCAGCGCACCGGGCGCACGCCCGAACCCGGCGTGGCTCAACTTTGTGGTCACCGGCAAGGCGCGCACTCACATCCGTCACGCCTTGAAACTGCAGCGCCGTTCCGAGTCCATCAGCCTGGGCGAACGCTTGCTGAACAAGGTGCTCAACGGTTTCGACAGCGCCCTGGAGAAGATCCCCGGCGAACGCCTGCAAGCGATGCTCAACGAGTACCGCCAGGAAACCATCGAAGACCTGCTCGAAGACATCGGCCTGGGCAACCGCATGGCCTATGTGGTCGCCCGTCGCCTGCTCGGCGAAGGCGAGCAATTGCCAAGCCCGGAAGGTCCGCTGGCGATTCGCGGCACCGAGGGCCTGGTGCTCAGCTACGCCAAGTGCTGCACACCGATCCCGGGCGACCCGATTGTCGGTCACCTGTCTGCGGGCAAAGGCATGGTGGTTCACCTGGACAACTGCCGCAATATCAGCGAAATCCGCCACAACCCGGAAAAATGCATCCAGCTCTCGTGGGCCAAGGATGTCACCGGTGAATTCAACGTCGAGCTGCGGGTGGAACTGGAGCACCAACGCGGCCTGATCGCCCTGCTGGCCAGCAGCGTCAACGCGGCCGACGGCAATATCGAAAAAATCAGCATGGACGAGCGCGATGGTCGCATCAGCGTGGTCCAACTGGTGGTCAGCGTACACGACCGCGTACACCTGGCCCGCGTGATCAAGAAACTGCGCGCATTGACCGGCGTGATCCGCATCACCCGCATGCGTGCATAGCCCACCTCTTACAAGGAGTCATTCATGACCAAGACTGTTATCACCAGCGACAAAGCCCCAGCCGCCATCGGCACCTACTCCCAGGCGATCAAGGCGGGCAACACCGTCTACATGTCCGGCCAGATCCCGCTGGACCCAAAGACCATGGAACTGGTTGAAGGCTTCGAAGCACAAACCGTACAGGTCTTCGAAAACCTCAAGTCGGTCGCCGAAGCTGCCGGTGGTTCGTTCAAGGACATCGTCAAGCTGAACATCTTCCTCACTGACCTTAGCCACTTCGCCAAGGTCAACGAGATCATGGGCAAGTACTTCGAACAGCCTTACCCAGCCCGCGCCGCCATCGGCGTTGCTGCCCTGCCAAAGGGCGCACAGGTTGAGATGGACGCGATTCTGGTCATCGAGTAAAACACCCGGCGTAGCCTCCACAGGCTGCGCCGACTTCGTTTTAAAAGGATTTCATGATGCGCAAAGCGCTAGTAGCCTCTTCGTTGCTCGCCCTGTTGCTCGGCGGCTGTGCCAGCAACCCCGCCGACCTGGATGTGAGCGGCACCTGGATCAACCAGGTTGCCATCGACGCGGCAGCCAAGGGCGGCCCTTTGCGTGAAGCACTGCAGAGCTTTGGTCCGAACCTCGAATGGGACGTCAACACCAAGGCTATGCAGGCCCGCTACTACAACGGTTTTGAAGTAGCGGAAGGCAAGTTGCTCAGTGAGAAGCCTGGCGCCTGGAGCGTCGACTTCTACGGCAGCGCCGCCACTGAACTCAAGCGCAAAGGCAGGCAACTGCTGCAAGTGGCCAACGACAACGAGCCCGAACAGCTGTTCGCCCGCGCCAAGGAACCCGCACCGGAAGGCGCGCCACTGGGCGCCAACTTCGAGCGCGCGCTGTACGCAGCTTATATGGGCGGCGACTGGAAAATAGCCAGCGGCAATGGCGAAGGCGCCATCGTGCAGTTCCAAGCCGACGGCCAAGTCGCCGGCCTGCCGGGCGCCGATCGATATTCGTTGTGCCTGGCGGGTGATTGCGCCTCCATGAGCGGCGGCTACGACAGCATGTGGCTGCAACAGCACGGCGTGGGCAATCCGTGGATCTTTGTACGCAAGGGCAAGCAACTGGAAATCTTCCAGGCGATCAACACCGCGCATGCTGATGAAGTGCCACAGTTCACGCCAGGCCCTCGCCAATGGATGCTTGAAAAACAATAACCGCCATCACACAGATATGAATGTGGGAGGGGCGGTGCGACGATTCGACTTGCCCCCGATGGCGGCGGTGACAGTCACAGATGCATTGACTGAACCCCTGCTATCGGGGCAAGTCGAATCGTCGCACCGCCCCTCCCACATTTTCTGATCGCGTTTCAGCCCTTCAAGATAGCCGCATACCCTTCACGATAACTCGGATACGTCGGCACCCAGCCCAACGCCTTCGCCCGGGCGTTGCTGCATTGCTTGCTACCGGCACGACGCACACTGGCGTCCTCGGACCACTGCGTCACACCCAGGTAATCGCGCAACCAGGCCACCACCTCGGCCAGCGGCGCCGGTGCGTCATCCACACCGATATAGATCTGATCCAACGAACCGCCCTGCTCCACATGCCGCAACAAAAACGCCAGCAGGCCCGCCGCATCATCGGCGTGAATCCGGTTGCCATATAAGGGCGGATCGATCGCCACGCGATAACCCTGGCGCACCTGAGTCAGCAGCCACTCACGGCCCGGCCCATAGATCCCCGTCAACCGCACGATGCTCGCCGGAATGCCGCTGTTCAGCGCCACTTGCTCGGCCTCCAGCATCACCTGCCCGGAATAGCCTTTTGCCAGGGTCTCAGACGTTTCGTCGACCCATTCGCCCTGCTGCTGCCCATACACACTGCTGCTGGACACAAATAGCAGATGCTTGGGCTCCTGGCCGTAATCCGTCAACCACTCCAACACGTGCTGCAACCCTTGCACATACGCGGCGCGATAACCGGCTTCGTCGTGATCCGTCGCCGCCGCGCAATACACCAGGTAATCCACCCCGCCGATCGGCCAGGTGTCAGGGCAGTCCTTATTGAACAGGTCACCGGCAATGCCGATCACGCCGTCGGGCAGGCGCGAAATATCGCGCCGCAGGCCATGAACCTCCCATTCCGAGGCGAGTAATTGGCTGGCCAGCCGACTCCCCACATCGCCACAACCGGCAATCACAACAGAAGGCGCAGACATCACAAAACTCCGTACTGAAAGGTCTAGATTAGCCGTCACAAGAGACCAGCGGCCAGAAAAAGGGCAAATAAAATTACTGCATTGCTTCTGTTAACAAGAATTACTTGCAATAATAACCACCCATTTGTCCTCGACCTCACAGGGTCTGGAAGGACGATCACTCATTTTTTTCTCTCAGGTCCGGCCAGCATGACACGTCATACAAACCCCGCTTCGCCAACCAGGCTTCACAGTCCGTCTCGCGCCTGGCGCGCGATTGCTGCGTTGCTGTTCAGCGTACTGCTGGCACCGACCGCCGCATTCGCTGATGCCACCGCACCGGCTGCTGCTCCCGCCGAACAAGCACCCCCCGCGAACGTCGCGCAAACACCGGTGCCAAGAAACGCTGACGGCACTGTCGACATCTCCAAGCTGCCGCCAGAACTCAAGACCGCTGTTGAGGGCCTCAATGCGCTGGCCGAAGAGGCGCAAGCCGAACAGAACAACACCCTCGGCATGGCCCACGACCTGTCGCCGTGGGGCATGTACCAAAACGCTGACGTGGTGGTGAAAGCCGTGATGATCGGCCTGGCCATCGCCTCGATCATCACCTGGACCATCTGGATCGCCAAAGGCTTCGAGTTGTTGGGCGCCAAGCGCCGCCTGCGCGGCGAAATCGTCCACCTGAAAAAGGCCACCACCCTCAAGGAAGCGAGCGAGAGCGCGACCAAGAAGGGCACCCTGGCCAATACGCTGGTACACGACGCGCTGGAAGAAATGCGCCTGTCGGCCAACACCCGCGAAAAAGAAGGCATCAAGGAGCGCGTGGCGTTCCGTCTGGAGCGCCTGGTGGCGGCCTGCGGTCGTAACATGAGCAGCGGCACCGGCGTGCTGGCGACCATCGGCTCCACCGCGCCGTTCGTCGGCCTGTTCGGCACCGTGTGGGGCATCATGAACAGCTTCATCGGCATCGCCAAAACCCAGACCACCAACCTCGCCGTTGTCGCTCCCGGCATCGCCGAAGCCCTGCTGGCGACCGCCCTGGGCCTGGTTGCCGCGATTCCTGCGGTAGTGATCTACAACGTCTTCGCCCGTTCGATTGCCGGCTACAAGGCCCAGGTATCGGACGCGTCGGCAGAAGTCTTGCTGCTGGTCAGCCGCGACCTCGATCACCTGCCTACCGAGCGCAGCTCGCAACCGCACATGGTGAAAGTGGGGTAATCGGCCATGGGCCTGCATTTGAATCAAGGCGACGACGAACTCGTCGAGAACCACGAAATCAACGTCACGCCATTTATCGACGTGATGCTGGTGCTGCTGATCATCTTCATGGTGGCGGCACCGTTGGCCACCGTGGATATCAAGGTCGACCTGCCCGCGTCCAGCGCCAAGCCTGCGCCGCGCCCGGAGAAACCGATTTTCCTCAGCGTCAAGGCGGACCAGCGCCTGTTCCTGGGCGAAGAAGAAGTCAAAACCGAAACCCTGGGGCCGGTGCTCGACGCCAAGACCCACGGCAAGAAAGACACGACGATCTTCTTCCAGGCCGATAAGGGCGTGGACTACGGCGACCTGATGAGCGTGATGGATGCCCTGCGGGCAGCCGGCTACCTCAAGGTCGGCCTGGTCGGACTTGAGACGGCAGCCAAGAAATGATCACGACGCGCCACAAACTGACGCGTTATGGCACCAGCCTGGCCGTCGTGCTGGGCGTGCATGCCATCGCGATCGCCATCGCGCTCCACTGGTCAGCGCCGCGCACGGTCCAGCTGCCACCGGCGGCCATGGTCATTGACCTGGCGCCGATGCCCGCACCGCCGCCACCGGCACCGCCCAAGGTCGTCACGCCGCCGCAGCCGCCGGCCCCGGTGGAAGAGCTGCCGCTGCCGAAACTGACCGAGGCGCCCAAGCCGACGATCCAGGTGCCCAAGCCGGTCAAACCCAAGCCCAAACCACAGCCGCCCAAGCCGGTGGAGAAGAAGCCCGAACCGCCCAAGGAGAAACCTTCCGAAGCGCCACCGAGCGACACGCCGCCGACCAACACGCCGGCGGAAAAATCGGCCCAGCCCGCGCCGGGCCCGTCGCCGCAACAGGTCGCCGCCAAAGCCTCCTGGGAAGGCGCCCTGCTGGCGCACCTGCAGAAGTACAAAAAGTACCCGCAAAGCGCTCTGAACAGTGGCAAGGAAGGCATGAATCGCTTGCGCTTCGTGGTCGATGCACAAGGCAATGTGCTGTCCTACGAGTTGGTGGGCCGCTCCGGCAACGCCAACCTGGACCGCGCCACCCTGGACATGATCCGCAGCGCCCAGCCATTGCCCAAGCCACCGGCCGACATGGTAAAAAGCGGCAGCATTGAGATCGTCGCGCCGTTCGTTTACAACATCGAGAAGCGTCGCCGCTAAAGGCACGCGCAGGGCTGTGTGAGAGGGGGCTTGCTCCCTCCCACATTGGGTCTTATCGTTTCAGCAAAATCTCGCACATTCCCCGCTCAATCCCAGTCAAAGTTCTGATAACGTGCGTCTATCGATTGCAGCCGGTATGCTTGGCTCGCAACCTCATGGACGCCCGCTATGACTCTTACAGAATTACGCTACATCGTGACCCTCGCCCAAGAACAACACTTCGGCCACGCGGCCGAGCGTTGCCACGTCAGCCAGCCGACGCTGTCGGTGGGTGTGAAAAAACTTGAAGACGAACTCGGTGTGCTGATTTTCGAGCGCAGCAAAAGCGCCGTGCGCCTGACGCCGGTCGGTGAAGGCATCGTAGCCCAGGCCCAAAAGGTTCTGGAGCAGGCCCAAAGCATTCGTGAACTGGCCCAGGCCGGCAAAAACCAGCTGACCGCGCCACTGAAAGTCGGCGCCATCTACACCGTCGGCCCGTACCTGTTCCCGCACCTGATTCCGCAACTGCACCGCGTCGCGCCGCAGATGCCGCTGTATATCGAAGAGAACTTCACCCACGTGCTGCGCGACAAACTGCGCAACGGCGAGCTGGACGCAATCATCATTGCGCTGCCGTTCAACGAGGCCGACGTGCTGACCCTGCCGCTCTACGACGAGCCGTTCTACGTACTGATGCCGGCCTCGCACCCGTGGACGCAGAAAGACACCATCGACGCCGGCCTGCTCAACGACAAGAGCCTGCTGCTGCTCGGTGAAGGCCACTGCTTCCGCGACCAGGTGCTGGAAGCCTGCCCGACCCTGACCAAGGGCCACGACGGCGCCAAACACACCACCGTGGAATCCAGCTCCCTGGAAACCATTCGCCACATGGTCGCCTCCGGCCTGGGCATCTCGATCCTGCCGCTGTCGGCGGTGGACAGCCATCACTACGCCCCAGGCGTGATCGCAGTACGCCCACTCACGCCACCGGTGCCGTTCCGTACCGTGGCGATCGCCTGGCGCGCCAGCTTCCCACGACCCAAAGCCATTGAGATCCTTGCCGACTCGATCCGCCTGTGTTCGGTGGCCAAGCCGCCTGCTGCGAGCTAAGCCGCTGTATGACTGAGCTGTCGCAGGTGTCGGTGACGGCGCTCAAGGGTGTCGGCGAAGCCATGGCCGAGAAGTTGGCCAAGGTCGGCCTCGAGAACCTTCAGGATGTGCTGTTCCACCTGCCCCTGCGCTACCAGGACCGCACACGCGTGGTGCCCATCGGCCATTTACGTCCGGGGCAAGACGCGGTAATCGAAGGCACCGTCAGCGGCGCCGACGTGGTGATGGGCAAGCGCCGCAGTTTAGTCGTGCGCTTGCAGGACGGCACCGGTGGCCTGAGCCTGCGCTTCTATCATTTCAGCAACGCGCAGAAGGAAGGCCTCAAGCGCGGCACCCGCGTGCGTTGCTACGGCGAAGCACGCCCCGGCGCCTCCGGCCTGGAAATCTACCACCCGGAATACCGCGCCATTACCGGCGACGAGCCGCCGCCGGTCGACACCACCCTGACGCCGATCTACCCGCTGACCGAAGGCCTCACCCAACAGCGCCTGCGCCAACTGTGCCAGCAGACCCTGAGCATGCTCGGCCCGAAAAGCCTGCCCGACTGGCTGCCCGTGGAGCTGGCCCGCGACTATCAACTGGCGCCGCTGGACGATGCGATCCGCTACCTGCATCACCCGCCGGCCGACGCCGATGTCGACGAACTGGCCCTCGGTCATCACTGGGCCCAGCATCGCCTGGCCTTCGAAGAACTGCTGACCCACCAACTGTCCCAGCAACGCCTGCGCGAGAGCATGCGCTCCTTGCGCGCACCGGCGATGCCCAAGGCCACGCGCCTGCCCGCACAGTACCTGGCGAACCTCGGCTTTGCGCCGACCGGTGCCCAGCAACGCGTGGGCAATGAAATCGCCTACGATCTCAGCCAGCCGGAACCGATGCTGCGCCTGATCCAGGGCGACGTCGGCGCGGGTAAGACCGTGGTCGCCGCCCTCGCCGCCTTGCAGGCGCTGGAAGCCGGTTACCAGGTGGCGCTGATGGCACCTACCGAGATTCTCGCCGAGCAGCACTTCATCACCTTCAAGCGCTGGCTCGAACCGCTGGGCCTGGAAGTCGCGTGGCTGGCGGGCAAACTCAAAGGCAAGCACCGCGCAACGGCGCTGGAACAGATCGCCGCCGGCGCCCCGATGGTGGTGGGCACCCACGCGCTGTTCCAGGACGAAGTGCAGTTCAAGAACCTCGCGCTGGTGATCATCGACGAACAGCACCGCTTCGGCGTGCAACAGCGCCTGGCCCTGCGCCAGAAAGGCGTGGGCGGACGCATGAGCCCGCACCAATTGATCATGACCGCCACACCGATCCCGCGCACCCTGGCCATGAGCGCCTACGCCGACCTCGACACCTCGATCCTCGACGAACTGCCGCCCGGCCGCACCCCGGTCAATACCGTGCTGGTCACCGACACGCGGCGCGTGGAAGTGATCGAGCGGGTACGCGGCGCCTGTGCCGAAGGCCGCCAGGCGTATTGGGTATGCACACTGATTGAAGAGTCCGAAGAGCTGACCTGCCAGGCCGCCGAGACCACTTACGCAGACCTCACCAGCGCCTTGGGCGAACTCAAGGTCGGGCTGATCCACGGGCGCATGAAGCCAGCGGAAAAAGCTGCGGTGATGGCTGATTTCAAGGCCGGCAACCTGCAATTGCTGGTGGCCACCACGGTGATCGAGGTCGGGGTGGACGTGCCCAACGCCAGCCTGATGATCATCGAAAACCCCGAGCGCCTGGGCCTGGCACAACTGCACCAGTTGCGCGGCCGCGTCGGCCGGGGCAGCGCGGCCAGCCACTGTGTGCTGCTGTATCACCCGCCGCTGTCACAGGTCGGTCGTCAACGCCTAAGTATCATGCGTGAAACAAATGACGGCTTTGTCATCGCCGAAAAAGACCTCGAACTGCGCGGCCCCGGCGAAATGCTCGGCACCCGCCAAACCGGCCTGTTGCAATTCAAGGTCGCCGACCTGATGCGCGACGCCGACCTGCTGCCGGCGGTGCGCGATGCGGCCCAAGCCTTGCTCGAACGCTGGCCGCATCACGTCAGCCCGCTACTGGACCGATGGCTGCGGCATGGGCAGCAATACGGCCAAGTGTGACGCCTGTTTCACTTATCCGACCAACATATGTATCAAGCTGGTTATACTCCAAAGACTGTACGAAATTGGATCAGGCCATGTCAGAAGTTGCCCACGCCACCGCCCCGCTGACCGCACCGCCGGTTATTCGAGCGCTGCTCGCGAAGCTCGCCATCAGCTACACGGAAGTCGCCGAACATCCGGGCCTGAACCCTGCGCGAAAGGTCCAGGCGGTGCTGCTGGAGGATGCGGTGGGCGCCCTCATGGTGCTGTTCCCTCAGAGCCAGTTGCTCGACCTCAACCGACTCACCGAACTCACCGGTCGTCGCCTGACGTCGGTGTCACCGGAGCGTATCGAACGCATGCTGGGCAAGCATGACCTGAGCCTGCTGCCCGGCCTGCCGGCGCTGACCAGTTCACCTTGCCTGTATGAAGGCAGCCTGCTGAATGAGCCGAGCCTGCTGGTTCACTCGGGCGAAGCCGGTTTGCTGCTGGAGATTGCCAGCGCCGACTTCAAAACCATGCTGACCAAGGCCAGCGCCGCGCAATTCGGCGAGCCGCTGAGCAACATCCGCCCCAACCTCGACCGGCCCAATGATGACCGCGAGGAAATCACCCAGGCCATGCAGGCGTTCACCGCCCGGCGCATCCAACAGCGCCTGGAAGCGACCATCGAGATTCCGCCGCTGGCCGACACCGCGCAGAAGATCATCAAACTGCGCGTCGACCCCAACGCCACCATCGAAGACATCACCAGCGTGGTCGAAACCGACCCGTCGCTGGCCGCCCAAGTGGTCAGTTGGGCCGCCTCGCCCTATTACGCCTCGCCGGGCAAAATCCGCTCGGTGGAAGACGCGATCGTGCGTGTGCTGGGCTTCGATCTGGTGATCAACCTGGCGCTGGGCCTGGCCCTGGGCAAAACCCTGAGTCTGCCCAAGGACCATCCGCACCACGCCACGCCGTACTGGCACCAGTCGATCTACACCGCCGCCGTCATCGAAGGCCTGACCCGCGCGATGCCGCGCGCGCAACGCCCGGAAGCCGGCCTGACCTATCTGGCCGGCCTGCTGCACAACTTTGGTTATCTGCTGCTGGCCCACGTATTCCCGCCGCACTTCTCGCTGATCTGCCGACACCTGGAGGTCAACCCGCACCTGTGCCACAGCTTTGTGGAGCAACACTTGTTGGGGATCAGCCGCGAGCAGATCGGCGCCTGGTTGATGCGCTACTGGGACATGCCGGACGAACTGTCCACCGCCCTGCGCTTCCAGCACGATCCGTTCTACGACGGCCAATACGCCGAGTACCCGAATCTGGTGTGCTTGGCCGTGCGCCTGCTGCGCAGCCGAGGCATCGGGTCCGGGCCGGATGAAACCATCCCTGACGAGTTGCTTGAACGTTTGGGCTTGAGCCGTGACAAGGCTGAAGAAGTCGTGGCCAAGGTGCTGGATGCCGAGGTGCTGTTGCGCGAATTGGCCTCGCAGTTCAGCCAGGGCTGAATCGGTAGCTTGTTAGATCCCTATCGGGGGCAAGCCCCCTCCCACATTTTGATCTGCGAACACGGTCAAGTGTGGGAGGGGGCTTGCCCCCGATGAATCCACCTCGGTCTACTTCTTTTTCTTCGGCTTCAAATACTTGGTCAACCCCTGGAACCAGATCACCAGCGCCGGGTTGCCCTTGATCTGAATCGACTTGTCCTGAATCCCCGTCATGAACGCCAGTTGCTTGTTCTTCGCCTGCATCGTGGCGAAGCCGTAGGCGGCATCTTTAAAGGCAATGGCGAAGGCCGGCGCGGGGTGAACACCCGAACGGCTGGTGATGCGCTGGTCTTTGACGATGAAATGACGGGCAACCTTGCCGTCGAGGGTCTGCAACTGGAACGCCAGGTCTTTGTCACCCAACTGTTGCTGGAACGCAGGGTTGGTGCGACTGGCTTTGCCCATCATCAGGCCCAGTACCCAGAGGAGAAAACGAAATTTCATGCACACGGCCTCGGTGTAATTATTGAGTGGCCGCAGCAGTGTAGCAATTTGCCAAAAGAACGCCACCGATCTCGCGCTTTAGCGGGAGATCGGTTGGCGTTTAACGCTTATAGCAACAACTTGCTTATACGTTCGGGCAAGGTACCGGTGCCCAGTCGGCCAGGTTTGGATCGCGGCAAGTGCCTTCGATCTGCGCTTTACCGGCGCTGGCGACCTGCTTGCTTTCAGCTTGCTTGGTCTGGGCAGTCTGGAAGGTTTTTTCGGTGGCGACCGCTTCTTTCGGCACCACAGGCAGCGGCGGACGCTTGGTCACGACTTTGCTGGTCGATTTGCCTTTCTTGGCCGGTACGACCGCCGGAGTGGCATCCGCTGTCGCCACGGTGACCACGTCGTTGCGCTGCACGCCAACCTGTTGCAGGTCTTTCTCGTAAGCCTGGGTGTAGTTGTTCAGGTCTTCGCTGGCTTTGCCATTGA